>Ga0209701_10000260_pt1 | contig 29038 bp, 28 predicted proteins | sample CZO8metaG_4_FD_188356 | JGI IMG/M metagenome (GOLD analysis project Ga0209701, IMG submission 188356) | Vadose zone soil microbial communities from the Eel River Critical Zone Observatory, Northern California, USA - CZOApr15con2H3.8 metaG... | ecosystem: Environmental > Terrestrial > Soil >... | reverse complement strand
ACGAAGAACAGTTTCATAGCCAGCTGGTCGTTCCAGTACAATTCCACCATTCCTTCTGCCGCCTGTGAATATTGGATTGGTACATATCCACTCACTGCGTCCGCAACAGGGATCGTTGATTTCTCGTAGAAATTATTGTTGGTATACCACTTGACGGTCACCGTACCCGGCGCCTTTGGATGGACGCTATAGGTCAGGTAAATCGTATCGCCAACTTTGAACTGGGTGGTTTCGGTCAGCGGCTGGGCGGTCGTATTATCTATCTTTGAAGCTGTCGCTGCCGAAGTGATGATCGTGGATGCCGGCCCCAATTGGTTTGCCATCAGAGGAGGGGGCAGCATGATTGTCGGTGTGGGCTTCACATTAGCTGGCCGCGCATCACCTACGATCTGGTGCAAGAAAGAGAACTTGCCGGTAGCCTTGGCGTAGTAAGTAGTACCGGCACAGAGTAAGGCAAATACAACCAGTACGCTAATCAGCCCGCTGATTGCACGATAACGTGGGATAATGGCCCGTGGTTTGGTATACACAGGAGGAACATAGATAGACCCGTCCGCGGGTACTAATGAGCCTGCAGCCGGTAGGTTTTGAGACATTGGCTGTGGCGCACCCTGGTAGGGTACGGGTAACATCGAGGGTGGGTTTTGTTGAACGGGGCCGGGTGCCTCCTGCGGCACCATACCCTGTCCCCACGGGGTATTATCGTACGCCTCGCGCTGGAATGGAGCCGGTGGCGCCTGATTGTTCCAGCCGCTACCCGGGGCTGGAGGATTGACTGGTCCCCCCCACGTAGCCGGTGCCGGAGGTCCCTGGTATCCGCCACCCATATTCATGACCAGCGGTGAGGGCGCTTTGCATTGTGGGCAAGGCTCTGTAGTGGCTGGTCGAAAAGCATTGCAATACGGGCACAACATCTGCTTTGTTCCTTATTCCCTTGGATCTCGAAAACCACGCGGTACGCAGCGTGCTAGTGAACAGGACTATCTTACAAGTCACAGTAACACCGCCATACTGCCTGGTCAAGTATTCAAGCATGCTATAAGGCAAAATGGCTATTTTCTTTTTATTTAAACGTGTATCAGGATGTATCTTATACTCTGCCGCTCCGGTGCCAAAAGAACAACCTTGAATCGCTACGGTTGTGCATGGTACCATAGTCCTAAGATAACAATGCCTACGGTTGCTAATTGATTGAATATGCCGGAATCACAAGAACAATGGTACAACAGACAGGCGATTGAGCAACTGGCCCAGCATATCCCGTTTGAACGGGATACCGCCAGTAAGGCTGAGCAAATAGAAATGCTGCGCAGCCTGGTGATTCGCCACGGTCGCGCAATGGACCCGGAGCTGTTTGGCTTCGAGGCTCGTAACGAACTCATACGCCTGGGATTGTGGAATCGCATTGGGCCCAAACCGTAGGGGCCGATTTATCGCGCCCACAGCCGATTTATCGGCCCTGCTGGATGTTCCGATATCCTGATTAAAAAGTGAAAAAGCATGATCGTGCCCCTGCGCCCTCCCCGCAGATAGGGGCCAATAATGTGCTATTATACAAATATACAAATATCCAAACAAATAGATTTGCGCCTTGTACATTTGCTAACATAAGGGGGCACCGATGCTCAAAGGTACATTGCTGTATCTGGCTCAGAATACTACTTTGCATGATTTCGTAACCCGCAACCGCGCGACGCGCGCAGTTTCTCGTCGATTTGTAGCGGGAGAAGCGTTAGATAGCGCAATTGAGGCTACGCGAGCGTTGAACCTGCGTGGTATGCATGTTTCTCTCGATCATCTCGGCGAAAACGTTTCGGATGCAAAAGAGGCCGCTTCCGCCGCCCAGGATTATATCACCATCCTTGATCGCATCAAGCAAACGGGTGTAGATGCTAACATCTCCATCAAGCTCACTGCTCTTGGATTGGATATTTCTCAAGAGTTATGCGAACAGAATATCTGTCGCATCCTGGAGTATGCGCAGCAGTTCCCCATTTTTGTGCGTATCGATATGGAGGGTTCTGCGTACACAGAGCGGACGGTGGACATCACCTTGCGCATGCATAAACAATTCGAGCATGTAGGCACGGTTATCCAGTCCTGCCTGTACCGCAGCAAGAAGGACAGCGAGCAGTTGATCGCCCAGGGAGTGCGTGTGCGCCTGGTCAAGGGAGCCTATAAAGAGCCGAAGACGGTCGCTTTCCAGCAGAAGAGCGAGGTCGATCATAATTTTGTGCGGCTGATGACTATGCTGCTCCTGCGTGGCAATTATCCCGCCATCGCCACACACGATGAAGCCATCATCAACGCAACCTGTAAATTTGCACGCGATAATGGCATTAGCAAATCGGCCTTTGAGTTCCAGATGCTCTACGGTATCCGGCGCGACCTGCAGGAAAAGCTGGTGAACCAGGAATACAACGTGCGCATCTATGTCCCCTATGGCTCGCAGTGGTATCCTTACCTGGTGCGCCGCCTGGCGGAACGCCCCGCCAACCTGTTGTTTGTGTTGAGCAATGCGCTAAGAAAATGAGATTATGTGGGGGGTGGAGTGAATGCGGGCTGATATGCCTCTGGCAGGCGGGACGCCATCCTCTCCCTCACTCGCCCCATCTCCGGAATCCCCTCAATCCCCTCTTGCTCGATCGAAAGCGAAGCTACGCAATTTGCGAAATCCACCGCTGCTCGCGGGTCGCCGTTTCTATGAAGATGCGCCAGGAAAGCGGCGGCAAAGACATCGCCAGCACCGGTGGGGTCCACCTCGTTAGTGGTATAGGCGGGGAAACGCTCTGTGACGCCGTGCTGGAAGAGCGTCGCCCCGTGCCGGCCATCGGTGGCGACCAGCAGCGGGACGTGCATGCTCCAACCGGCCAGGATGGCATCGGCGTCCGCGCGATTGCCGCCGGCGAATGGAAGCAGGTCATCGTGGCTGAGAATGAGTACATCGAGAAGAGGCAGCACTTCTTCAGCAGCAGTCCAGGGAGTGGGCCACACGCGCCCGTCATCGTCCCAGCGGCGCAGCCAACCTTGGGGCGTGGCTGCGATGAGCGCCCCGGGGCGTCGTGGAAAGTGATGTACCAGTTCCGGTGACAGTTCCTGGGCAAGGGGACCGAGCAGCACAACAGGTGCATTTCGCCAGGATTCAGGCACATCTTCGCGGAGCAACTGGTCAGCTCGCGCACGCAAGTATTGTATGCGAAAGCTCTCGTGATATGAATTGATGAATGTTGTGGTAGCTGGTGAAGGGCTTGCAGCCAGGCCAATACCCGCTAAACGCGCGGGCAATTCAGCGAGTAGTTCGCTATCAGCGCGGGTGACCATAGCCGCCACTAATCCTAAACGATAGGTGGTGAGGGCGGCAAAAGTTACGGTACCGCCAAGTGAAAATGAGCCGTCAGGGTGGAGGTCACGGGTCACATGCCCGATGGTCAAAAATTCGGGCATGTCTGCATCCTTAACAGGCTGGAGAATTGGAGGCATGGACCCTCCCCACGTGTGTAGGGGCGCAGTGCGCTGCGCCCGCAGGACATCTTGTTGTTGTTAGCGACCGGGACGCTTCAGGGAAATAACCACGCGGCGGGCGTCTCCCTCGCCGATGCTCTCCGTGCTGATATCCTTACTTTCCGAGAGGGCGATATGCACGATGCGGCGTTCGTGAGGTGGCATGGCCTCAAGCGCGATTGAACGGCGATAGTTGCGCACCTGCTGCGCAACACGCAGGGCAAGCGAACGCAGGTTTTCTTCCCGGCGCTCGCGGTAGTTTTCCGCGTCTATAATGATACGCATACGATGCCTGGTGCGATGCCCGACAATCAGGCTGACCAGCAGTTGTAGCGCGGCCAGCGTTTCGCCGCGCCGGCCAATGAGCAGGCCAAGGTTCTCATTGATACCCTGGATATTGAGCGTCAGCGGATCGGTGGAGCGCACTTGCACTACAGCGTGAATGTTCATGTGCTGTAAGATGTGCTGTAAGACATCGACGGTGATATCGACATCTTCACGGCTTGGCGTCTCTACATCTTGCATTTCGCCTTGCGCTATGCTGACATCGCCCAGCTCAGAGAGCAAATCCGCAGGGAGATTGGCTGCACCTGCGGGGACGAAAGAGGATACAGGCTCCTCCTCTTCTATCTCATCTTCATCGAACTCATCCTCTTCAAACTCGTCCTCTTCCTCGCCTTCTTCATCTTCGTCAAATTCTTCGTCTTCAAACTCGCCTTCTTCTTCGCCGTACATCTCGACATCAGGGCCAAGTATGGCATCGGCCATTTGCGGAGTGATGATAGCCCCGCTATTTGTAGAGCGCACGCTCACCCGCACACGTGCTTCTTTGTTGCCTATGCCAAAGGCTCCGCGAGTTGGCTCTTGCAAGACCACTATTTCTACTTCGTCACGGCGTTTTCCCAGGCGGGCGAGAGCTTGCAGTACCGCATCATCAACACTTTTACCACTTGCCTCTATACTATCCACTGTTTTGTTGCCTCCCTTTACTTTAATCACAGGCGCTGTTTGATTTAGCTTCGCGAGGGATTCCTCTTTGGAGCATTACCTCGACGGCGAGCTGATGCGCTGTTATTGCGCGAGCGACGGCGTGCAGGCGACGAACCATTCGCATACGAGTTTGACTGCGACTTCCGGTCTCCTCGCCCATTACTGCTAGCGACTTCCGTCTCTGGCTCAACGGCTTTTTGCTGAATTTGCGCTGCTTTTCGCTGATCTCCAGTATAGGTCTTGCTACCCCCGTCACTCCTGTTGCTCCTGCTCGGCAGGAAATTTTGCAGGAAGTCTGGCATCACCGTCAACGAACCCCAACCGGTCACAAAGTACTGCTGCACCATGCTGAAGACCGATGTAGTCGTCCAGTAGAGCGCCAGGCCGGCAGGAAAATTTAATGCGAAGAAGAAGGTGATAAATGGCATGATAAACTGCATGATCTGCATCTGCTGCGCCATCGCATTTTTAACACCGGAGGTGTTCCTGGGCTGAGACATGCGCAACTGCAAAAAGGTTGCCACACCGGCCAGCACCGGCAATATATGCGACGGGTCAGACTTGCCGAGGTTGAGGTTCAAGCCAAACCAGTTCAGGTAGACATTGGGCAGGGCGGCAAAGTTGGGCAGGAATGGGTAGATGGTACTATTAATAGTGTGGAGACCTGCGAGGCCGGTGGCGTGTAACACGAGGTTCAGCGAAAAGAACATGCCGTAAAGCACAGGCAACTGAACCAGCAAAGGAAGACAGCCCGCCGCCGGGCTTACACCATATTCTTTATAAACCTCTTGCATCGCCTGGTATTGCGCGCGCTGGTCCTTGGGGTATTTCTTTTTTACATCGGCTATCAATGGCTGGATCGCCTGCATCGCCTTCGATGACTTGAGCTGCTTCATGTACAGAGGGAACAAAGCAAGGCGAATGACGACCGTCAGGACAATAATGGAGAGGCCCAGATCACCAAAGAGGTGATAGAGCAGCATCAACACATTAAAGATAGGGTCGGTAAAGATGTAACCAAAAAAGGTGCCTATGGTCTGAAACACGAGATTGTTCCTGCCTTCCTCGATCTAGTCTGCCAGGCGTTCTGGGACCGGATCATACAAACTGCCATGATAAAAGGGATGACAACGTCCTACGCGTTTCAAGGTCAGCCATCCTCCGTGTATGAAGCCAAAACGCTGGATCGCCTCATAGCCGTACTGCGAACATGAGGGAGTAAAGCGGCACGATGGAGGCAGTATCACCGACAGGGTGTGCTGATAAAGACGAATAAGAAAAAGTGCGATATATTTCACTGCCGATGTCCTTTGAATGTATCCGTTTCAGGCTTGTCTTCAAGCAATTGCGCCTGGCGTAACAATGTTAGCATATCCTGTTCCAGCGTGCGCAAATCGGCCGAACTTGCCTGCTGCCTGGCGCTAACTACAATATCTAATCCGCCCGGAAGCCGGGGCAAAGCGGCCCGCATCGCTTCACTAAGTAGGCGTTTTAGATAATTACGGTCAACAGCACGCTTCGCGATGCGTTTGCTGACTACAAATCCAATACGTAATCTTGCTACATCATTCGGCACCCATGCGAGGATAAGCAGCCGGGACGTTCTACTACGCCCCTGCTGCCTTACCCGCTGAAACTCACTACTTCTTCGTAGGCGTAATGCATGGTTAAGTGCCACTAGATCACTGCTAAACTAAACGGTCAGTCTCCAGCGCCCCTTAGCACGCCGGGATTTGAGCACGCGGCGGCCATTGCGGGTCGACATGCGCTTCATAAATCCATGTTCACGTTTGCGCGGAATGCGCTTTGGTTGCCAGGTACGTTTCATTAAGCCCTTCTTTCTCCTCCACTTAGGATTTCTTGTAGATTATAGTGGAAATCCCTACAAACTGTCAATTGTGAAGCAGAAGGTAGGGTTTACCTGGATGGCTCGACCTCTCAGGCCATCCAGGTGATCCAGTATCATGCTTCCTTGAAGCGCAGGAGTATGCGACCAAGCTTGATTTCATCGTCGTCATGCAGCGGCGTCGGCGTCTTCGCGGTGAGCTTCTGCCGGTTGAGAAACGTGAAATTGGTACTGTTCTCATCTTCCAGCATATACTGGCCATTCTCGACAAAGATGCGCGCGTGCATGCGCGAGACACCGCCCTCTTCCCCACCGTGCGGGGTCAAGTCCACATCGGGGAAGATGTTGCTCACAGCATCCTCGCGACCGATCAAAACAATATCTTTGCCGCTCAAATCGAACTCCTGGTTGTCAGCTTCGACGATGAGCCGCGCAACCAATGCTGCTGGGGCGGCAGTCATCACAGGAGCCGCCGGCGTCGCAGTATCCACAGGGGCGGGAGCAGCAGCCGCTGCCGCCGCAGGAGCACCGAGCATACTACCACAGTTTGAGCAGAAAGACTCACCTGCGGGATTCACAGCTCCGCACGAGGGGCAGATTTCAGTCCCAGCCGGGGCAGCGGCAACGGCTGGCGCCGCTTGAGGAGCAGCAGCCACCGCTACTGGCGCAGCACCGGACAGGGGCTCGCCGCACTCATCACAGAAAGCGGAGCCGTCAGGATTTTCATGACCTAAGGAACATCGTACTGTCATGGTTCTCTATCCTCCTAAAACAAACCAAAAACCTTTTGCTAACTAGGGTATGATATCGTCCAGGCGCTGCGTCAGCTTGCGCGTCTTGTTGCCAATCGACTTCACCTGATCTTGCGAGATTTGCTGGCCCTGGCTGATTTGCGCGAGGGCCGCCTGCGTCTCCTCGTCAAGCACGCGCGTCACGTTCGGCGCAAGGCGTGTTGTGGCTTTACCGGTACGCTTGTATTCGTCCAGGACGCGGGTCACCAGGCGGTGCGCATTTGCTTTTTCTGCCATGTTCATGACGTAGGCATTCACGGGAGCCGCCTGGTTGGCATCCGTTGTGAACGTCACCTTGATGTCATCGCGAAGTCTCTCGCCCACCAGGTTCGTGGTGGGGACATCGTAGGAGAGTTCGGTCTGCGCAATGCGGAAGAGGCCAGCCGGGCGCGGGTCGATCATCAGCTCTACCAGTACCGACTGTGGCCTGTCCTTCTCCAAATCCCCTAGTGGAATTACAATCTGGCGGTCCGACAGCACTGACTGGCCGAAATCGCTGATAATAGGCAGAACTTTGACTGCTTTTTTAGCTGTAACACCGACTGGCAAGCGCAAAATGAGTGTAGAGTTGCGAATTGCCACGTCCACCGCGCTCTGTAACTGTTGCTCGAAGATACCCAGGGCGTCCATCGGGTCCCGGATAAACTCGGCTGGCATACCCCCGCTGAGCTGCCCAATCGAATCCAGCAGCTCTTCATCCCAGTCAGCGCCAATACCCAGGGGATAGATGCCAATGCCGGCGGAGGCCGCATCCCTGGCAAGCTGGCGGCAGCGGTCCGAATCTCCATAGGTCACACCATCGGTCAACAAGATCATACGGTTGACTGCGTTTGGAATGTTCCAGTGGTGCAGTTCATTGAGTCCCTGGATCATGCCGAGGGACATGGTCGTGCCGCCTGCGTCACGGATCTGGTCGATAGTCGCTTTCATCCCAGGTTTATCGTTCGCTGGCAACGATGGAATGACGACCTGCGCTGTGTCGTCAAAGATGACTACCGAAACATAATCGGTCGGCTCCAGGCGGTCGATCACCATCTTGACCGCTTCTTTGACATTTCTTAGTTTAGCACCTTTCATGGAGCCAGAGTGGTCAAGTACCAGGGCAAAATTCAATGGCATACGCACGTGCGCCATCATTTCAGTTGGTTTGGCTTCGACTAAAACATAGGCCACCTGGCTCCCACCTGTAACTGGCATGAAGTCCTTTCCGACTTGGTGCGCCAGTGTTACCTCACCGGGCATAGTATATAAACTCCTTTCGTATTGGCTGGACTCAGTATATCATAATCATAAAAGAATACATCAGCGCACAAAGACGAGAACGGCGCTAACATTGTCTTCTCCTCCATTTGTATTGGCAGTTTCGACCAACTGTGCGCAGGCCGTCTGCGGATCGGGCGCGCTGCCCAGGATACTTTCAATCTGGGGATTGCGCACCATTTCCCACAAACCATCTGAACAACTCAACAGGATATCTCCAGGATGGAGCTGCTGTTTGAAGACATCGATTTGCACATTTGGCTTATCTCCCAGGCTGCGGAAAATCTGGCTGCGTTGCGGGTGCGTATAGACATCATCTGGCTCGATCAGGCCGCTCGCCACCAGTTGCCCCACCAGGGAATGATCGGTCGTCAATTGATAGAGTTGCTTAGCGCGCATCATGTAGGTGCGACTATCCCCTACATTGATAATATACGCATGCTCCCCCGAAACCATAAAACCGGTGATGGTCGAACCCATGTCGGTCTTATCAAGCTGGTTCTTCTGGCAGAGCGCTGTATTTGCGTCTTCAATTGCGCCATGAAAGAGCGCAATCAACGCGTCTTCGTCGAATGGCTGGGTGGATTCTCCATCCTTTTCGGCCTCCAGGGGCTCGGCCAGTAATTCGCGTACCATGCGCTCTGCGATGATATTGATTGTCATGCGGCTGGCGACCTGGCCATTATCGTGACCACCCAGGCCATCGGCAACGATAAATACTCCATATGGCGCTGATATCGATTCGTGCACACGCTGGAGAAGCAGGACAAGGGTGCTGTCCTCGTTCGGCTCGCTGCGCCGCACATCGCCGGCATCGGAGTGAGACGCGGCAAGCAATTGCACACCATTAGGAAATGCGCTTTGCTCCGCCTGGGGCTGCTCAATCATATACGTATGCCCTTGCTCAATAAATGTATTCATGATCGTTCCCTGCAGCACATTCGAGTCTTCCGGGTGTCCGCCCGCTTCTTCATCACCCTGCTCGCTCGAATACTCGTGCATGATATAGGGTACATTGAGCATGCTCGCACCACACTCCATACAAAATTCATCGCCCTCGGCATTCTGTTCGGACCCACAGTTCCAGCAGTGTTGATAGCCCTGGTGATCGACCACCTGGTAAACGTGCTCCCGCTGGCTCTCGCTGGTGACTTGCGTAATCTCGTAGCGTCCGAGCATACTCGTACCAACGGGCAGCACCGGGAATTCGTTTGCAGGAGCAGTCGTATCCGGTTGCTCAGATGGTAGCTGCATTGCTTCACTCTTTTCCTGTTCAGGGGCCTTTTCTGTCACCTCTGTTTCAGATAACGCGGCCTTCTCTTCATGTATCGACCCGTTTATCCCGGGCATTTCCTCGGACACCTGCGGTGGAGGCGGAGGAATAGCCTCCGCTGCACCGGCAGTATCCACAGCCTCCGATTGTTCATTGCGCGCGGGCGAGGACCCATCCGTGGTCGGTGCAGCCTGGTCTTCGGCCATTGTCGTTTGTACCCTCTGCTGCTCTTGTTCTAGTTCCTGTTGCCAGAGGCGAGTATGATAAGCAATCATTTTTTCAGGGGTGAGGATGAGCGTTGGCGCAATACTAATATCCTCCACATCCTGTACCGGCGCGTATCCTGGTTCCTCAACCTTCTCCTGCACCGGTTCGCTGCTTTCCTGCACTTCATCGCCTATGCCGGTTTCAGACGCGATTGCCTGTTGTGAATGCAGCGGCTGCCCACAACGTTTGCAAAACTTTGCGTCATCACGATTTGGTGTATTACACGACGGACAGACCATCCTGCCCTCCTTTTAAATTATTTATAATAATGGATTACTTACAACTGTTTTTGTAAACGGTTAGCCTCGGCGTTGTTCGGATTGCGTTGCAGGGATTCGCGTACCATTTGCCGTGCTTCGGCTTTTTTATTTGTCTTCAGATAACACGAAGCCATAGCGCTGTAGATCTCAGAATCTTCAAAATTCCACTGCCTTGCCTGCTCCAAAGCGCTGAGGGCCAATTTCCACTGTTTTGCCTTCATATGCGCTCGGCCCAGTTCGTACCAGCCTTCCCACATCGCGGGTTCGCGCTGCGTAGCCTGTCGTAATGCACTGATGGCTGCCTGTGCCTGGTTCATCCTGATATAGAGGCGTCCAAGCGCAATCAGAATGAGCACATGATCGGGGTTAATTTTAAGACCCTCCAAGAAATAACCCTCTGCCTCACGATCATAAAGCTGATCCATTGACACCGTGCCTAACTGGTAATAGATCGCGGAATCGCCTGGCGCGTACTTCAGGGCATTTTTGAATGCCCCAATCGACTGGTTGTACAGCCCTAAGTCATGATAGGTCATGCCCACCTGGAAGTAGGCATCGACGGCATCCGGTTTTATGGAGATCGCCTGCTCGAATTCCTCAGCGGCGAACTTCATATTTTCGGTGAAAAGGTTCTTATCCTTGTCTTTCATCGACTGCCCGCACTGGCGGTAGGCGCGGCCAAGATTATACGACACCTCGTATGATTGGTTACCGGGAACCTGTGCCTGTTTGAACTGATTCACAGCCTCTGCATAGTTCTTGCTATTCATGTATTGCAGGCCCAGGCGATAGGCCGCCTGCGAACCGTTTGCCGGCACATAAGCGGGTGCAGCCCTGGCCGGTTGTACGGCTGCCTGCACTGGCCTGGCCTGTATCGCAGCCCTCGCTACAGATTGCGCAGCCATGCGCGGGGGCACAATGGTAGCGCCCGAGGTGAGCGGTTGTCCATCTCGCTTGCAGAACTTCGCGCCAGGTCGATTGTGCAGTCCACATTTAGGACAGATCACCTCGCCCGCCGGCACCAGGATTGTAGCGTTGGGCGAAATAGCCGGTATCTGTATCGTGGCCGGGGCAGCGCTGTTTGGCAAGCAGTGTTGCAAAGCCATACGCATCGCATCAGCGCTCTGAAAGCGATTCGCCGGCTCCTGCTGCATGGCTTTGATGATCACCTGTTCCACGGGACAGACCACCCTGGTGCCTACCTGCACCGTACGCAGGCGAGGATTTTTCGCCAGGATACTGCCGGACGGAGGCGTCTGGATTGGCTCCGGCTCCTGATTGGTCAGCAGGTGATACATGGTAGCGCCCAGCGAGTAGATATCTGAGCGGGCGTCCGTCTGCACCAGCTTGCCTGGATTCTGCGCGGAACGTTTTTGCCCCGGAGCGGTAATCGACCCGAGATGCTCTGGCGAAGCATAAGAGATAGTGCCCAGGTTCTCCGTGTTTGTGCGCTTGTTGGGATCAAACCTGCGTGCAATGCCAAAGTCAATCAGTTGCACATTGCCATCAGGTGCTACCATAATGTTGCCCGGCTTCAGATCGCGCAGGACGATGGGAGGCGTACGCGAGTGAATATAGCTCAACGCCTCACAGACCTGCATCATCCACTTGATCACCTGTTCCTCGTCTAATGGTCCCCTGCTGTCCTCGAGTAGCTTTTCCAGCGTCCGTCCAGGCACGAACTCCATCACAAAATAATAGTTACCCCGCTCCTGAAAACTCAGGATCAGGGAGGGAATACGTGGGTGCTTGAGATTAAACAGCAGGTCAATCTCTTTATCGAAGCGCTCAATGGCAGACTTGCGTTCTTCCTCGGTTGTATTAGGATTGATTAGCAGTTCCTTCACCGCCCGAAAGTAACCAGGTTTCCCAACCTGTTCAACTTTGTAAACGGTTCCCATTCCCCCCTCACCGAGCACCTGTACAATTTTGAATTTTGCATCCAGGATAGTACCTAATGGCAGTGACATAAAGCAGTCCTTATCAAACAAGTATCAGCGTATCTGGACCAGTACGGCAGTGATGTTATCTTCGCCCCCATTGGCATTAGCCAGGTCGATCAAGATATCACAGATCTTTTGTGCATCCCTGTTTTCTTTGAGCACTTTCAGCAATTCCTGGTGTCGCACCATCTCCCACAAACCATCGGAGCAGAGCAACAGGCTATCGCCGGAACGTAGAGTTACATGAAACACATCCGGGTCAACGCTTTTGTGCCCCGCCCCCAGCGAGCGATAGATTAAATTGCGCTGCGGATGTGAGTAAACATCTTCGGGATCAATCTGGTGAGCTTCCACCAGCCTGGCTACCAGCGAGTGATCTTTCGTCAGAGGTGTAAGCTCACCACCGCGAAAGAGATATGTGCGGCTGTCACCAATATTCCCAATGTAGGCATGATCATCTTGAACTAGCGCCGTAGTCACGGTACAGCCCAGCCCGCGCGCAGAAGATTGCTCTTCGCCATAGCTGAGAATAGCCTTGTTGGCCTGCCGGATGGCAGCTTTGAGCTGCTCCTCCACGTTCTTTGTCACCGGTGTCTCCGGTAGTTTGCGCGTCTTATGGTCCTTTGCGGCTGGTTCATTGGCCGGGTCCAATTTGATCGTCTCTTGCTCAGAAAACGGCGTCAGCTTGATGGTCGGCTGCTCGTATACGGGCACCAGGAAGCTTCTGAGCGACTCGCTGATCTTTTGTACAGCAAGTTTACTGGCAACTTCACCCGCCTGGTAGCCACCCATGCCATCAGCGACAATAAAGAGCCCTCGATCCCCATCCTCTGAGATATGTGTAAATGGACTATCTTCGTTTTGTTCGCGTTGCTTCCCCACGTCAGTTTTAGCGGCGGCAGTAAGTTTTATCGCCATTGGTATTTCCCTCGCAGTAAAGAACTTTTATCGTCTTTTAGGTCAATATAACATATAGCAGTATTCATGACAATTGGTATTTTCTAGCTTCAGGGCTTTTCCTCTTCATTCTCCTTGCATCCCGCCTAAGTGCGAAGCACTAGCTCTCCTTGCGTCTCACCTGAGTGCGAAGCACTAGCTGCGCAGCAGCGTTGGTGAGACGGATAAGTGCCAGCGCAGCGGCGTTGGCGGGATGGATACTACCTTGCACCTCGCCTGACTGCGAAGCAGTAGACGCGCCAGCGTCGTTGGCGAGGTGGCTTCCAAGTATAGGTGCCGACGCTGCTCCAGGCAACGGGCAGGAGTAGGAATCTGGGATACCTCAGGCCAAACTTCATCCATATTTATTGCTGATTCTTCATTTAATATAACTTACAACATATACGAGGCTTGAGTGAAAAGGTTGTGACTGCGCGAGGACGAGACACCCCGCTTCTACAGGGAGCCGCGCTGCAAACGCTCGATTATCTCTTTGAGCCGGCGCGTTTCGGACGCGTGTTGCTCCTGCATGCGCTCCATTTCTAGCTCCAGCTCCTGCTGCATGCGCTCCATGCGGTCTTTCATGTGCAGGATAGCCTCAACGCCTGCCAGGTTAACACCCAGGTCCCGCATCAAGCCGCGGATATGCACTACACGTTCGATGTCGCGATCCGAATAGAGACGCGGGCTATGCGGGCTATTGCCCTTGCGCGCAGGCGAGATCAACCCAATGCGCTCATAATGGCGCAGTGTTTGCTCATGCACCTCGGCTTTGAACGCTGCCACACTTATTACGTACCATGCGCCGTCGCCTTTCTCGGCCACCTTCGATCCTCCTTATCCTGTCGAGTGTACTTCGGCTCCCCGGCTGCGTGCCAGTTGCTCAAACAACTTGCGCTCCTCGCCGGTCAGGCCCATGGGCAGCACGACTTTGACACGAGCAAAGAGGTTACCATTGCCGTCACCACGCAGGCGCGGCATGCCCTTGTTTGCCAGGCGGAACATGCGCCCGTTCTGCGTCTCCGCCGGGATGGTCAGAATGAGTCTGCGCCCGTCCGGGGCGGGTACAGGCACTTCGCCTCCCAACATCGCTGTAACCAGGTCCACATCTATATCGGCGTACAGATCATCCCCCTTGCGCTCGTAAATCGAGTCGGATTTGACGCTGATCACCAGGAAGAGATCGCCGCGCGGTCCGCCGCCAATGCCCGGCTGTCCCTCACCCGCCACGCGAATCCTGGAACCGTTATCAACTCCCGACGGAATCTTCACCTGGATGCGTTTATTCCGCGCAAGCATACCCTGGCCACTGCAATTCGCACAAACTTTGCCCGCGACTTCACCTGTGCCACGGCAGAGCGGGCATACTTCGGTTGATTGAATATTGAAGGTGCGCGTCCCTCCCAGGTATGCTTCCTGCAACGTCACCTCAACAGGCTGTTCAATATTGTCGCCGACGCGCCTGCGAAAATCATTGCGGTTGGTGCGTGACCCCGCCGCTGAGGATCGACCAAAAAGAGCTTCAAAGAAATCGGAGAATCCCGTAGCCGAATCAAAATCCATAGGTGAGCCGCGATAGCTATAGGTGCGCCTCCCGGCGCCGGGCTGGAAGCCAAATTGTTCCTGCCAGTTCGGGCCTAGCGTATCATACTTGCGCCGTTTATCGGGATCGGAGAGAACTTCATAGGCCTCATTGATCTCCTTGAATTTCTCTTCCGCCTTCTTATCTCCAGGATTCACGTCGGGGTGATATTTGCGCGCCAACTTGCGAAATGCTTTTTTGATGTCGTCCGCGCTGGCCCCTTTTGAGACACCCAGCACTTTGTAATAATCTTTGTAGTCCATTTTTTGCCCCTCTTTGCGGCCACCATGAATCCGTCTCTATTGTTGTGGTTGTTTGTTCCCCGCACTTACCTTGACACGAGCCGGGCGTAGGGTCTCATCGCCCAGCTTATAGCCTTTGAGCACTTCTTCGACAATCGTTCCCTCAGGTTGCTCGCTGTCCTCAACGGCTTCTATCGCTTCATGTATATAGGGGTTGAATACCTCGCCAACCGTGGGAACAGGAGTTATTCCCTCGCCACGCATTACTTCATTCATCTGCCATAGCAACATGCGCAGCGCCTGCTGCAATCCCTGGCGATCCATCGAATCCTGGTAGGTCAGCGCCCGTTCAACGTTATCCAGCACACCGAGAATTTTTTGAAACACCGCCTTCTTCTCCCGCTGTACACGATCTGCCCCTATACGCTCCTGGCGTTTACGGAAATTCTCCATCTCGGCACGCTCGCGCAGGTATTTATTCCAGTTTTCGGCTGCCTCCTGCCTCGCCCGCTCGAGCTGCGCCTCCAGCTCGGCAATACGAACGGCTCCGCCAGCCCCGGTTGGGGGCGATCCATCCTCCGTCACTTGCCCTTCCTGTAACTCCTGGGGTTCTTCCATAACAAAAAGTATCTCCTTAGATCCTATTTAAAGCTGTGCTTTTATCTGAAGTTTACTGTCCTCACAGTATAAAGCTTGAGTCGAAGCCTGTCAAGTTTTCTGAGAGCGATTGCTAGCTTGTAAAGTGGTCAAGTCAGGTATGCTATAATATGTTGGAGCTAGCATAACAGCCCTTTTACGAAGTTTTCTAGAAGCGAGCAAGCCGTGACTGAGGGTCAGATGCCTGTTAATAGTGTCAACCCCAAGATCAAGAAAGTCTCCATTTGGGATAGGGCTATTGTAACAGAGAACTTTACTGTTGTCGATGCTTACCGCGCTAACCGTCCTTTACTCAAGCAACGTTTTATTGATCTTGGCTACCAGGTTCATGAGACTCCCCACTTCTGGCTCTTTACACGTTCTGAGGCTCCAGCCACTGTCGTAGTTCACTGGTTCGCTCCCGAAGAAATAAATGCCGACCTCAGTATCTATCTTGTGCAGGAACTCGGCCCTTTTGGGATTCTTGCTCGCGCGCAACATCTTGGTGAGATACTTGGAGGAATCGTGGGCTTGCTTTTCCCTGATGATGCCCGCCGCGCCTGGCGCTTCTTTGGGGCGAATACTCTACAACGTTATCTGCTGTTCCTGGCAACCGCTTACACTCCACCTCTCCCAGATTATGCTACTATCGGCATGTTCGCTACCCTGTATCAGCGTGTATGTGAACTTCGCATTGGTGAGAGCTTTCTTGATGCTGGATGTGGATTGGGGTTTTTACCGCTACTTGTGGGAGAACGCATTCCTTTTTTAACAAAGATAGTAGGGGTTGATATCCAGGTAGAAACATTTTCTGTTGCTAGCGAAATCGCTGAGGAACGACATCTGACAAATGTGCAATTTGCCCAAGCAGACCTCCTCGCTGATGACTTTAATGCACTAGGGCGTTACGACACGGTGACAGCGCTCCATGTACTCGAACATTTCACTGAAACTGATATGTATCATGTACTCACAAATCTGTTAGGGATTACATCACAGAGGCTTATTATCGCTGTACCATATGAGCGAGAACCGGAGAAGAGTTACGGACATCAACAGGTCTTTTCGCGCACCAAATTAGAAGATGTAGGAAACTGGTGTATTCGGAAGCTAGGAGGTGCTGGTCGCATGTGGCTTGAGGATTGCGTAGGAGGATTGCTGCTTATCGAACAGACAGGGCTTGTATGTAGAGCAGAAGGTACTCCACAACAAGGGCGTAGCTTCCCTTTTTGATAAGAAGGTAACTCTCATTCGCCAATGACAGTAGCATTATTCAAGTGAGGCAGTTGGTGATGTATATCACCAATGAATGCTTGGACTCTTGTATCGCGCGGAAACGAGTCCAACAAATCATGATTGATGTAATTTACAAACAATCTATTTATCACAGGCGCATTCATCGCCTCGATAACAGGTATAGCTTTTTCTGCTACAGCTATACTTGCGTCTCGTTCTCTTCTACGCGCATAGGCTACAGCTAATGGTATTAAGGTGATAGCATGACGAATGATCCAGTTTGGAGGAAGTTGGGCGAGAGCTAACTCAAAGTAGTTGATAGCTGTTGCATAATCTTTGGCCGTTAGAGCACAATTACCCGCTTGTTGAAGCCAACGTGTCCGGTCGAATTCTTCATTAACGCCTATTTGATCTGCGAGTTCTGCTGAAGCTTCAAGCTTCTCTTGTACAGTGGTTCTATCCTGAACCATTGCGGCATTTTCAGCCCAGGAAGCTAACAAATGGCCTCTCAATCGAATATAAGCTTCATCCGTCCGGTGCATAAGAAGACGTAAAGCTGTTTCTATCGCCTGAATTGCTTCGGCATACTGATCAAGAGCTTGAAGTACATAAGCTTGCCAACTCTTGCTCTGCGCCACACTCCAGTTATCTCCCGCCTCTAGTGCTGCAATGTACGCGCTATTATGTGCACGAAGAGATTCTTCGTATTGCCCTTGAAAGTATAGCGCCGCTCCTGTGAGACTATAGATACCAGAATAGAACAGAGGCCGAACGCTAGAATAGAGATCGTTATGCGACTGCTGTACCAGGTACAACTGCGCTTGTCCAACCGCTAACACCTGTGGCATACTGGAAGTGTGGAAAAGCTTCCACCCTGCCGCGATACTCTCACCTAAAGCGCTGTGGAGCCTGCTGCGCTCCTCTGCTGAAATACGTCTTCCCTCTGGCATTGGAACGCTGCTGACGACCGCAGCCGCGCCAAGCTGCAAGAGTCTGCGTCGTGACACGTTTGGCATGGCCTGAACTCCCTTGAGCACAACCTGTAGTGAGGCGAGCACCTCTTCAAGTGACCAGCCCTCTGCACATAACGCCGACAGGTCAGCAGCCCCTGCTGCCAGCCACGCCCCCAAGGCTTGTTCAGAACTACTACCTGGAGCCTCATCGAGGAGGGCAAGTGGCTGAGAGGTGGGTGAGAACGGCACTGGTGCTACCTGCTGCCCGCGCGAAGCGACGCCTGGCAAGTGTTCCTCCGGTGGGAGCAGCGGCTCGATCAACCCCAATTCTTCAGCCGATTGGCCAAAGAGCGCACACAGCTTCTGCTGGTAGAACAAGCTCGGTTTACTGACCCCCAGTTCCCACCTGCCCACCGTGTCCGCGCTCATCCCACTTTCCCGTTGTTCCTCGCTCGCGCACAGGTCATACAGTTTGTCCGCGACCTCTCGCAGCGTCCAGCCGCGCAGGCGTCGCTGGTAGCGTAAACGCTCATTCGGTTTTCTCCGCTTGCTGGCTGTGCCCATGACGTCAACCTCCTGCGTGATCTGCCTGACTCTACTACATTCTTCGCAAAGTATAACACTGGCGAGCTTTCATGGCTAGACGCAGGACAAGCACAGCACAAGGCCCCCACCCTGCGCCACACCGCCCCTTGTCCCTACGAGTCGCCCTAAAGTAGTGTTGAAGGTGTGTTAAGGCAGTGTACAGGCTGTTCCGCCTGGAAGCAATGCCGGGTATTGTTGAGAGTAATAAATGCTCGGGATTATATTTACAAGGAGGCCAGTTCCATGGAAATGAGCGAGTCAAAAAGCGAAGTGGCACAGCTCATGCGCCGCATCGCGCTGGAATACGAGGCGGCGGAGCGCGGCTTGACAGGCTTTGCAGAGGGCAGCAGCAAGCATCAGTTCATCACTGCACGGATGGAAAATATTGGAGCGTGCCGTGAGCGACTGGCAGAACTTGTTGGTGATGAGCAGGCCGCGCAACTCCTGTGTGACGCGATGGAACAGGGAGCAGAGGCATGACGCACAATCTGGTTGAGGAGCACAACTTGCCTGCAAGGACTGACTCCCTGCTAGAGATCATGTTGTATACGGATCAGCAAGTGCTTTTGCCTGAGCTCAAGGCACTCTTTCCTGACCTGGCTAAGGAGCTGTTCATTGGCATGCAGGTGTACTACGTAGCCTCGCTGCGTGATGGATCAGAAGGTATGCGCCAGCGCGCGTTTTTGTCTGAGCATCACCTGGAGTACCGCAATAGAACGTGGCACTGCGAGCAGAGTGTTCGTGCCTTCTTCTCAGGAGTCGAACTCGAGGGTAAGCCAATCAAGTGGATCGAATTTGAAACTGTAGCTGGCGCTCAGCAGGCGACGATAAAGACAGCAGAGTCGGAAGCGTGCTTTTATTTTCCACCGGGGTGGGACCCAGGGAGTTGGCAGCAAGGCTATGGCACGCTGGGGTGGCTTTATGTTTATGAGACAGCAGAGCAGGTCTGTGCGTCTCTGGTAGGCGTGGAGCGGTGTGTGACGGAGCAGATCAAGCGGACGGCCACTCCTGGTGAAATGGCAAGATGGCTACACGATCAGGGATACACGCAAGTCATTTGTACCACGACAACTCCTGATGTCTTCGGTTTGTACAAGCCGGGAGACCAATGAAGAAGGTAATCGCCGAGATCCCAGGCCGGGGCGACGCAATCGTATCGCTTTTCATGTGCTTTTCTACGCGTCAAATTCGATTTCCTCGTCGTCTACCTGGTCATCCTCGGACCAGCGCTCACCACGCTCCAGAATGATGGGGTCGAAGAGCGCCGCTTGTTGCACGCACACACGTCCTCGCTTCCACAGTTCCAGCACAGCCAGAAAGGTGACAATAATTACTACGCGGGAAAGCTCGTTTGCTATCAGTTCGGCGAGTTGAATGCTGGGACGTACGCGTAGTAAGGCCACAATCTCAGCAATACGTTCGCTCACGCGCACACGCGCCAGGGGGATGAACGCTGCACCATTGGCCTCATCTCTAGCGCGCAGCTCAAGCAAGCGCTGGAATGCATGGGTCAGAGACTCGACCTCCAGTCCCAGCAGCGTAGGGGGAGTCCAGGTCAACTGGGCCTCGATGCCGGCCAGTAAGCCAGAGCGGCTATAGGTTTGCAAGCCCGCGTCTTCACGCAGGCGCAGGTAGCGCGCAATTTCCTTGGCAAATTTGTATTCGAGCAGGTGCGTGCGTAGTTCCTCCGCCAAAGCCGCCGCGTCCTCCATCTCACCTGTCATTTCCTCTTTGGAGGTGTGCGGCAACAGGCTCTGAGATTTGATATAGAGGAGGCGGGTAGCTATGGAGATGAAAGCGGCCATGTTTGCCAGTGGCATGCTGCCCGGTTCTTGCCATTGTTGCAGGTAGGCCAGGTACTGGTCGGTCACAGCCACCAGGGAGATAGTGGTAATCTCCATCTGCCGCTTTTCGATCAGGTGCAAGAGCAGGTCGAGCGGGCCTTCAAAAACCGGCAGGTGGACAACGTAGCGAGACTGGTGGCCGTTCGCTAGTGCTACCTCGTCAACGAGTATGGGTTCTGTTTGGTCGAGCATAGACTATGATGCCTCATCTACCAGGTGTAACTCTGCTGCCGGCCCATCGGGCTGGTGATGTGTGCGGATATAGAGGGCGGCTTGCTCCGATAGACCTGCCGCCGCCGCCAGTTCTGCTCCAATCTCGGCATGCCACCAGGCATTGCTGATCTCGCGCCTCCAGCGCGGCAGCGCCCTGTTCGTGCGCGGATCAACAGCCAATCTCACAAGCAGGCGCGGCGCCAGTACCTTGCCCAGCACTAGCACCGGCCGCGTCCAGAAAGGCACACGACCCCGGGCTTTACCAACATCGTGTAACAGCGCTGCTGCTAGTAAATCCCTGTCTGCACAGCCTCGTGCCAGTAGACCCTGGCAAACCCTGAGCGAGTGTCGTTGGTCGGCAGCGGACATCGTCTGAAAAAGAGGCAGCGCCGAAGCCGGAAGCCAGCGTGCCACCCATTGGCGCTCTTCAGCCGCAAGCGGGACGACGAAACCGAGTTGTTGGCGTACCTGCCAGAGACGATAAACGATTGTACGCATTCGCATGCTCACACTACACATATCCATCTAATGATGAGTATAGAGAAGAAGGTAGAGCGAATAACCATCGATACCCCCCATAACTAACCCTATCAGCTCGAGGGCTCCCAACAGAATATAGTACGGGATATGAAAAATGAACAGGCCGCCAAGTCCCGACAACTGCCCCAGGAAAGGCAAGAGAAACAATATCGCCAGGATAATAAACTGCCCATACTGGGCAGACCTGGCAAACGACACCGCCTGGCGACTGGGCAGAAGTGAGTACAGAATCTGGTACCCATCGAGTGGATACAGCGGGATCAGATTGAAGATCGCCAGGGAGATATTTACACTTGCAAAAACGAGGATCAACTGCGGTATACGTATTGTGATATCGTTCACAGGCAACGAAAGGAGAGTGAAACGCAGCACCACCGCGAAAAGCAATCCCACAACCAGGCTGGTCAAGATGCCGGCCAGGCTCACTAAGAGGGTTCCGCCATTTGGCCCGCCGCGCAGTTTCCAGGGGTCGACTTTGACAGGCTTTCCCCAGCCCAAACCTACCGGGGCGGATGGAAAAAAGGCCAGGAGCACACACATCAGCGTTCCCACAGGATCAAGATGTGCACGCAGGCTGAGGCTAAGCCGCCTCTCGGAGCGCGGAGTCGGATCGCCCAGCAGGCTGGCTGCCAGGGCATGACCAGATTCATGAATGATGATCGCCACCAGGAACGAGCCGATAATCATTAGTGCCAGTACAACATTTATCATAGTTATCCTCACGCAGGAACATCCTTGCGAATGCCCGGTCTTGTTAAGGAGAACTCCCAGGGAGTGCCCCTATAGTTATAACAGATTTATTTCCATTCCTTCAGACGCGGAATAGGTATTTGCGAAGCGTTTTTGCGCATCTGCCTGCATCGCATCCAGTTTGTTGTCGTCATAGGTCGGCTCGTGATGAAAAAGTATCAGTTTGCGCACGTGAGCCTCGTGAGCTGCTTCCGTTGCCATCTCAATTGTGCTGTGACCGTATCCCTGCCTGGCGTCCTGATAATCATCGAGGGTGTACTGCGCATCATGTATCAGCAGGTCGGCTCCCTCCACAAACTCAAGAAAGCCCGGGTCGCACACTTCTCTCCACTCTACGTCGGTGGCAAAGACCAGCCGCCGCCCGGCGTACTCAATGCGATAGGTTACCGCTCCATCCAGCGGGTGGCTGTTTGTCAATCTGGCGAGGACACACACCTCAGCTGCTTCTGTATTTTCACGGCCATTAATGACTCCAGGCCTGATATCACCACTATTCCAGATAATTTGCTCCTGGTCGGTGATAGTATGAAAGGTGCGATGCGACGGTAAGCTCCGCATATCTACTGGGAAATACGGTGGAGACATCAGTGGGGTTACAAGTTGCTCGATACTTCGACCCGCGAGACCTGGACCGAAAAAATCGATGGAGGTGCGAGGCTCGTACAAGGGGGTGAAAAAAGGGAGGCCGAGCAGGTGATCAGCATGACCGTGGGTAATGAAGAGCGCGAGGTTGAGCGCTTTGCCCCTCGAACGTCGCAAAAGCTCATTGCCCAGGCGAATGATGCCGCTCCCCGCGTCCAGGATCAACGTATGCTTTCCTACTTCGACTTCGACACAGGCGGTATTTCCTCCATAGCGCACCGTGTGCGGTCCAGGGGTTGGATAGCTGCCCCGTACTCCCCAAAAACGGACCAGAAAACGCGCCGTGTCGACCATATGGTTGCTCCTACGACTGCCCTAACGAGATTTGTCGATTTGCACCTATTATATCGCAAAAGAGGAAAGTAGGGCGCAATGATGAATTTTAACAGGCAAGACCGGTAATATTTTGTCACCCTGAGCGCAGCGAAGGGTCTGTCTGGATGGGCGCACAGATCCTTCGCGGAGTTTACCCTGAGCGAAGCGCATGGGCTCAGGATGACAGTACCGGCTTTGGTCGTCAAAATCCATCATTGTGCCCGTTTGTACCGCGTGTAGTACCCCCCTAATGAGCGTGGCAGGCGACCGGCAAGCAGCGTCCCCTCGGGAAGGTGCTCCTCGCGCTCTACATGCCCACGGCGGTGAAAGAGTTCTACCAGCTCGCTCTTATCGTAAGGGATCGTCACTTCTATCGCTTCCATACTGGCAGCCAGCACCTGGGCGATTTTCTCGCGCAGCGCATCCAACCCGGCCTTGTACAGGGCAGAAATGGCGACTGCATTGGGGTAAAGCGAGGTATCGACTTCCGACGGGTCATCAAGCAGATCGATCTTGTTCAAAGCCGTGACACGCGGCTTATCAGCGGCTTCCAGGCCATGCAGGACATCGTTGACCGTTTCACTCTGCTCGATGGCGTTTTCGTGGCTGACATCCACCACTTCCAGCAGCAAATCGGCATCAACAACCTCTTCGAGTGTTGCTCGAAAAGCAGCAATCAACTTGGTAGGCAATTTCTGGATGAACCCCACGGTATCGGTGAGCAACGCTTCTTGATTGCCCGGCAACACAACATGACGGGTAGTGGGGTCGAGCGTGGCAAAGAGCTTATCCTCCGTCAGCACTTCGGCTTCAGTGAGCGCGTTGAAGAGGGTAGACTTTCCGGCATTGGTATAGCCAACCACGGCTACGACAGGAATGGCCTGGGCCGCACGCTGCCTGCGATGCACTTTACGCTGCTCGCGCACTGCTTCGATCTCTTCGCGTAATTCAGCAATACGGCTGCGAATACGCCGCCGGTCAAGCTCCAGCTTTGTTTCACCAGGGCCGCGCACGCCGATAGCGCCGCCAACGCCACCTGCGCCGGCGCTTCGCGAACCGCCCGCCTGGCGTGAGAGCTGCACACCGCGCCCGGCCAGGCGAGGCAAGCGATACTCCAACTGCGCCAGCTCAACCTGCAAGCGTCCCTCACGCGTACGAGCATGTTGCGCAAAGATATCGAGAATCAGCGCGGTACGATCAATCACACGCGCATCGAGCAGCTTTTCAAGGTTGCGCTGCTGCGAGGGAGAAAGTTCATCATCGAAGATGACCAGGTCAAAACCGAGTTGTTTCTCGGTATCACTCAGTTCCTGCGCACGTCCTTTTCCTATATAGGTCGCTACATCTGGATGATGCATACGTTGAATCATGGTCCCAACAACTTCGGCCCCAGCGGTACGAGCCAGTGTTCCCAATTCGCCCAATGAGTCTTCAACACTCCACCAACTGTCACTCTCGTCTTGCTCTACAGCTACCAGGAAGGCGTGTTCCATCCTCCCACGAGAAGACGTATCGATCAGACGACCTTGCTTTGCCGTAATGCTCCTCCTGAATGTGTTTTGATTTTATTGTAGCACTCGATTGCGAGAACGCAAGTACCTGGCATCCGCGATAGACATTTGGAGAGAAGGCCTGTCATCCTGAGCGCAGCGAAGGATCTGGCTCGCCGGACACAGAGCTCCTTCGCTGCGCTCAGGATGACAGCCAGGACCCCGCTCACGTCCGCTCACGGGAAGCCTTCTCTCCAAATGTCTACCCCGCCTCTAAGAACTCAATGTCGGCAGTGTGGTCGGCACTGCGGGTAGCTCCTTGATAAAAAGGCCATTCACTCTCGCGAAGAAGCTGTTATTCACCGCCTGGTTGTAGGTATCATGCCAGGTTTGATACTGTTGAATTGTGATATTCAGACCCGGAATAATGTGGTTTCCTGTTTGAATAGCCCCCTGGATACCCTGTAAAAAATGACCTATCACAAGCAGTACAATCAACCACAAGAGCCAGGCTTCGATAAAGCCAACCACCCCACCAAGCAGCGAATCGCCCAGGCCAACAATAGGTATAGCACGCACAACGCCTCGCACCACTGTCCCAATAATGTGCAGCACCAGGATTGAACCAAAGAACAACACGATGTAGGAGATTAAAGGTGAGATGGACAGGCCGTTAGACGCAAGAAACAATGTGAATGGTTTCCCAAAGAACACAGCTACCCCAAATGCTATAGGAATAGCCAGCAGATTAACAAGGCTGAAAACAGCGCCATTGCGCAAACCATTGAAGACAAGCAGAACGATAGTCACAAGAAAGAGTAAATCTATCCAATTGAATGGTCCGATCATATATTTTTCCTTCCGTGCCAGCATGTAGGTGGCTTTTATAGTTGGGTCTATACATGCATAGACGTTGTGGAAAGGATTCTTGTAACACGAGTATTGAAACAACTGAGAGCATTTCCTCACTGCAAAACGAGGGGAAGCGAACTCCCTGATCCTGAAGATCCCCTCAGGATGCCAACCCTGCTGATCGTGTCCACCTGCTGGTCGGTGCGCTTCCTGCCAGGCGCGTTTTTGCTCATCTGTAGGTCAGCGTTTGGGGCCATTGCCATGACGATGCTCATAACGCTTTCATGACGCTACCTCCTTATACTCGTATGAGAGAGCGCGAGGCACGTCAACCGGGCAATGGCCCCAAACCCTGCCGGGTGGGCCTTTGAGCGAGGAAATGCTCTCACCTCTACGTAAGCATATCGTTTACTACTCGAGCGAAAGGAGTAAGTAATGGCAAATAACCAAGTGGTTCTCTTTATCGGTACCTATCGCAACGTGGCAGACGCGCAGATGGACTACGATGCGGTCAAGGACCTGCACCAACAGCATATAATTGGCACCTACGATGCCGCCGTCGTGAACAAAGACGCCGAAGGCAAAGTGCACGTCCACAAGCGCGAGAAGCCCATGCAGTATGGGGCCTGGACTGGGATTGCTGTGGGTGCTCTGGTTGGCCTGCTCACGCCCATGTCCGTTGTAGGCGGTGCAGCCGCCGGAGGCGCTGTGGGCGCCCTGGCCGGCCATCTCTCCCGCGGCATGTCGCGTGGGGACATGAAGGAGCTCGGTGAGACCCTCGAGGAGGGACAGGCGGCACTAGTCGTGATCGGCCGCTCGGAACTGGCAAATCAGATCGAGAAGGCCACCGCCCGCGCCCAAAAACGCGTCGAGAAGCAGTTACAGGTCGATGGGAAGGAGTTTGAGAAGGAGATGAATAAGGCGTCCAAAGTCGCCTCGTCATAGCCTGTGCCAGGGCCTGGCGGTTAGACGCCGCCAGACCTAGGCCGGCTCAGTGTATCTATCAAGCAAGCGTCTGAAAACAACAGTGAAGAACATCTCACAATTGGAGGAACATATGAGCGACAAACGCGAACAATCAAGACCGATCACGACAAACGATGCTGGCATCCCCGCCCCAAGCGATGAATACTCGCTCACGGTGGGTCCCGATGGACCCGTGCTGCTGCAGGATAGCTACCTCATTCAGAAGATGGCCCAGTTCAACCGCGAGCGCATACCGGAACGGGTGGTCCACGCCAAGGGCGGCGGCGCGTTCGGCTACTTCGAGGTGACTGAGGATGTGACCCAGTGGACAAAGGCAGCCTTCCTCAACAAAGTCGGTAAGCGCACGCCGATGTTCGCCCGCTTCTCCCAAGTCGCGGGTGAACAAGGGTATCCCGACACGATGCGCGACCCACGCGGGTTCGCCCTCAAGTTCTACACCGAAGAGGGCAACTACGATATGGTCGGCAACAACACGCCGATCTTCTTCATGCGCGATCCGCAGAAGTTCCAGGACTTCATCCACTCCCAGAAGCGTCTGCCCGATACCGGTTTGCGCAGCAACAACATGCAGTGGGATTACTGGTCCCTGTCTCCCGAGTCGGTGCACCAGGTGACGTTCTTGATGTCCGATCGCGGGACGCCCCGCACCTGGCGCAATATGAACGGCTATAGCAGCCACACCTATATGTGGATCAACGCTAAAGGGGAAAAGGTGTGGGTCAAATACCACTTCAAGACGGAGCAGGGCATCGCCAACTTCAGCGACGCCGAGGCGAAAGCCATGGCGGCCCAAGATACCGACTACCATCGGCGCGACTTGTGGGAGGCCATCCAGAAGAAGGAGTACCCGGTCTGGCGGCTGGAGATGCAAATCATGCCCTTCGAGGCGGCGGTGACCTATCGCTTCAATCCTTTCGACCTCACCAAGGTCTGGCCACACAAGGACTATCCGCCCATAACGATCGGGCGCATGGTGCTCGACCGCAACCCGGAGAACTTCTTCGCCGAGGTCGAGCAAGCTGCTTTTGAGCCTGCAAACATGGTGCCGGGCATGGGTCCCAGTCCGGATAAGATGTTGCTGGGCCGCCTGTTCAGCTATGCCGACACGCATCGCTATCGCGTGGGCACCAATTACTTGCAGTTGCCGGTCAACGCGCCCAGGGTCGAAGTGCATAGCTACAATAAGGATGGGCCGATGCGCTCTCGCCATAACGGCAAGCAGCCCGTCTACGCGCCCAACAGCTACGGCGGCCCGCAGGCCGACTCGCAGCGCTATCCCGATCCGGGCTGGTTCGCCAGCGGGGAGCTCATGCGCAGCGCCTATACCCCGCACGCGGAGGACAACGACTTCGTGCAGCCGGGCAATCTCTACCGCCAGGTGCTCTCTGAGACGGACCGGGAGCACCTGGTCAGCAATATCGTCACACATATGAGTCAGGGCGTCGAGCGCTTCATTCAAGAGCGCACGGTCAAAAGCTACTGGTACCCTGTCGACCCCGATCTGGGAGCGCGGGTGGCCAAAGGTCTCGGTTTGCAGATCACGCCTGACCTAGCCGCGTCGGTTGGGAAAGGTCAGCGCAAATAGGCGCCTGGGGAAAAGAAAGAAGGTATGAAGAGTGATCTCCTCATACCCTTAGGCGGCGGTCAGTACTCTGTAAGGCTACTGACCGCCGCCAGTCATCTCTTCAGCCCTGGGAGCCATCTTGACCACGATATCATCATAGTGTCTCACCTTGTAGATGATGGTCGAGACCACCCAGCTCAGCACGAAGATGCCAATGATCACGCCCCCGAGAAAACCGAAGTCCAGGTTGCTGAGATAATCCCAGATGCCTCCCGAGAGATTCAACGGGCCGCTGATAATCGAAATGACCTCAATTGTTCCCACCACCAGGGCTACCAGCACCGAAACCAGGGTGATGTTCAGATTGTAGTAGAGCTTCCTGACCGGTTTCACGAAAGCCCAGCCATACGCGCCGAGCATTAAAATGCCATCGGTAGTGTCAAGCAGGCACATGCCAGCCGTGAACAGCAGGGGGAAAATGAGAATGTAGGGGACAGGCAGTCCCTTGCCCGCTTCAAAGGCTGATATGCCTAATATCCCTACTTCCGTCGCGGTATCAAAGCCAAGCCCGAAGAGCACGCCAACCGGATACATCTTCCAACTTCTATCGACCAATCTGAGCAAGGGACGGAAAAAACGCCCCATCAGGCCGCGCTGGTTCAAGAATTCATCCAGCGTCTGGTCGTTGTACTCTTCCCCTCGTTTCACCTTGCGAAAGGTCTGTAAGATCTCCCAGAGAACCAGGAGGTTGATAAGCGCTATCAAATACAAAAAGAGAGCGGAGACCGAGGTGCCGATCAAGCCTCCCGCGCTTTTGAGTGCCGGTATGGCGGTTTGAATGAATGCAGCAGCAATGGCAATACCAATGGATAATACCACCACAATAGTCGAGTGACCAAGCGAGAAGAAAAAGCCGACGGCGACGGGGCGCTTATCCTCCTGCATCAGCTTGCGCGTAACGTTATCGATGGCTGAAATATGGTCTGCATCCACTGAATGCCGCAGGCCAAAGGTATACGCCAGCAGGGCAGTGCCAAGCAGCGCGGGATACTTGGCCGAGAAGCCTGCGAAGGCAAGCACCCATGCGACGATGTTGAACGCGATGAGTAGCGCGTAGATGCCCATAATCTTCCTGCGCAGGTCGCGCGAACTATCATTGAACACGTGGGTGAGCGCAGAAATGCCAAAATTACTGCTCATGAAACCTCCTGAAAGGAAAGCGCGAGATGCGCCGGTGAAAAAGGTGTGGGCGGATTCATTGGCAACAGAGAAGCTGTAGTATTGCAAAACTAAGTTGTCTACGTGCCGGGACGCTCTGATCGATGTACGCTTGCGTATGAGTGCTCTATCAACTATAGCATGCAAAATTCCTATTTGCAAGTTTTTTGCAATAAGAAAAAATGGACAAGAGGGAATGCTTCCTATCTACAAGCAATTTGATTTTGTGATATACTTGACCCCTGATGAGCAACTATCAATATACCATCATTCTACATCCTGATCCTGACGAGGGAGGCTATACGGTTACAGTGCCCGCTCT
>Ga0209701_10000259_pt1 | contig 29058 bp, 28 predicted proteins | sample CZO8metaG_4_FD_188356 | JGI IMG/M metagenome (GOLD analysis project Ga0209701, IMG submission 188356) | Vadose zone soil microbial communities from the Eel River Critical Zone Observatory, Northern California, USA - CZOApr15con2H3.8 metaG... | ecosystem: Environmental > Terrestrial > Soil >... | reverse complement strand
CGCGGCCTGCGCTCCATCCTTCGCCACGATCCCGACAAGATCATGGTGGGCGAAATCCGCGATAACGAGACCGCGCAGATCGCCATCCAGTCGGCACTCACCGGTCACCTGGTTTTCACCACTGTTCACGCCAACAACGTCGTGGACGTGCTGGGCCGCTTCCTGAACATGGGCGTCGAGCCCTACAACTTCGTATCGGCGCTGAACTGCATTCTGGCGCAGCGGTTGGTCCGGCTGATCTGTGATTCCTGCCGCACAGCCGTCCATTACCCAGCCGAGGTGCTCGAAGCGAGCGGGCTCGACCCCCAGACCTGGGCTCAGGTACCGCTCTATGAGGGTCAGGGCTGCATCGAGTGCGCCGGCACCGGCTTCAAGGGGCGCACTGCCATCCATGAACTACTGGATTTGACCGACCGCATCCGCGAGATGATTCTTGCTAAGAAGCCGACCTCGGAGATCCGGCGGGGCGCTCGCGAAGAGGGCATGCGGTTCCTGCGCGAATCGGCGCTCGACAAGGTCCGGGCAGGGGTGACCACCCTCAAGGAGATCAACAAGGTAACGTTCATCGAGACGTTCCGCTGAGGCTGGTTACGGTCCAGATTGGCCAGTGGTCCATCCCCGGCACCCTCCGAGGTAACTATTCTGCTCCCGAAGGTTGGCGATATTATCAGGAGTGCGTGGAAACAGGCTGGGCTCAAGCAGTGAAATACGTGGCCATTTACGAGAAATCGCGCACCGGATGGTCGGCCTACGCTCCCGACTTGCCTGGGGTTGTTACGACGGTGCGTACAAGAGAAGAAGTCCCGTCACTGATTCAGGAAGCAATCGAGTTCCATCTTGATGGTCTGCGGGAAGACAAGCTGCCGATTCCCAAGCCCAGCGCTGAGGCAGAGGTGATTTCGGTCTCGCAACGATGAGTGGCTCTACCAAATACGGTGCCCGGCCGCCGCTGGCCTGCGAAATCGCAGCGGACCGCGTTCTCGCCGGGCGTTCCGCCGATGCCGGCCGCATGGTCGAGATGTGTTCGGCCCGCGAGCTAGCTCCCGGCACGGTGGTGCCCGACCTGATTGAATCCAACCTGCGCGACGGCTCGGCCATCCGGCAGGCGATTGAAAGCGCCCTGGGTGGAATCAGCGGACGTTCGCGCGACGTGATCGCGATACTGCCCGATACAGCCGTACGCGTCGTGCTGCTGGATTTCGAGACGCTTCCTTCCAAGCCCGAGGAAGCCGAAGCGGTGGTTCGCTTCCGCCTGAAAAAGTCTCTTCCCTTTAACCTGGACGATGCCCGCGTTTCCTATCACGCGCAGGCCGGCGGCACTGGTTTGCGGGCGATGGCCGCGGTGGTCCTGAACAGCGTTCTGCAGGAATACGAATCCGCATTTCGCGATGCCGGCTACAACCCCGGCGTAGTCATGCCTTCGATGCTGGCGGCATTGGGCGCTGCCGACGCCGAGCGGCCCACCCTGGTGGTGAAGGTCGACGCCCGCACGATCGGGATCGCGATTCTCGATCAGGAACAGGTCCTGCTGTTCCGTACCTTGGAGAATGTTCGCGGTGTCACCATTTCCGGCGAACAGCTGGCCGAGGAAGTTTACCCCTCGGTGGTATTTTTCCAGGACACTTACAAAATGAATATTGACCGGATCTACGTTGCCGGCCTGCCCGAGACTGTTGGAGCCGCGCCCGCGCTGAAGGCGCAGACCGGCGCGACCGTCGCGGAGCTGGTGGCGGGTTCGCAGATCGGATCGACGAGCGGCTCGGTTCCACGCTGGCGAATGGCGGGAGTGGTGGGGGCACTGATCGCATAACGATGCGTCTGGATATCAATCTCGCGACCCACCCCTACGAAGACGCCCGTGAATTCTGGGCGCGCTGGGGGCTCGGCGTTGGGCTATTGGGTGTCTTAACGCTCGTCCTCATCACTTTGGCCGTGCACGGCTGGGTCAAGGCGGGGAGAGATCGGCAGAGCATCCGGCACCTGCAACAACAGATCGAAGAAAAAGACCGCGAACGGGCCCAGGCGCAAGCGTTCCTAGAACTGGAGATCAACCGCAGTACGCGAGACCAGTCACAGTTTTTAAACGGTCTGATCCAGCGCAAGGCCTTTTCATGGACGCGGGTATTCGAGGATCTGGAGCGCGTGATGCCGACCAGCTTGCACGTGGTCTCGCTCAAGCCGGAACTGAGCGACCAGAACCAGTTGGAGTTGGAAATGAAAGTTGCGGGCGACAACCGGGCGGCGGCGATTGAACTAGTCCATCGTATGGAGGGATCCACCCATTTCCAGGGAGCACAACTCACCCAGGAAAGCTTGGGGGATAATGGCGTGGGGGTAGCAGCCGTGATCGAGGCGGTGTACGTTCCCGATGCAGTGAACAGGAGCGGAAAGTAATGCCCGAGCTAAAGGGTTCACGCCGCAAACTGCAAGTCGCGATCGCGGCCATGGTAGCCGCCGATGTGGTGGCAATGGGGGTTTTCTTTTCGCCGCTGGTGGGGTCGGCGGAGTCGCGGCGGATCAACATGAGTCAGCTCTCGGCGGAGTTAAAGAAGAAAACGCGGGAAGTGGAACCGTTGCGAGATGTGGACAAGAAAATGGGGCTTGCCAAGGGTCAGATCAGCCAGTTCTACAAAGACCGGTTTGCGTTACGTGATTCCGATCTCACCACCGAACTGGGAAAGCTGGCCTCTGCCAACGGAGTGCGAATCATGCAGGCGAAATATAAACAAGAAGACCTCACCGGCGCTGGAGTTGCGCCGGTGGAGATTGAAGGCAATTTTTCCGGGGACTACCTGCAACTGATTCGCTTCATCAACGCTCTCGAGAGGTCGAAGCAGTTCTTTACCGTGGACAGCGTGAGCCTGGCCGGCGAGAGTAGCGGACCGGTCAAGCTCGACGTCAAGATGCATAGTTTTTTGCGTTCTGGTGCTTAAGTGAAACTAGGAGTCGAAAACCGGAAGGAAGTGATCGCGCTGGCAGTGCTGGGCGTGATCGCAGCCGTCACTACGACGAGCATGTTCTGGCCGTCCGCTACACCACTACCCGCACCGGCCGCACCGCAAACTACGTCCGCCAACTCCACGAGGGCAGCGGTTCGGCGAACGGCCTCCGGGAAGTTTGTGAAAGCTTCCGAACCGCGGCTTGACCCCACACTCGATCTCGACCTGCTGCGTCAGAGTGAACAGATCAAGTATGCGGGAAATGCGAGGAATATTTTTGTGGCTGGGTCGCCAGTCCCACACGACAACGGGAGCACAGACCACAAGAAGGTTGCTGAAATCAGACAGCCGCCGCCGGTCCCTCCGCCGCCTCCGATCAACCTGAAGTTCTTCGGCTTCGCCAATAAACCGGGAGAGCCCAAGAAAGTCTTCCTGTCGCAGGATGGGGACATCTTTATCGCCACCGAAGGGGACATTGTCAACCGGCGCTACCGTGTGCTCCACATCTCGCCCGCAGCCGTCGACATCGAGGACGTGTTGAACAACAACCGGCAGAGTATCCCGCTGACACAAGGATGATTGGGTAATTGTTTGAAGGCCAGCCCAAGAGTGTTTATGCGACCTGATGTGAAATTACGAAATTACAAAATCACAAAATCACAGGTCAGCTCTCGCGGCTACATTCTCATCACGCTCATGTTGTTCATCACCCTGCTGGCGATGGCAGCGGTGGCGGTTTTGCCGGAAATTGTTCACCAGATCCAGCGCGATCGCGAAGAAGAGATGATCCATCGCGCGGTGGGTTATTCGCGCGCGATCCGCAAGTACTACAAGAAATTCGGCCGTTATCCCTCGCGCATTGAAGAACTGGAAAATACCAACCAGCAACGGTTTCTAAGAAAGCGATACCAGGACCCGATCACTCGCAAAGACTTCAAGCTGGTACGACTGGGCGACCCCGCCTTGAACATGCTGGGGCTTGGAGGAGTTGGGCAGGGATTGAACCAACCCCAAGGTGGCAAGCCGGGCTTTGTTGCAGCGCCCACAGGCGGTGTCCGTCCTGCTGGTCCCGGTGATGCCAACACGCCGCAAGTGACGGGACTCCCAGAGCCGCAGAACTCGGGTACGCCGAATCCGGCGGGCGGCAATTCGGCAAATTCCGATACGCAAGTCGACGCAAAATCGGCTGCGTCATCTTCCGACTCCGGCCCCGCTCCAGGCGGGCAGGTATTCGGTGGAGGCCCGATTCTCGGTGTCGCCAGCGTCAGCAAGGCGACGACAATCCGCGAATTCAACCGCAAGAACCACTATAACGACTGGCTTTTCATTTACGACCCGAGCAGCGATCGCGGAGGCCTGCTGAATGCACCCATCCAACCGGATCTGAATAAAGGCCTCGGCGGAATCCAAGGTGTGCAGCCAGCGCTGCCCAATGCGGGACCGGGGCAGGGCGGGCAGCCTCCGCAGCCCGGGCCGCCCCAAGGTCAGGAGCCTCCAGAGGAGTAGTACAACGAGATCGCGAACGCATTTGCGCACATGAAAAAGCCCTGCCTTTCAGCAGGGCTTTTGATTTTTTCTTACCAGCGGGTTACGCCTGGAAGGAACTCCCGCAACCGCAGGTGCTCTTGACGTTCGGGTTTTCGAACTTGAAGCCGGCTCCTTCGAGAGTTTCCACGTAATCCACACTGGCCCCCGCCAGGTACATCAGGGAGGTGGCGTCCACGTACACCTTCAGGCCGTCCATTTCGAAGACCTTGTCCATCATGCCCGCACCATTCTCAAAGGCCATGGAATATTGAAATCCGGAGCAGCCCCCACCCTGGACAGACAGCCGCAAGCCTGCCGGAACCGGGGTCTGCGAGGCCATAATTTCCTTCACTTTGGAAATAGCGCTCGGGGTCAGCGTAACCGGCGCAGTCTTGGGTCTTACCTCGGGATTGACTTCGGGTGCGGTGGTGGTTGCCATTCTTGATATCTCCTTTGAAAGCTTAATTATAACAAACTACTTTCCCTTGCCGGTAAGGTCTTTAGAACGGGGGTCACCGGTAGGGCACCTGTCAATTTGATGCTGCCATGCGAGGGAAGGTCGCTGCCCTTGCCAAACGGGTCTATAATGCAGGGCAGCAAGGGCCTTTCCCCGAGACCCGCGACGAGCTGGAACTCAGCTTGGCGCGGCGGCAGAGGCAAATCGGGTATCGGCTCCATCTCAGCTCCGAGGTGGCGTATGACTCCAATGGTCGGGCTGCTGGTCGCGTGGGGTATCCTGACGACGATCCTCGTCGTCCTTATGATCTACAAGAGCACTCTCACCATGCACGAGGACGATTCGATTTTTCTGAACGAAACGGAATCGCAAATGGAAAAGGACCAAGTCGAAATCCTCGCCAAGGTGAACAAGATAACGCCTATGATCAAGGTACTCGGCGCGATCTCGGGGTTGATGATCCTGGTCATTGCTGGAATGTTCGTCTATGACGGGCTGATGAGGGCTTCGACTCCGCAGTAGAAAGCCAGTTGGCGTCGCGGGAATTCATGGACGGCGTCACCTCTGGGATAGTTCCGGAGAGGAAGCTCGATATTGCCGCGTGGGCAGCCGGTCTTCTCTTCGTGCCTGAATGACTGAGCAACTTCCGATTGCTGTTGTTGGAGGCGGACCCGCGGGAGCTTTTGCGGGCGAGTTGCTGGCCGCCGGCGGAAAAGATGTTCTTCTCTTCGATGAGAAGCTCGCCTGGGAGAAGCCCTGCGGCGGCGGGCTGACACACAAAGCGCTAATTCAGTATCCCCTTCTGGGCGAGGCGCGCGCCGAATCCAAGGTCATTGTGAACTGCGAGCTGGTGAGTCCCGCGGGGCGCCGGGCGCGGTTTGGGTTGCGTCATCCGCTGGCGATCTTCTCGCGCTTTACGCTGAACGGATTGCTGCTGGAACGCGCGCTCCGCACGGGAGTGGAACTGCGCAAGGAGCGCGTCATCAGGATCTCCGGCACCGACGGTGACTGGCATCTCACGACTCCCAACGCCGAATACCGCGCTACCTACCTAGTGCTGGCGGCGGGCGCGCGCAATCCCTTTCGGGGCCAATTCCTGTCTCCTATCTCTCCCGACGATCTGATGGTCACGGCGGGCTACTTCATTCCCGGCCACAGCTCTCTGGTGCAGATTCAGTTTCTGAAAGAGATTACCGGATACATCTGGGTGTTTCCTCGTCCGGATCACGTTTCAGCGGGCATCGTAGCCAGGATGGGTGAGACCTCGACCGCGGAGCTGCGCCGCCGACTCGAGCAATGGCTCAGTGAGAACGACTTCAGTTTGGAGGGCGCGCGTTTCTATTCCCACATCTTGCCGGCTTTTCGCTCTCAAACACTCGATGAGATGGAGGTATGCGGCGATGGTTGGACGATGATCGGAGACAGCGCCGGCCTGGTCGATCCAATCACCGGAGAAGGCTTGTACTACGCTCTGCGCTCTGCCGAATTGTGCGCGGAAGCCCTGCTGGCGGAACAGCCGGGGCAGTATCGAGAGCGGCTGCAAGAGGAAATTCTTCCCGAACTGAAGCTGGCGGCGCGCATCTCCCAGCGTTTCTACACCGGTCAGATTTTCGGAGAGAGCATTCTGGAACGGATGGTGGCACTTACGCAGCAGAGCGAGAGTATTCGCGACTTGATGAGCGACCTGTTTGCCGGAAGCCAGGGCTACCGCGATCTTCGCTCCCGGCTCCTCCACATCGTGCCCGGCCTCATGCTGGAAAGCCTAACCGGAAACCTGAGGTTCCAAGGCAAGCCCGTAGAGTCTCTACAGAGTCCATTGGTAGAGACGCGGCATGCTGCGTCTCTAACGCTGACCACTACGCCGCCTTCGCCTTCATCCTCTTGATGTCGTCCAGCAATACCTTTTCGTGCCCGTCTGCATTGACCTTCTCATAAACTTTGCGAATGATCCCATTCGGATCGATCACAAAGCTCGTCCGCTCCCAGAATTTCATCCCTTTCCATTCGGCCTGCGCGAGGCCGAGAGTTTTCATCAGCTGTGAGTCGGTGTCGGCAAGCAGATCGATGTTAAAAGCAAACTTGTTGCAGAAATTCTTGTGCGAAGCAACGTCATCGGCGCTGACGCCGACCACGTTGATTTCAGCGGCGTCGAAATCCGCCTTGGTAGCCGTGAACGACTTGCCCTGTAGAGTGCAGCCCGGCGTATCGTCTTTCGGATAGAAGTAGACAACCAGCCATTGTCCAGCGAAATCGCCAAGCTTAGTGACCTTGCCGTCCTGATTCGGGAGAGCGAAATTCGGGAAGGGATTGCCAGCAGAGAGCATGCGTGAGGTGTCCTTTCTATCTTTAGGAAGTCAGACAAATGGCCGCTCCAGTCTGCAACCAGAGCGGCCGTGTCTTTATGTCAGGTTTCAGGCGGCGGGCGCCAACTTTTTCATGCGTTCTTTCATCTCTTCCGCCGACACGTCTTCCTTGTGAGTGGCGATGCCCCAGAGATGTCCAAACGGATCCTGAATGAAGCCGGAGCGATCTCCGTAAAACTGGTCCTGGACCGGCTTGAGGATCTTGGCCTTCTCTGCCACTGCCTTTTCGATGATCTTGTCGCAATCGGGCACGTACACGTACAGACTCACGGGCGATCCGCCGACGCTGGTGGCACTGACGTGACCTTGGCCCATGCTGGGGTTTTCGTCCGCCAGCATGAAGCGCGAATCGCCGATCTGCAGCTCGGCGTGACCGACCTTGCCATCAGGACCATCCATGCGCACGACCTCGGTCGCGCCGAATACATTCTTGTAATAATCGATCGCTCTCGCAGCGTCCTTGACGACGAGATAAGGAGTGATGGTGTTGTATCCCTTCGGAATGTAATGGACTTTGCTCATGATTTTCTCCTCGATAATGAAGTTGAGGGTTGGAGGTTGAGGCGCGCAGACCGACCCACCGGGGCCGCTCTATTCTGTTAATGAGAACACAAGTTGGGCGGGGACTCAAGGCTGCGCCAGCGCCGAAGGAAGGCCGCAGGCGCCTACTTCTCCATCTCCGACGACCAGTTGAGAATGACTGACAAAGGCGCCGAATTGGACGTGTCTACTTTTGTATTGACCAGAAATTTCTGACCGTCGGATGTCACGTCGTAGGAAAAGAAATCCATGGCCGAGATCGGTTGCCGCGTGTGGGTCACAAACAGCCCACTCGGAAAGCCCGCTTCGAACCCGGCGCCGCTCTTGACTTCTGCTGCCATCAACCTTCCATCCGGTGCGAGGTAGTACAACTCTTTCCCATCGCGCCTCCAGCGCGGCTCCTCCCCTCCGCCGCGCGACACCTGCCATTTGCTGGCGAATCCCGGAAAAGGCGAAACGTAGACCTCCCAGTTTCCCGTCTCGCTGGAGGCGTAAGCGACAAATTTCCCGTCCGGCGAAAATTGCGCGTTGCGAATCAGCCATTGTGATTGCACCAATGGGTGCGTCTGACGGTCCGGCATGGTCATGTACCACAATTCGCGGTCCTTCCGCGCCAGCACGTATTTCCCGTCACGAGACCAGTCCCACGGCCCCTGCTGCGGAGTTCCAAAGTCCATGATGTTCTGCGCCGAGCCGGATCCGTCCGCGTTCTTCATATAAAGGCTGAAGAAGAGCTTTTCATTCGCGGTGTAAATGACCTGCTTCCCGTCGGGACTCCAAACCGTGACTTGCTCCAGCCACGGGCCGAAACCGATGCGAGCCGCCGCGTCACTGGTCAGTTCATGAATCCAGATGTTGACGTGCCGGCCGTCGGTGTCGGTCTGGTCCACGGCGACGCGTCTACCGTCGGGTGAGAGTTTGGGATTGGCGACCAGTTCCGGAGGTCCGACCGTACCCACCTGCTTACCGTGACGGTCAAACCAGATCAGCTGCGACTTGCTGGCGCCCTTTCCCGCACTGGTTTGGGCAACCAGGGTCTTGCCGACCACGGTAAAGACGGCCAGGTTGGTCTGGGGGAAATATTGCACGGCATCGCTGACGATGCGCGGCTCGCCCGAGAGCGCGTAGCTGTGAAGATCAAAGCGTTGGGCGACAAGAGCGTTGTCGCGCCAATAAACGAGGTAACCTGGGTCGGCGTAAAAAGCATTTGTGCTCGCGTTCGCGATCGGACGCTTTTCATCGGAGTCGAGCGAGCCGACAACAATCGTGTTCTTGTCGAGCCGTCCTGAGAAATTGCAGGCGAGGTACAGGAAGTGCCGCCCGTCGGGCAGGAACACAGGCCAGCGGTGGCTTACCTGGAACTGGGAAACATCCGGTTTGGTCACCGCCACGGGTGTTCCACCTGAAGATGGCACGCGGTATAACCCGCTCCATGCGTCCGGTGTAAAAAGGATTACTCCGTCTGGGTTCCAGGAGCCTCCCCGGCCAAAAGGCGCGTCGGCCAACACTTGCGCCGATCTTCCGGAGGCAACGTCGACGGTCTTAAGCTTGCCGTCGGCGAAGAATCCGATAGAGCGTCCGTTGGGCGCCCAGAAGGGATAGAACGCGCCTTCCGTGCCCGGCACTACGGTCGCACCCCGGCCTCCGACGGGGTGCATCCAGATCACATTTTTGTTGGCCGGATCAGAAAAGGCCACCATCGCCAACGTTCGCCCGTCCGGCGATAGCGCTACATAAGCCGCCGGGAAAGGCAGCGCGCTGTTGAAGTACATCGCGGAAGGCGTCTCGCGAGCGCGCAGCCACCACGTCACAGCGCCCCCGAGCAGAAGCAGGCACAGCAATCCCGCGACCAGCCAGGCCACTCGATCCCAGGGCTTGCGCGCAGGGGGAAAAGCGGGGGCCTGACGGGAGGACGATGCGTTCTCCGCGATCCATTTGAGCTGGAGCTTGACGTCGTGAGCGGTCTGCAGGCGTTCGTCCGGATCTTTCGCTAGGCAGCTTTTCACCGTGCCTTCTAGCGCAGACGGTGACAGCGGCTGCACCGTCGAAATCAGCGGCGGCTCGCCCGCGAGGATGGCCGCAATCGTCGAGGCTGTCGTCTTGCCTTCAAACGCACGCTTACCGGTCACCATTTCGTATAGCACCGCACCCAGAGCAAAAATGTCGCTGCGGGCGTCCGCTTCCTTGCCTTCCACTTGCTCGGGCGACATGTACTGGAATGTCCCCACAACCATGCCTTCCGCTGTCAGCGGATGTTGCGGCGTAGCGAGAGTCTGCGTTAATCCCGAACTGGGCGGACTGGCCGGCACGGCTGGTTTTGCCAGGCCGAAGTCCATCAGTTTGGCGCCACTCTTCGTCAGCATGATGTTGCCTGGCTTCAGATCGCGATGGACAACTCCGCTCCGGTGCGCTTTTTCGAGTCCCTCGCAGATTTCGATTCCGCATTTCAGAACCTGTTCGATGGGCAAAGGACCCTTGCGCAACCGATCGGCCAGCGTCTCGCCCTCGAGATATTCCATGACGAGAAACCTGATCCCATCTTGCTGGCCGACGTCATAGAGATGGCAGATATTGGGATGACTCAGAGAAGAAATAGCGCGCGCTTCCCGATCGAGGCGTTCCCTTGCCTCGGGGTTCTCAGACAGATGTTCGGGTAGGACCTTGATGGCAACGATGCGGGCCAGACGAGAATCGCGGGCGCGATACACCTCGCCCATGCCCCCTGCACCAAGCGGAGACTGAATCTCGTAGGGCCCCAGCATTTTTCCGGAAGAGAGAGGCATCGGTGGGCCGCAATTATAGCGTTAGTGGCCGCCTTGGAAGCAGCGGGAATGGAAGTCGGATCAATCACGGAGGTTGCGTAACGCCGCCGTCTCGGCAGCAATCCCAAGATTCCCTGGGGCTCTACTCAATCCCCAACTCCTTCGCCAGAGCCTTCCACTTCCCATCCACCAGCGACCGAGTCTTTACATCCATCACGATCTCATCCGGCCACGGCCGCGCAAAACCCTCTGTTGACCACTTCCGTGTGGCATCAATCCCCATCTTGGATCCGTAATTCGCGAGGCGGGCGGCATGGTCGAGCGAATCCACCGGGCCCAGCGTGAACTGAATGTCGCGCTCCGGATCAATGTTATTCAGGGCTTTCAAGGTGACGTCGGCAACGTCGTGCACATCCACGTCTTCATCCACGACGACAATGCACTTGGTGAACATCGCCTGTCCCAGCGACCAGATGGCATTCATCACCTTGCGTGCCTGTCCGGGATAGGATTTGCGAATCGAAACGATCATCAGGTTGTGGAACACGCCTTCGATAGGCAGATTCACATCCACCAGTTCGGGGATGGTCAGCTTCATCAGCGGCAGAAAAATGCGCTCGACCGCCTTGCCCATCCAGGCATCTTCCTGGGGCGGCTTGCCGACGACGGTCGTCGCGTAGATGGGATCCTTGCGGTGCGTGACGCAAGTGACATGAAACACCGGATACTCGTCTTCGAGCGAGTAGAAGCCGGTGTGATCGCCGAAGGGGCCTTCGGTCCGAAGTTCGTTCAGGTTAACGTAGCCTTCGAGCACGATTTCGGCGTCGGCTGGTACTTCCAGGTCGATGGTTTCACACTTCACCAGTTCGACCGGCTTCTGGCGCAAGAATCCAGCGATGATGTACTCCTCGACGTCAGGCGGCGCGGGCACGATCGCGGAAAACGTCAGTGCCGGTTCCGTGCCGATGGCCACGGCAACGTCCATTCTTCCGGCGGGGCGCTCTCCCGCCGCGAGCATAGAACCGCCCGACGACCTTGCCATGATGTCCACCGCGGCTCGGCTCTGAGCGCCGGCACCTCCCCCATGCTCTACGCTTTGTCGCAGGCGCTCCCGATAATGCTCCGCTGCTACTTTCTGCCGCTGCCAATGCATGCCGGTGGACCGGTCGTCATAGATCTGCATGCGGTACATGCCGACGTTGCGCTTCCCTGTTTTCGGATCGCGCGTGATCACGCAGGGCAGCGTGATAAAGCGCCCCGCGTCTTTCGGCCAGCATTGCAGGATGGGGAAATCGAGCAGCGAAAAGTTATCGCGCTTGATGACTTCCTTGCACGGCCCGGTGGGGACGGTTTTCGGAAAAAACTTGCCCATCTCAGCCAGCATGGGCAGCATCTTTACTTTGTCGAGAAAGCCCTGCGGAGACTTCACGTCCATGAAACCGCGGATTCGCTCCGCGATTTCGTCGAGCGAATCCACTTCGAGCGCCAGCCGCATGCGTCGCGCCGAGCCGAACTGGTTGATGAGCAGCTTCCCGCCCTGATAACCCTTGACGTTTTCGAACAGCAGAGCCTTCCCGCCGACATTTCCCTGCCCGTCGCGGCTTTTTGAGACGCGGTCCGCGATTTCGGTAATTTCCAGTATCGGATCGGCTTCGGTGCGGATACGTTTGAGTTCTCCGGCGTGATCGAGCGCCTTGATCCAGTCCCGCAGATCGTCGTAGGCCAAAATTCCTCCCGGAATGACAGACGATTATATGACGGGGCACTCGTGTGGGTCGGACACTCTTGCCCGACAACTGACAGCACCGGAGAACCCGCAACGGCATTGCCAGCACAGACAGTTGTCGGACAAGAGTGTCCGACCCACACACCAAACCCTTCCACATTTCCTGCTCTGCGACTAGGATATGGAAATCAAATTCTGCACTACGGTCTGTCTAAAGCTGGAGGGGGAAATGATCCGCCTGAAGGTCAACGGAAAGGAAAGTACATTTGACGGCGATCCCGACATGCCGCTGTTGTGGTACCTGCGCGACGTGGCCGGGCTCACGGGAACGAAGTTTGGCTGCGGGATGTCGCTATGTGGCGCCTGCACTGTGCACCAGAACGGTGAGGCCATCCGCTCCTGCACTACGGCCATGAAAGATGTTGGCGGCGCCGAGATTACGACCATCGAAGGCATCGCGCCCATGCACCCCGTTCAGAAGGCCTGGATGGAGGTCAAGGTCCCGCAGTGCGGATATTGTCAGACCGGGCAGATCATGCAGGCCATCGCGATGCTCAAGGTCAATAAGAATCCTACCGACCAGGACATCGATACCGTCATGTCCGGCAATCTCTGCCGTTGCGGCACCTATTCCCGGATTCGGGCGGCCATCCACCAGGCCGCGAAGGAGACCGCATGAGCGTCATTGAGAATGTTTCGCGTCGCAGATTTGTTCAGGGAGCGCTCGCAGGCGGAGTGTTGATCCTGGCCGCTCGTTACGCGCCAAGATTGCTGCGTGCCGCGGGCGAGCCGACATCGCCTACTGCGGTGGAACCCAGCCTATGGATGGCGATTGCCTCTGATGGCACGGTGACCATCGTTGCCCACCGCTCCGAGATGGGCTGTGGCAGTCGCACTGCCCTGCCGCTGGTCGTCGCCGACGAACTCGATGCCGACTGGTCCAGGGTCAAGATCGACCAGGCGATCGGCGATCCTAAGTACGGCGATCAGGATACCGACGGATCGCATTCGGTCCGCAGCTCCTTCGACCTGATGCGGCAAGTGGGTGGTGCCGGACGCGCCATGCTGATCACCGCCGCGGCCGCGCAATGGAATGTTTCCGCCAAAGACTGCACGACCGAGCCGCACTTTGTGGTACATCGCTCCAGCGGCCGAAAACTTGGCTACGGCGAGCTGGCCGCCGCGGCGGCGAAGCTGCCGGTTCCGAAAACAGAAGATCTCAAACTCAAGTCGCGCTCGGAATGGCGCTACATCGGAAAGGAAAGCAATTCCCTCTTTGATCTTGCCGACATGGTCACAGGCAAAGCTATTTTCGGCATGGACGCCACGATGCCCGGCATGGTCTTCGCCTCGATTGAGCATCCGCCCGTTCTCGGCCAGAAGATCAAGTCCTACGATGACAAGGCTGCCCTCAAGGTCCCGGGAGTGAAGCAGACTCTTACAATCGACACCGTCAAGCCACCGCACCAGTTTCAGCCGTTGGGCGGAGTCGCGGTGATTGCCGACAATACCTGGGCCGCGTTCAAGGGACGGAAGAGTCTGAAGATCGAATGGGACAGCAGTCCACATTCGGTGTACAACTCGGCAGCGTACCGCAAGACGCTAGAAGCGACCTCGCAAAAACCTGGCAAGGTTGTTCGCAACATCGGCGACGTGGATGCGATCTTCGCCAAAGGCGGCAAGATCATCGAAGCCGAATACTACGCGCCCCACCTGGCGCACGTTTCCATGGAACCGCCCGTAGCCGTTGCCGAGTATCGCGACGGGAAAGTGCTCGCGTGGGCGCCGACCCAAAACCCGCAGGCAGTGCAGGACACGATTGCGACCGCACTCGGCATCAAGAAGGAAGACGTAACATGCCATGTTACGCTCCTGGGCGGCGGCTTTGGACGCAAGTCAAAGCCCGATCAGGTCGCTGAAGCGGCCGTTCTCTCCAAGCAACTTGGCAAGCCGGTAAAAGTTGTATGGACTCGCGAGGACGACATTCGCTTCGACTTCTTCCACTCCGTCGCCGCGATGTACATGAAAGCGGCTATCGGAGCGAACGGCAAGCCGACCGCATGGCTCCAGCGCAGCGTGTTCCCGCCCATTGACTCAACTTTCGATGCCACCGCGACCTACGGCGATGGCGAAATGGGTCTGGGATGGAACAATCTACCTTTCGACATTCCCAACCACCGCGCTGAAAACGGACCGGCTGAATACCACGTTCGCATTGGCTGGTTGCGCAGCGTCGCCAACATCTATCACGCGTTCGCGATTCAATCGTTTGCCGACGAACTGGCAAAATCGGCCAACCAAGATTCGGTTGAGTATTTACTTGGGCTGATCGGCCCGCCTCGGATTGTGAATCTCGAACACAAGGCGGACGACGCCGAGGAGGCAAAGCTGTTCCCGTTAGACACCGCTCGCCTGCGGCGAGTCGTGGAAATTGCCGCCGACAAATCCGGCTGGGGCAAACGATCAATCGGCAAGGGACGCGGTTTGGGCATCGCCGCCCATCGCAGCTTCCTGACCTACGTCGCTACGGTCGTGGAAGTCGAAGTGGATAACAAGGGCCAAGTGCACATTCCGGGAGTGTGGACGGCGGTAGATGCAGGAACAGTAGTAAGCCCCGATAACGTCCGCAACCAGTTTGAAGGCGCGGCGGTGTTCGGAACGAGCCTCGCCCTGTTCGGCGAGATCACCGCGACGAACGGTGTGATCGACCAAAGCAACTTCAACAACTACCCAATCACCCGCATGAACCGGGGACCGCGACAGATCAGCGTGCACATTGTCGAGAGCGAGGCACCACCGGCAGGCGTCGGAGAGCCTGGCGTGCCTCCGTTCGCGCCGGCATTGTACAACGCGGTTTTCGCAGCGACCGGGAAGCGCGTGCGCGAATTGCCGTTGTCGAAGACCAAGCTGGTGTGAAGCAGTTGCTAGCATTTGGCACTTAGTACTTCGTACTTGTTTTCGCATTGGACGAGGGCACTTGGCGACAAAACTGTTCCTGCGGAGGATGCAAAAACGCGAAGAGATTGCCGCCGCCCGAATACAGCCCCGAAGGGGCGCCCCAGCTTAGCCCAGCGCTTCAGCGCTGGGTAGCGAGCAATTTGATCTACGAGTCCCGGAGGGACGGCCGAGTTCATTTAACCGCCCAACGTCCAGGAGCACGCCGTTGTTCCTAAGAACTTCCTTACTCGCCGTTCTGTTATTTTCGATCTGTGTCTCCGCCCAGGAGATTACCGTCGCCGCCGCTGCCGACCTGAGCACGGCCCTGCCTGAAATCGTCGCAACGTATACGAAGCACACCGGACAAACCGTCAAGCTGTCGTTCGGCTCCTCCGGCAACCTCACTAACCAGATCCACAACGGCGCGCCCTTTGACGTATTTTTCTCCGCCGACGAGACCTATCCCGTGCAACTCATCGAAAAAAGCCTCGCCCTAAAAGGCTCCCTCTACCGCTACGCTGTTGGACGACTGGTGCTCTGGGTGCCAAATGAACTCCCGCTCGACGTGCAGAAACTTGGCATGCAGGCACTGCTCGATCCATCAATCAAGAAGATTGCGATTGCGAATCCATTGCATGCTCCCTACGGACGCGCCGCCGAAGCCGCCCTCAAACACTTCGGGGTCTATGATCAGATCGCGCCCAAGCTAGTTCTCGGCGAAAACATCTCGCAGGCCGCACAGTTTGTCGAGTCCGGCAACGCCCAGGCGGGGTTGATTGCGTTATCGCACGCCCTCTCGCCCGCGCTGAAAGACAAAGGCCACTACTGGACCGTGCCCCTCGATGCCTATCCCACTCTGAACCAGGCGGCAGTCGTGCTCTCGAAATCGAGGCATCCGGAAGCCGCCCGCAAGTTCCTCGACTTCGTGCGCGGCCCCGACGGCACTTCCCTGCTCAAAAACTACGGCTTCAGCCTCCCCACGGAGAAGCACTGATATGAACGGTCAAGCCTTCTGGCTCACGGTGCGCTTGGCGGTCGTCGTCTCGGCATTACTGATTGCGATCGGGATTCCCATCGCCTATTGGCTCACCTATTCGCGCTGGCGCTGGAAATTTCTGGTGGAGGCCGTGATCGCGTTGCCGATCGTATTGCCACCGACGGTGCTGGGCTTCTATGTCTTGATGGCTCTCGGCTCGCGCAGCCCTCTCGGCCGTTGGTGGGAATCGATCACCGGGCACACGCTGGCTTTTACCTTCGAGGGCCTGATGATCGGCAGTGTGTTGTATAGCCTTCCATTCGCGGTGCAGCCGTTCGCAACTTCGTTCGCGGCGGTAGACTCGAAGTTGCTGCGCGTCTCAGCCTCATTGGGGCAATCGCCCATGCAAACCTTTCGACGCGTGGTCCTGCCTCTCTCAAAAGCCGGATTGGTCACGGGATTCGCTCTCAGCTTCGCACACACACTCGGCGAGTTCGGAGTCGTCCTGATGGTAGGCGGCAACATTCCAGGCGTGACGCGTACCATCTCGATCGACATCTACGACCAGGTGCAGGCGGGCAATTACGCTGCCGCCAATCACACCGCGCTCGTGCTGCTGGTGGTTTCTTTCGCTGTGCTCTCCCTCGTGTATGGACTGAACCGGCGGGCGTGGACGGTGGGTCCATGGAAGTAACAGCCGCTGCCGAGCCCACATCAGCACAGGTACAAAATTCCGATCTCGAAGTCCGCATCTCCAAGCGCTTTTTCAATCCTGATCAAGCCTTTGAGCTCAATGTCCATTTTCGCGTGCCCGCAGGATTCACCATCCTTTTCGGAGCCTCAGGTGCTGGGAAAACCACGGTGTTAGATTGCATCGCCGGGCTGAGCCGTCCCGATGAAGGGCGGATTGCAATCGGCGAAGCTCTCTTTGATTCGGAGAAGCAGCGCGACGTACCCGCATGGAAGCGCCGGATCGGCTACGTCATCCAGGACCTCGCGCTCTTCCCCCACCTGACCGCCGAAGAAAACGTTTCATTCGGCCTCCATTCTCTCCGCGCGTCAGAACGGCAAAAGCGCAGCCGCGAAATCCTGGGCACATTTCGCATCGAAGGCCTGCGCGACCGGAAACCCGCACAAATTTCAGGGGGCGAACGCCAGCGAGTGGCGCTGGCTCGTACGCTTGTCACCGAACCTCGCGCTCTGTTGCTCGATGAGCCGCTGGCGGCGCTCGATCGTCCGACCAAGGCGCATCTCCTCGACGACCTCCGCCAATGGAACCAGTCGCACGGCATTCCGATTCTCTATGTCACGCACAGCGGCGAAGAAGTCTTTGCGCTGGGCGAGCAGGTCATCGTGCTGGCTGCGGGACGGATCGTGGCGCAGGGACATCCGCATGAAGTCATGAGCGCGCCGCGTCTGGAGACGATAGCTCAACTACTGGGATTCGAAAACATCTTCGACGCAACTGTCACGTCGCTTCACGAAGAACGCGGCACCATGACCTGCCGCCTGGGAGCAGGTCCTGTGGAGTTGGAGACGCCCCTGGTGCGGGGAGACATTGGATCGAAACTGCGCGTCGGGATTCGCGCCGGCGACCTCCTGCTAGCCACGGAAAGCCCGCGCGGATTGAGTGCGCGCAATGTCATGCCCGGGACACTTCGCCGAATCGAGCAGCGAGATGTCATCATCTCCGCAGTCGTGGATTGCAGCGGCACGGAGTTCGAAGTACATCTGACGCTGGCCGCGCGCGAAACGTTACAGCTCGCGCCCGGGAAAGGTGTCTGGGTGGTAGTGAAGACACACTCCTGCCACCTAATGTCTGGATAGGTGGGTGTAGCGCCGGCATCTTGCCGGCTGTCGTGGCGGCGTCCCGCCGCCACCTCTGAGAACAGCGCGACCCGTTTCCCTTCTCACGTCAGCCCGCCGCCGGGACCGCGCCTCGACGGTTACTTCCGCGGCCGCAATGCAGCGTTTTCCTCCCTCTCCAGCCCGATCACTGCGACCCATTGCCCGTCACTCTTCTTTTGAAACACGACCCGCCCGCCGATGCGCTGCGCGACTTCTTCCGGTGCTAGGTCGCGGTGGTACCCGAAATATTTCTCCTTGAGCCTCTGCCACAATGCCCAGTCCTCGAGCAGCGGATGCGCCGGTTGATACTTGATCGAGAACACCAGCGCGACGTCGAACTGGTTGCTCGCAGAAACAGCAAGAGCAATCTGGCCCGGCGTGAAGTCCTCGATCCGCACCACCGGAAACGGCCGCGACACGTAGCCCAACCAGGGCCGCGAGAGTTCGTCCGAGGCTGGCCACGCCGTCAACACGCGCGCCCTCGGATACCGCAGGGCCAGAAAACGGATGGCCTCCGCGTGCATCACGACATAATCACGGTAAGCCAGGTTATCTTCGATCGAGAACCCGTAGGGCGGGTTGGTGAAGAGTCCCGCCGCGAATGCTATCGCCACCAATGCCACGACCAGCCGCCAGTAGCGTACGCGTCGCCAGACAGTCGAAACCATCACCAGCATCACCAGCGGAACAACTGGCAGCATGTATCGCGCCAGCACCGCCCCTCCGACCGCCGACAAGAATCCCAAATAGGCGACCAGCACGGCCAGAAACGCCATCTGCATCCAGATCGGTATTCGTGGTCGAGCATCGCCATTCGCCGTCAAAGGCCGCCGCCGCATCGCCAATAGACCTGCAAGCGTGAGCAAGTACAAACCGAAGTATCCGACGACCTGCCACAGCCGCAGGCCCAGCGCCAGGGGAATGCGGAGGGGATCCAGAGTCGCGGTCACGTTGTAACGAAGGAACTCGGGGTTGCCGAACAGGAAGCCCGTCTTCACATAGTGATAGCCGTACCAGCAAGCCAGCGGGAGCAACGGCATCAGCAAGATGAATGACCGCGAGCGGCGTCCCGAGGGTGGAGCAAGCTCACTCCAGCGCGCGGGCAGCCACCGTGCGACCAACTCCCAGGCAAAGAGCGCCAGCGGAGCCAGGATCGCAGTCTCTTTCGCAAGCGCGCCCAGCGAAAACCACAGCGCATGCTTCCATGGCCGATCTTGGAGATAAGCAAGCAGCCCCCAAAATGTAAATCCCGCCGAAGCCAGGTCCAGGTGCGCTAGAGAACTCTGTGTGAAGAAGACCGGATACAACGCGACCAAGGCAGTCGTCGCCCATGCCACCGGGAGGTTGGCAGCGAAACGCGCCAACCGGAAGAGTCCGAGCAGAGAAAAGGCGGCCACGAGAAGGGTCGCCGTCCGCGTGACCAATGGAGAATATCCCGCGACCCGCCAGGCCAGCGCCAGCCAGGCCAACACCAGCGGAGGATGCGCATTCGAAGGAGTGGAGTGTGGAATGAGCGTGCCGCTCAGATACAAATCACGCGCCGCTGGAATGTAGTAGCCCGCCTCGTCCCAAAAATACGGGAGACGAAGCAGCGTCGCATGCAACAGCATGATCGCCACAAAGGTCGCCGCAAAAAGGAGTACGTCTTGGGTCCAAAGAGAGGTAGTCGGCTGCGGGCGTTCTCCGCCGGAAAGAGCCGCCCGCATCAGTGCACTGGTCCGCCCGGCTGGCGCGGATCAAGTTGAATCGGGCCGAACGCGGACTCGTAGTTGGCGACGTTCTGTTGCAACAGCGCCATCAGCGCTTTTGCCTGCTGCGGGCTTAGATAGACTCCCTGGAAATTGCGCAATTCCACTTGCGTCTCCGAACTTTGTTGCATGGTTCCGAAGACGAGGAAAAAATCCCAGACGTTGACACGGATCTGCACGCTGTTCGCGTAGGCCTCGCGATAGTCAGGGGTCTGGGCAAACTTGATATTCGGTTGCGGCGGCGTATTCATAGATGGCAGTGTACCGTCTGAGCGAGTCGTCGGCAAAGCGTATGGACGTGCCTCTTTGGCAGACCGCTGTCGCAATACTTATACTCTTGGAAGTCTCCAAGGAGGATGGCACGTGACGGACTCTCCCGAATTTATTGCTCTCAAGCAACGCATGAAGTCTACCTGGATGGCCGGTGATTTTGGCCAGATCGCGCGTATCAACGAGCGCTCAGCGGAAGGATTCGTCGGCCGTCTTGGTCTGCATCCGGGCATGCGTGTGCTGGACGTGGCTTGCGGAACCGGCAACCAATCCGTGCCCGCCGCCCGCACTGGAGCGGACGTTGTCGGCCTCGACATCGCTCCCAACCTGCTGGAACAGGCAAAGGAACGCGCCCGCAAAGAAGATCTGAAGATCTCTTTCGTCGAAGGCGATGCCGAACAACTGCCGTACGAGAACGGCCAGTTTGATGTCGTGCTCTCGATGTTCGGAGCAATGTTCGCGCCGCGTCCGGAACGCGTTGCCTCCGAGTTACTTCGAGTGTGCCGTGCCGGCGGACTGGTCGCGATGGGCAACTGGACCCCGGGCGGATTCGTCGGCAAGTCGTTCCTCATCACTGGCCGCTACGTTTCCCTTCCGCCCGGCGTGGTGCCCCCAGTTCTTTGGGGAGAGGAATCGGTGGTCACGGAGCGCTTCGCGAACCGTGCTCAGTTGCAGATGGCTCGTCGGACGATGGAATTTGACTTTCCCTACGGACCCGCGAAGGTTGTGGATCTTTTCAAGACTTACTTCGGACCCACCAAAATGGCATTCGAACGCCTCGACCCCGCCAAACAACAGGCCCTGCACGACGACCTGCTCCGGCACTGGACCGAGCATAATGAGGCGAGCGATGGTCGCACGGTTGTGCACGGCGAATATCTTGAGGTGCATGCCAGACCGAATTGATCGCGGCTACGGCAGCAACTCGTAGCTCACAAAAGCGAACTTCTTCGAATCCGGCGACCACGAGTTGACGTTGATCGAACCCTGGCCACCGAAAAACTGCGCGAGGACTGCAATCGCATCGTCATCATTGTTTCTGGGCAGCTGCGCAGGTGCGTTACTTGCCGGCAACGGAATCATGCGAAGCTGCACCGCCGTTTTAAAATCGTGGGTCTTTGTTCCAGCCGGGAACGTTAGAAACACCAAACGCTTGCCATCCGGTGATGGATGCGGGAACCAGTCTTCCCCGGCATCGCCGGTCACACGCTCCGCCTTGGCATCGTTAGGGCCGGTGCCTTCGGCGGGGAATCGCCAAATGTCCCATCCGCCCGAGCGATCAGTGTTGATGTATATCCACTTTCCGTCGGGAGAGTAATCGGGACCATCGTCAAAGCCGGGACTCGAGGTCAGCCGCTCTTCTTTGCCGCCGGTCGCCGAAACGCGGTAAATGTCGAAATTTCCGCCACGCTCTCCGACAAAGGCCAGCCAACGACCGTCGGGCGACCAGCCATGGAAGTAGCTCGGAATATTCGCCGTGACCATTTGCGGGCTGGTGCCGTCGGCGTTGGATACATACACCTGCGATCCCTCCGCCGGAGCATGTTGCGCCGAGAATGCCAGCCGTTTGCCATCAGGGGATAGGGCCTTGTCGTTGTTGCAGTCGTATGCCTTGTCGAGCGCGAGTTTTTCGGGTCGTGCTTCGCCCTTTGCGTCCAACACAAACCGGTGGATTACTCCGCCCGAATTCGCGATTAGATATTTGCCATCCGGAGACCAGTTGGGCGCTTCCCACAATTTGTCCGCCGAGTAAATGACGTGCACAGCCTTGCTGTCGACATCGTAGATCGAGATTTTGCTGCGCACGTTTTCCGGATTGGGATCAGGCTTCGTCGACGGCAATTCCTGGATGCTGACGTTCGAAAACACGGCCGTCTCGAGCACTTGAGCATCGTGCGAACAAACGCCAATCCCGACATACACTGGCCCGTCCAGGCTGACCGTCGCGGGCACCGACGCCTGAAGCGGCTGTCCGACCTTTCCTACCGACGTCAGGAACTGGGCTCCGCGCCGCTCAAGACGAATGCGAACGGGCGCGTTCACGCTCGACCGGACCTCAGAAGTTTCCGCTCCGGACATGGGACGGAACTGGAGCGCGGTCAAGCCGTCCCCGTGCAGGGCAACGTCGGCATAAGCGGCATTGGGATCGAGATTCTGGCGCACGGCCAGTACGGCCTTGCGATGGCCTTCCACGCCCTTGCCAATGAAGTGGACGTCGGCTGTGATAACGAAATTCCCCGTGATTCGCTTCCAGACAAAATGAAACGCGTCCACCGGCCCCCACATGTTGGCGCCGCCCCCAGCGATGCGATATTCGCCGGTGGCAGAGTCATAGGAAGCAGAGCCTTTTCGCGGGTTATCGCCCACGTCGCTATGCGCTTCGAACAGGCCGATGGAGTTTGGATGCTGCTGCGCTGCAGCCAGAGGCGCGGCGCATGAAAGAAGCAGCAGGATGCCCAACCCAGTAATGCCCCGGTTGAATACATGCGAGAAATTCATGAGCCAGATTCTAATGCAACCCGACAAATTGGCCTGACAATCTGCAGAGAAGTTTCCGTTGCCCTACAATGCTGACCTCGGGTTTGCGGTAGACTTCGAGAAATCGAGTAAAAAATATCCCATGGCAATTGCGGAAACCGCCACTGTAGAAAATCAATCCGATCAGGCCGGACGGGCCGCAGGTGCATGCGTAATGGTGATCTTCGGAGCGGCCGGCGACCTCACGAAACGCAAGTTGATTCCCTCGCTCTTCAACCTCGGGAAAGCGAAACTGCTTCCCAAGGACTTCGCCGTCCTGGGCGTTTCCGTCGACGACCTGAATCTCGAGCAATTTCGAGCCCAGGTAACCGGGTTTCTACCCGCTGAGGACCGCGGAACGGAAGCCTGCCAGTGGTTCACGGAGCGGCTGTTCTACCAGCGCGGCGAGTTTGCGGATCCCAATACCTACTCCACCCTTGCCGGCCGGCTCAGCGATCTGGATCGGGAGCGCCAAACCGGTGGCAATTACATGTTTTATCTGGCGACGTCGCCGAAATTCTTTGGGCAAATTGTCCAGCACCTTGGAACCGCCGGCCTGTCGCATCAGGAGAAGGGGCGCTGGCGACGCGTTGTAATCGAGAAGCCTTTCGGACACGATCTGGAATCTGCCAAGGCATTGAACCGCGAGATCAAGAGTGTGCTGGACGAAAATCAGATCTACCGCATCGATCACTACCTGGGCAAAGAAACTGTACAGAACATCATGGTGTTCCGATTCGACAATGCCATCTTCGAGCCCATCTGGAATCGCCGCTATATCGATCATGTGCAAATAACAAACGCCGAAACTGTCGGCGTGGAACAGCGCGGCGGATACTTCGATACCGCCGGTACGCTTCGTGACATGGTTCCGAATCACCTGATGCAACTACTCAGCCTGACCGCGATGGAGTCGCCGGCATCGTTTCAGGCCGATGCGGTCCGCAATGAGCAAGCCAAAGTTCTGCATGCGATTCAGCCACTGGATTCCGAAGATGTACTCAACCGCACAGTACGCGGCCAGTACGGTGAGGGCCTGATCGGTGGCGAGAAAGTTCCGGGCTATCGAACCGAAGTCGGCGTTTCTCCCGATTCTCGAACGGAAACTTATGTGGCCATGAAGCTCACGGTCGACAATTGGCGATGGGCGGGCGTGCCATTTTATCTGCGAACTGCCAAACGCATGGCCAGGCGTCACACCGAGATCGCAATTCAATTCAAAAGCACTCCCTTCGAACTGTTCCGGCACTCGGCATTCCGCAAACTGCACACCAACACTCTTGTAATAGGGATTCAGCCAGTAGAAGCAATTTCCTTAAGCTTTGGCGCGAAGGTCCCAGGCGCCGTATTGCGAGTTGGATCGGTGGACATGAGTTTCGAATATTCCAAGTATTTCGGAGCGGACGCTCATACCGGCTACGAAGTTCTGCTCTACGACTGCATGATAGGCGACGCAACGCTGTTTCAGCGCGCGGACATGGTCGAAGCCGGTTGGAGTGTGGTGGATCCGATGCTCGACGTTTGGACAGCTCTGCCACCGCGTAAATTTCCTAACTATGCCGCCGGCACGTGGGGACCGAAAGATGCCGACGAACTTCTAGAACGTGACGACCGCCAATGGAGGAAAATAGAGCCATGATTCTCGCAGGAGAGATCGGCGCAACTCGTACCCGTCTGGCCGCTTTTGAAACCGAGGGCAGCCGGCTCAAGCTGGCCGTCGAAAAGAATTACCTGAGCCAACAACACAACGGCCTGTCTGAAATCATCGACGCCTTCATCAAAACGGAAGGAATCCTGGTGCATCGCGCCTGTTTCGGGGTGGCTGGCCCGGTGAGACGCGGTCGGAGCAAGATTTCCAATCTGCCCTGGGTCATCGACTCTCGCGATTTGGCTAAGCAGTTGAAACTCGATTCGGTGGGAATGCTTAATGATCTCGAAGCCTACGCCTACGGAATCGACGCACTCGACTCCAAGGACTTCGTGACGCTGAATCAAGGCTCCGAGGACGCGGAAGGAAACCGCGCCGTGATCTCCGCTCGCACCGGACTCGGTGTGGCCGGCCTTTACTGGGACGGCTACCGGCACCATCCTTTCGGGTGCGAAGGCGGCCACTCTGATTTCGCGCCCCGAAACGCCCTGGAAATGGAACTACTGAGCTATCTTCAGAACAAATACGGCCGCATCAGCTGCGAACGGCTTCTTTCCGGGCCTGGAATCAAGAATATCTATGACTTTCTTAAAGATATGCACAAAGCCGAAGAACCCCAATGGTTGAAAGATCAGATCGCCGCGGCGCCCGATGCTCCTGCTCTGATCTCAAAACTGGCGGCGGAAAGCAAAGCTCCCATCTTCAACTCTTCGATTTTTTTCTCGTCCAAAATTTCCACTGACAGACCTGCCTCGCGGGCCATGGCTTCCGCCCGGGAGGCCAGTATGCGCGGGGTCATACGGTTGGCGGGCTCGTTACCGAGATCTCGGGCGAAGTTCTGGGATTCCCCGAGGAGACGCCCGCGCTCGAGGCCACGATCCGCGTCGGCGCGCGAAGATTCTTCCCAGCCAGTAATCGCCGCGGCGATGATTTCATTTCCGGGCTTCTTGTCAGTCTTGTATTTATCCGAATCATAATTTGCCAGAATGAATCCTTCCACGATGGCCTGCGCTGCCTCAGCGTTGCGATCGCCTTCCCGCGCGAGGAAGGTGAGCCGCTTGAGTTGTTTCGACTTCAAAATTCGGACCGCCGCGCCTGCGAGTTTCCGAAGCTCGACCGTTCCGAATTTGTCTTTTTTCCCCGCGCCCAGGATCAACAATCGCTGCGCAGCCAGCCCTTGCGGATAATGCAGCAGAGTCGCCTCCAGCATCTTTCCGGTGAGTTCCCCCGCGGTTGCAAGTTTCGAAAGTGCTCCGCCCGTGGCCGCGTCGAGCGCCAACGCAGCGCCATCGACGGGCTTTTCCTGTTCGAATGCGTAGGTAACAAGTGCATCGGTGTCGATCTTTGCGAATGGCCGGGTGTCTACTGTGATCTCCATGTCTCCCTTTCTTCGAATGAAATGGCGCCGCCCTTTGGACAGCGCAAAAGCCAAGGAATTCCTCAATCGGCTAGACGGATTTTCGGCTCCAATAAAACTGAGGTTGGCATCCTACCTCACCTAGCGGTGGCGAAACTTGTACATAGCCTCGCCGACCTCCCTCTTGGCCTCCTTCTCCCGCTCCGTCTGCCGGCGGTCCCATTTCTTCTTCCCCTGGGCAAGGGCAATTTCGCATTTGGCGATGCCGTCCCGGAAGTAGATCCGGAGGGGCACCAGGGTTAGCCCCTTCTGGTCTGTCTTTCGGTCCAGTTTTTCAATCTCTTCACTCTTTAATAGGAGTTTCCGGGGCCGCAGAGGCTTATGGTTGAACGGGCCTCCGGGAAGATACTCGGCGATGTGGCAGTTTAGAAGCCAGACCGCCCCTGCGCGGATCACGGCATAGGCATCGCGCAGGTTCGCCCTTCCTTCGCGTAAAGATTTAACCTCGGTGCCAAGCAACACCATGCCCGCCTCATGCTTCTCAAGGAGGTGATAGTTGTAAGAGGCGGCTCGGTTTTGAGCGACCAGCACCTCGGCCGGTTTCCCCTGATTTTTCGGCGGATTTGCCACAGCGTGGTATCTTAGCTGCGGCTAGTAACCAGAAGCAAGCTCGCGCCTTGTCCGAGTTTTGTGCGGGTGCTAGACTGGTTCGGCTTAAATGAAAAACATGGAGCGCGGATGAAACCCTGGCGTCTTTCTGGGCGGGTCCTGGTCGTGACAGCCGTGCTCCTGGCGGGCTGCGCCAAAGGAAACCCGCAGTACAAGGCTGGCGCGAAGTCAGAATCGCTGCAGGATTACGACACGGCGCTGGAAAACTACAATAAGGCGCTCCGGTCTGACCCGAACAACACAGAATACAAGCTAAGGGCCGCACGGGCGCGCTTTGAAGCGTCCCAATGGCATGTGGACCAGGGGCGGCGGCTTCGGGAGCAGTCCAACCTGGAATTGGCGCTGGCCGAATTCCGGAAGGCGTTGATGATCGACCCTTCGAGTGCGGTTGCGGCGCAGGAAGTCCAGGCCACGATTGACTTAATCGCGGTCAAGCAGAACACCACACAGAATTCCGCGCCCACGTCGCCGGCGGCGGAAGAACCTAAGCTGATGGCAGGGCCGCCACAGCTGGAACCCCTCTCGCGCGCGGCTATCAATATGAAAGCGACCAATGATGCGAAGGCTGTCTTCGACGCGGTGGGCAAGCTCGCGGGCCTGACGGTAATCTTCGATGTGGATTTCACTTCGCGGCGCATTTCCGTCGAATTGACAAACGTGACGCTGGAGCAGGCCTTGAACATCGTGGCTCTGCAAAGCAAGGCATTCTGGCGTCCGGTCACCTCGAACATTATTTTCGTCGCCCCGGACCAGGCGCAAAAACGCAAGGATTATGAGGAAGAAATCGTAAAGACTTTTTATCTGCGCAATACCGTGCTACCCCAGGAAATCACCGAAATCATAACGAGCATTCGCCAATTGCTCGATTTGCGGCGCGTGCAGCAAATCAACGCACAGAATGCGATTGTGATCCGCGATACCCCCGACCGGGTGATGCTGGCGGAGAAGATCATCAACGACATTGACAAGGCCAAGCCGGAAGTCGTGATTCAGGTAGCGGTGATGCAGGCGCGGCGCGACCGGCTCAAAAATATGGGCATACAGCCGGGAACTTCCGCTCAACTCGCATTCACTCCGCCTACCTCGTCCTCTTCGACGACTGCGGCCACCACGCTGGCCCTGAATCAGCTTCGACACCTCACGACCGGGGATTACAGCGTGACATTGCCTGGCGCGCAAGCATCCTTCCTGATGACGGACAGCTCGACACACATCATCGACAACCCGGAAATCCGTGTAATCGATGGACAAACGGCCAAGCTCCGCATAGGGGACCGAATCCCGGTGGCCACCGGGAGCTTCCAGGCGGGCGTGGGGGTAGGCGCGACTGGAACGGGGGGCGGCCTCGTCAATCCGCTGGTGAACACGCAATTCCAATATCTGGACGTCGGTGTGAATGTGGACGTGACGCCGCGCATTCATCCCGACCACGAAGTGAGCCTGAAAGTAAACATCGTGGTGTCGTCGCAGACCGGGACGTCGAGTATCGGCGGGATCAGCCAGCCCATCATCAGCCAGCGAAGTATCGAGCACGATGTGCGCCTGAAGGACGGTGAGGTCAACATCCTCGGCGGCCTGCTCGAAGAGACGGACTCTGACGTCCGCAACGGCTGGCCTGGTTTTGCGAAAATACCTTTTCTCCGCTACTTTTTTTCCGGCGACACCATCGAACATCAGGAAAATGAAATCCTGATCGTATTGATCCCGCACATCGTGCGTATCCCCACGATGACGGCTGAAAACCTGCGCAGCATCGCATCGGGAACGGACACGAATGCCGAAGTGCACTTGGAAAACGAGGTGATGGCGCCGCCAGTACCGAAGGCGCAAACCATCCCTCTGCCGCCTCAACCTCCCGCAGCGGCCGCCCCGCCGGCTCAGGCGGCCGCCCCGCAGAACCCATCGTTGCGATTCGATCCTGGAACCGCCGCCCTGCAGCCGGGCGAAACAACGACGATTGGGGTGGTCGTGCAGAATGTTCAGGATCTGTATTCCATCCCGATGCTGCTGCAATTCAACCCCGCGGTTATTTCCGTGGAGGATGTGCGCCAGGGCGGATTCCTCTCGGGTGGAACACAGGACATTGCCATTGTCGAACGCGTGGACAAGGAGCGGGGGCAGGCGATCATTTCCGCGACGCGCATGCCGAACACTCCGGGCGTGAGCGGCTCGGGCACGCTCGTCGGGATCGTCGTCCGCGGCGTGGCTGCGGGAAATTCCCAACTTTCCATCGTGCAAGTGAACGCGAAAGATTCACAACAGCGGCCGATCCAGATGGTGACCAGCGAGGCCGCCATCCGGGTTCAGTAGCCGCATCGGACATATTATGCGACAACGTATTTCAGAACAGCGCGAACGGCGAAACATTCAGGAGGGGATGACCCTGCTCGAGCTCGTTATCGCGTGCGGAATTCTCCTGGTGCTCTCTACGGCCGCGCTGCCGCTCGCGCGAACGACCGTGAAGCGTCAGAGAGAAGCTGAATTGCGCCGCGATCTGCGCGAAATGAGAGATGCCATCGACAGGTACAAGAACGATGCGGACAAGAACTTGATCCGCATCGAGGTTGGCAGCGAAGGCTATCCACCTGATCTCGAAACGCTGGTTAACGGGGTCAACGTCAGCGTCGGTGGCACTTCGCAGATTGGTGTCAGCGCTGCGGCTTTGGCCGGCGCAAGCAGCACGGCGCAAGGGGGTGCTTTGTCCAGCCCGACGTCTACCACCCAGGTCCCCACGAAAGTGCGATACCTTCGAAAGATTCCGGTCGATCCGACGA
>Ga0209701_10000256_pt1 | contig 29306 bp, 25 predicted proteins | sample CZO8metaG_4_FD_188356 | JGI IMG/M metagenome (GOLD analysis project Ga0209701, IMG submission 188356) | Vadose zone soil microbial communities from the Eel River Critical Zone Observatory, Northern California, USA - CZOApr15con2H3.8 metaG... | ecosystem: Environmental > Terrestrial > Soil >... | reverse complement strand
CTCTCCTGGCCCATCGCGCTTATCTGTGTGAGCATTCTGATCGGCGTGGGGCTCATCGCCGGCATCCTGCCCGCCCGCCGCGCCGCGGCGGTGGATCCGGTGGAGTCGCTGCGATACGAGTGAGTCATTGCGGGCACGATGATTCTGTCCGCCACAGTCACTTGCCCCAACTGCGGGCACCAGGCGACTGAAGAGATGCCCACCAACGCGTGCGTGCATTTCTACCAGTGCTTGGCATGCCACACGGTTCTTCGGCCGAAGCCTGGGGATTGCTGCGTTTTCTGCTCGCACAGCTCAAGTCGATGTCCGCCTCGGCAGACCGAGGGGGCTTGACGCCGCGCACCGGCTCGCGGCTATCTTGGGATCGCGCATGGAAATCTCACTCGTCCGAGTAGTCGCTACGCTGCTGCTGAGCGGCCAGATGTTGCCGGTCGGCCTGCCGCTGTTGTGTGACCAAGTCCAACTCGCAACGTCGGCGAACTGCGAGCAACAGATGGCGTCCCACCCGTCTGGGCCGGCCGTCGCTGCGACGACCCACGCTACCCCATGCGCCAATACAGCGTTCTGCGCGACCACGGCGACCGCGGTGGTTGCGCTTGGCGGAGCAGTCTCCGCTTCCGCAGGAGAATCCCACACCGTCGGCTTCGGCGTCTCGACACTCGTCCCCGCCGATCCTCGCGCTCCGCTTCCGCCTCCGCCCCAAGCCTAGCCTCTCCCAAGCGTAGTGTGCCCTGGCGCGCCGCCCACAGCGGCGCGGGCTCCGGCGCGTTCCGCCGGAAACTGATTGGTGAGGAGAGGTATGCAATTCCGACAACTGATTCTGGCCGCGAGCGCGCTCGTCCTGGCGGGCGCCAGTCCTGCGCGCGCCCAGGACTGGGCGGCGCCCGTCGCCGGCGACTCGGTTCTACAATCGCTGGTCGCTGAAGCGCTCGCGCGCAACCCGACGGTAGCGCAGCGGCAAGCAGCCGTCCGAGCTGCGACGCTCCGCATCCGGCCCGCTGGTTCGCTGCCCGACCCGATGTTGTCGGTGGGCGTCATGGACCTGCTGCTGCCACACTTCGAGTTCAACCGGAGCGACTTCACCGAGGCAGACGTGGAGCTGAGCCAGGAGATTCCCTGGCCGGGCAGCCTCGGCGCGCGTGCGGGGGTCGCGCGGGCGGCCGCGGCAGGTGCTCGCGCAGACGACGGCGTCGTGCGCCGAGAGTTGACGGCGGCGATGGCGGCGGCGTACTACCGGCTCCGATACGCGGTAACAGCCCTGGTGACCCTGCAGCGTCAAGGCGAGCTCCTCGAAGCGGCCGTGCAGCTCAGTACCACGCGCTATGCGACCGGCACGGCCCCGCAGAGCGACCCACTCCAGGCGAAGCTCGCGCGCGATCGTCTTAAATCGGACCAGTTCTCGCTCGAGAGCGAGCAGACGACCGCGCTTGCCGCGGTGAATGCCTTACGCAACCGGGCACCGGGAGACTCAGTGCCCCTCCCGCCGATCGACCCCTCGGCAGTGCGCGCCACCATTAGGTCGGTTCCTCCCTCGGACTCGCTCATCGCTGTAGCCCTCGCCGTGCACCCGCGGCTCGCGGCTCGGCGAGCGGTCATCGATCAGGCGACCCGGACAATTCAAGTTGAGCGCTTGGGAGCGCGGCCCGACTTCACGTTCACCGCCCGCTACGGGTACCGCCCGCCATTGGCGGGAACGTTCAAGCTTCCCGACTTCTTTTCCGCCTTCGTGGGACTGCGCGTCCCGATCTGGGCGTGGCGCAAGCAGAACCGACTAGCCGACGCTGCGCGCGCGGATTCAACGGGGGCTGCCGCCGGGCTGCGCGACGCGGAGCTCCAGCTCAGTCGCGAGGTCGCGGAGGCCGCTGCCCGAGTTCAGGCGTCACAGCAGCGCCTCGCGCTCCTCGTCGACGGTGTCTTGCCCAATGCGCGGGGGACGGTCGAATCCGTGTTGCGGAGCTATCAGGTCGGTCGCGCTGAATTCCTGACGCTGCTGTCGGTCGAAGAGGCCCGATACCGGGCGGAGCTAGAAGCGGTTGCGGTGGCGGCGGACTACCAGGGCCAACTCGTGATGCTGCGGCAGTTGACCGCAGGGGAGACTCAACCGTGAAACGAATCATGATTGGCCTATTCGTGGTCGCTGTGATGACCGGATGCCAGAAGAAGCCCGCTCGAAGCGACGAGATGGCAGGCATGAAGGACACGCAGGACACAGCACAGATGTCGGGCATGAAGGAGATGCCAGGCATGCCTGGAATGCCGGCCGCTGGCGCTGACACCTCGGGAGTGCCGGTGAACCGCACCGAAGCCCAGCGACTCGGCATCACGTTCGCTCGGGCGGCTGAACAGCCAGTACGCCCCTTCGTGCGAGCCGTCGGCGTCTTGAAGTATGCCGACCCGAATCGCGTCTACGTCAACGCGCGCGTTGGCGGCTGGGTCGAAAAGCTCTATACGGACTACGTGGGCAAGCGCGTGACCGCAGGAGAGCCGCTGCTGGCGCTCTACTCCCCCGACCTCGTGAGCGCGCAGGAGGAGTACCTGTTGGCCAAGCGGTTGAAAGACGACACGCTGGCGATGAGCGCTCGCCGCCGACTGGCGCTGTGGGACATTCCGGCCGACCAGATCGACAGCCTCGACCAGCGCGGGACGGTGACGCGCACGCTGCTCCTCCGCGCTCCGCGCAGCGGGGAGATCGTCGAGAAGGATGTGATCGAGGGACAGGCCATCCAAGCGGGCCAGAATCTGTTCCTGATCGCGGACCGGGAGGTACTCTGGGCGGATCTCGCTGTGTTCGAGCAGGACGCACCCGCCGTCCGAGTAGGGACGCCCGCCGCGATCCGCGTGGACGCCGTACCTGATCGGACATTCCGCGGTCGGGTGACGTTCATCTACCCGCAGCTCGACGAGCGGACGCGTACTCTCACGGCGCGCGTGGAAGTCGACAATCCGGGCCTCGCGCTGCAGCCCGGGATGTACGCCGCGGCGGAGCTCCTTCCCGCCGGGCGCCGGGCGCTCAGCGTGCCGCTCGCGGCCGTCCTCCCGACCGGTACGCGGGACGTCGTCTTCGTGAACCGAGGCGACGGGCGATTCCTGCCGCGGGAGGTGCGCGTTGGCGTGCGCGGTGACTCGTTGATCGAAATCGTGCAAGGGCTCAAGCCGGGCGACGAAGTGGTGACCTCGGCCACCTATCTCCTCGACTCCGAGTCCAACCTCGCGGCCGCGGTCCAGGGGATCATGCTGCAGATGGGCATGGGCCTGAACATGGGCGGCATGCAGATGCCAGCGAAGGAAGGAAAGCGCCGGCCATGATCGAGCAACTCCTCGCGTGGTCGATTCGCCGGCGCGAGCTCGTCGCGCTGGGCGCGGTCTTCCTCTTGGTCGCGGGTGCGATGCTGCTCCGCACGATGCCGGTGGACGCGATCCCCGACTTGTCGGATACACAGGTCATCGTCTACACCGACTATCCGGGACAGGCTCCGCAGGTGGTCGAGAATCAGGTCACCTATCCGCTCGTGACCACGTTCCTCTCCGTTCCCAGGGTGAAGGTGGTGCGCGGACAGTCGATGTTCAGTTCGTCCTTCGTGTACGTGATCTTCCAGGATGGGACGGACCTCTACTGGGCGCGGTCGCGGGTCCTCGAGTACCTCAACGCGATCCAGAGCAAGCTGCCGAGCGGGGCGAAGACTCGGCTCGGCCCGGACGCTACGGGTGTCGGGTGGGTCTACCAGTACGCCATCCTCGGCCCGTATCCGCCCGACGTGCTGCGCTCGGTCCAGGATTTTCAGGTCCGCTACGCGTTGCAATCGGTCCCCGGGGTGGCGGAGGTGGCGAGCCTCGGCGGCTTCGTGAAACAGTACCAAGTGCTGCTCGACCCGGCGCGGCTGCTCGCCTTCGGGGTCACCGCGCCGCAGATCGTCAGCGCCGTGCGCGGGGCGAACCAGGACGTCGGCGCCCGCACGGTGGAGGTGGCGGGGTCCGACTACGCGATCCGCGGGCTCGGTTACTTCCGCAGCGTGGGGGATATCGCCAAGGTCGCCGTCGGGGTGGGAAGAGACGGGCGACCCGTCCGCGTGGGCGACGTGGCGCAGGTCACCATCGGGCCCGATTTGCGCCTCGGCATCGCGGAGTTAAACGGACAGGGCGAGGCGGTGGGCGGCGTCGTCGTGATGCGGTATGGCGAGAACGCCCTCCGGGTTATCAACGCGGTGAAGCAACGATTCGCCGAGATCGCCCCCGCGCTCCCACCCGGGGCCCGCATCGTGGCCACGTACGACCGGTCCGAGCTGATCCACGGGTCGATCAGTACGCTGTGGCGGACGCTGATCGAGGAGTCCGTCATCGTGGGGCTCGTGTGCGCGTTGTTTCTGCTGCACGCGCGCAGCGCGCTGGTCGCCATCGCCACGCTACCGCTTGGAATCCTCGTCGCGCTCGCCGTTACGCGTTGGCTCGGGGTCAACGCCAACATCATGAGCCTGGGGGGGATCGCGATCGCGATCGGCGCGATGATCGACGCGGCGATCGTCATGCTCGAGAACCTCCACAAGCATATCGAGCACGAGCCGGAGCGCCCGCACTGGGAGCGCGTGCTCGCGGCCGCCCAGGAGGTGGGCCCTGCGCTCTTCATGTCACTCCTCATCATTACGTTCGCGTTCCTGCCCGTCTTCACGCTCGAAGACCAGGAGGGGCGCCTGTTCCGGCCGCTCGCGCTCACGAAAACGTTCGCGATGGCGGCGGCGGCGCTGCTGTCGGTCACGCTCGTCCCTGCGCTGATGGGCTGGTTTGTGAAGGGAAAGATCCGCGCCGAGTCAGAGAACCCGGTGAACCGCTGGGCCATCGCCGCCTACCGGCCGGTGCTGCGGTGGGCGTTGGGTGCCCGCTGGCTGGTGCTCGGCGGCGCGCTCGCCATCCTCCTGCTGACGCTGTTCCCGCTCGCGCGTCTCGGTAGCGAGTTCATGCCGCCCTTGAACGAGGGCTCGCTGATGTACATGCCCAACACTCTGCCGAGCATCTCCCTCACCACCCAGCGGCGCCTGCTGCACGTCGAGGACTCGATCCTGATGACCTTCCCGGAGGTGGCGTCGGTATGGGGCAAAGCCGGACGGGCCAACACCGCCACCGACTGGGCACCGATGTCCATGGTCGAGACCGTGGTGAACCTGAAGCGGGAATCGGAGTGGCGGCCGGGCATGACGCAGGACCGGCTCATCGCGGAGATGGACAGGCAACTGCGGTTGACGGGCGCGGTCAATACTTGGACGATGCCGATCAAGAACCGGACCGACATGCTCTCGACGGGGGTGCGCACGACGCTCGCCGTGAAGATCGTCGGCCCCGATCTCGAGACCATTCAACGGATCGGCCAGGACATCGAGCGGGTACTCGCGCCGCTCTCGGGCACCGCGAGCGTCTACGCCGAGCGGTCGTTCGGGGGGCGCTACTTGGACATCCGGCCGGACGCGGATGCCCTCGCCCGCTACGGGCTCACCACCGGCGACGCGCAGGAGGTGATCAGCTTGGCGCTCGGCGGGGAGGAGATCACAACCACCGTAGAGGGCCGGGAGCGCTATCCCGTGCAGGTCCGGTACGCCCGGGACTTCCGCGACGATCCCGCTACGATCAGCCGCATTCTCGTGGGCAACGGCGCCGGTCCTCAAGTGCCCTTGGGGCAGGTGGCGGACATTCGGTTTAGCCCGGGCCCGCCCATGATTCGCAGCGAAGGCGGCTATCTCTACGACCAGGTCTCGATCGACGTCCGGGGACGTGATGTGGGCAGCTACGTGCGCGACGCGAAGGCCCTGGTCGAGCGCGAAGTCCAGCTGCCACACGGGTACTGGCTCCGTTGGAGCGGGCAGTACGAAGCCCTCGAGCGCGTCAAGGCACGGCTCCGCGTGGTGGTGCCCCTCACGCTCGGGATCATCGCGCTGCTCCTGTACCTGACCTTCGGCACAGTGGCGGAAACGGCGATCGTGATGCTCTCCCTGCCGTTCGCGCTCGTGGGCGGGGTGTGGATCATGTGGCTGCTCGACTACAACCTCTCGATCGCCGTTGCGGTGGGCTTCATCGCGCTCGCGGGCGTCGCTGCGGAGACCGGGGTCGTAATGCTGATCTACTTGGACCACGCTTGGCAGGACGCGACCCGCGACGGCCGACGCCCCGCGCTCGCGGATCTCGTCGCTGCGGTCGAACACGGAGCCGTGAACCGCGTGCGTCCGAAGCTCATGACCGTGCTCGCCATCATGTTCGGGCTCGTGCCGGCGCTGTGGAGCCACGGGGCCGGGGCGAGCGTGATGAAGCGCATTGCGGCACCTATGGTGGGAGGGATGGTGACGTCCACTGTGCTCACGCTGATCGTGATCCCGGTGATCTACTACTTGTGGCGGTGCAGGCACACGGAGATGGCCGCCGCGACGAACAACGCTTCGGAGGTACGATGAGTACGCTTCGGATTCTGGTGATTGTGGATGCGCTCGTGCTCGCAGGGTGCGGAAAGAAAGAGCAGCCGCCGAGCGCCATGCCCGGGATGCAAGGGATGCCCGGTATGGTGATGCGAAGCGATTCGCTCATGCCGATGATGCGGGCAGACCTCGACTCGCTCGGCCGCACCCCTTCGCAGTTCGCGAAGGGAATGCTTCAGGCGCACGAGGCGATGGCGTCCCAGATGCTCGACGCCATGGGGACCGACATGACGATGATGAACATGCCACCCGATTCGCCGTGGACCGCGCTCACGGACTCCGTGAAACGCGACCTCGCTGATCTTCCACCGTTATCCGGGCGGGCGCTTGAGACACGCCTCACGGCGCACGTCGGCCGGATGCGGCGGTTGTTGGACATGCATCGCGCGATGATGCACAAGTGACGAATCCGCCTTCTGTCTGGCCGGCGGAGGCGCGTGCCGCCTGCTTCGCCGTGGGGTGGCGCTGGAGGGGCTGACGGTCAGCTATTGCTGCGGCGCCACCGATCGAGAGGCCGGTGCGCAGGCGGAGCAGGCGCGGAAGGGGTTCAAGCACAGCTGATCAGCACGGGTGTGCCACTGATATTGCCACCAGTCGACTCGCCGCCGTAGCGTCCGTCGTTAACAGGGGGTTGCAGAAGCCTAGGTGACTGGCGACGTTGTGCTGTTCCGGGAGAGGTGGCCGAGTGGCTGAAGGCGGCGGTTTGCTAAACCGTTATAGGGTCTAAAAACCTTATCGGGGGTTCGAATCCCCCCCTCTCCGTCACCCGCGTCCCCGCCCCGGGAAACCCATGCCCGTCCGTGTCCGCTTCGCCCCCTCCCCCACTGGCTACCTCCACGTCGGTGGCGCGCGCACGGCGCTGTTCAACTGGCTGTACGCCCGCCACGAGGGCGGCAAGTTCCTGCTGCGCATCGAGGACACCGACAAGGAACGCTCGTCCGACGCTCATACGCAGGTCGTGCTCGAGGGCTTGAAGTGGCTCGGGCTCGACTGGGACGAAGCGCTCGTGTTTCAGGGCGCGCGAGTGCAGCGCCACCGGGAGGTGGCCGACCGCCTGCTCGCCGAAGGGAAGGCCTACCAGGACGAGGGCGCGATCCGCTTCCGGCTGCCGCCGGGAGAGATCGCGTGGGACGACGCGGTGCACGGCCGCATTTCGTTCCAGGGCGAGGACATCAAGGACTTCATCATCCTGCGCTCCGACCGCACGCCGATCTACAACCTGGCCGTGGTCGTGGACGACTTGGACATGCGGATCACCCACGTGCTGCGGGGGGACGACCACATCTCCAACACGCCCAAGCAGATCGCGCTATACCGCGCGCTCGGGGCCCCGCTTCCCGTGTTCGGCCACGTGCCAATGATCAACGGCCCCGACGGCAAGAAGCTCTCCAAGCGCCACGGCGCCACAGCCGTGGGCGACTACCAGCACCTGGGCATCCTTCCCGCGGCGATGCGCAACTTCCTCGTCCTGCTCGGCTGGAGCCCCGGCGGGGACCGCGAGATCATGACACTCGACGAGATGGTGCGGCTGTTTTCGTTCGCCGGCGTGCAGCAGAAGAGTGCCATCTTCGACATGACGAAGCTCGAGTGGATGAACGGCCAGTATCTCTCGATGACGCCCGCCGAGGAGTTGTACCCGCTGGTGGCGCCCCAGCTTGCGCAGCTCGGCCTGAACGGCGACAAGGCGGGCGTGCTCAAGGCGATTGCAGCGGTGAAGACCCGTTCCCGCACAACGCTCGACGTGGCCAAGCAGGTGGCGGTACGGCTCGACGCTGCGCACGTCCAGCTCGACGAAAAGGCGACGCGAGAGATCGCGAAGGACCCCGGGGCGTACCGCGCTTCGCTCGAGGCGAGCCTCGCCGCGCTGCGCGACACGGACTGGACGCCCACGGCGCTCGAGGCGCGGCTGCGCCGCCTTGCCGAAGAGCGCGGTGTCGCGGCCGGCAAGGTGTTCCAGCCGATCCGCATCGCGCTCACGGGCGGCACCGTATCGGAGCCGGTGAACGAGCTGCTATTTGTGGTCGGGAAAGACGCCGCGCTGAACCGACTCGAGGCGGCGGTCCGCTCGAGCTGACCCGCCCCTACGGCACCGCGCGCGCCGTATCGGGCTTCGCCGCCGTCGTGTCGCCGTGCTGTCGCTTGGCCGCTTCCCGCTCGGCGTCCTTGCGGGCGCGCAGCTCGCGCACGTACTGGCGGAACAGCTGCAGCGACTCGGTGCGTCGCGCCGCCTGCATGATATCCTCCCGCATCTGGTCCAACTGGCGGGCGCGCATTTGCTCGCCGTAGTTGCCCTGGGGCAGCCGGATCGGCAGCAGGGCGAGCGCGGCGGTGGGAATCTTGATGCCCGCAACATGGATGAACTGGGAGTCGATACCGAACACCTTCCCGGCGACGTCCGCCGTCCACACGGGGCGTTGCCGCGAGCGTTGGTCCTGATCGATGATCACGTTGAGGGAATCCATCATCGCGTGCAGCCGGCGCACGACGGCGGTATCCCGCTGCGCCTGCGGCTCGTACAGGGCGTCCGCCACCTCGGCGGGCAGCGTCGGGCGCGGCAGCACCCACAGGCGGCCGTCGCCCACTTGCGGCGGGATCACGATGTGGGGGCCAACCGTGACGCTGCTGGTCGCGAGGGTCGTGTCGGGCTTTCCTACCGGGGTCGGCACGGGGGGCGTGGTGTCGGGGATGCGCGCGTCGGGGAGCGGGCGCCCTAGCCCGCCGCTCGGGCCCTTGCCTTGGCGCGTGCCCCCGAAGGGCGGGAGCTCGTGCGCCTGAGGGATATCGGGTTGAATGATCGTGACGAGGCGCAGCCCGCCGTCGATGCGCCACGAGGTGGTGATCAAGAAGATGATGATCACCAGGTGCGCCACGACGGTCCCCACCCAGGTGAGGCGCCGCAGGCGGGACGGGACGGTTCGGAGCCTAAACAGCGGCGAGCACCTTTCCCAGCCGCTCCGCGGCTTCGACGAGCCGCGGCGTGCCGACGGTGAGGGCGAGGCGGAAGAACCCCTCCCCGCCAGCGCCGAACCCGCTTCCCGGGAGCGTCACGACCCCAGCCTCCGTGAGCGCCCGCCGGGCGAACGCATCCGACGCGAGCCCCTCGGGCAGCGGCACCCAGACGTACATCGTGGCCCCCGGCGTGTCGGGCTCAAACCCCTGCGCGCGGAGTACGGGCAGCAGCGCGTCGCGCCGCTCCTGGAACCGGGCCACGTAGCCCTGCGCCAGGGTCTCGGCCTGCGCCAACACCGCTGCGCCCGCCGCCTGGACCGCGAGGAACGCGCCCGTGTCGACGTAATTCTTCACACGCGCGAGCGCGGCGATCAACTCGGGTCGCCCCACCGCCCAGCCGAGCCGCCATCCGGTCATGCAGAACGTCTTCGACAGCGAGTGGAACTCGACGGCGATCTCGCGCGCCCCTGGGATCTCGAAGATGCTCGGGGCCACGTAGCCGTCGAAGGTGATCTCGCAGTAGGGATTGTCGTACGCGATCACGATCCGGTGGCGGCGGCAGAACTCGACGGTGCGCTCTAAGTAGTCGCGGGGTGCGATCGCGGCGGTCGGGTTGTTGGGGTAGTTGAGGTAGACCAGCTTGGTGCGGCGCAGCGCGTCGGCCGGCACGTCCGCCAGCTCGAGCAGAAAGTTCGTGCGCGGCGTCAGAGCCCGCCGGTATGGCTCGGCGCCCGCGAGCACGGTGGCTCCTTCGTAGACCGCGTACCCCGGCTCGGGGACGAGCGCTACGTCGCCCGGATCGAGCACGGCCATTGCGAGATGCGCGATCCCTTCCTTCGAGCCGATGAGCGGGTGCAGCTCGGTAAAGGGGTCGACGCGCACGGCGAAGCGCCGTGCGAGATAGGCGGCGGCGGCCTCGCGGAAGGTGGGCAGGCCGAGCTGAAACGGGTAGCGGCTCATCGCTGGATCGCGGGCAGCCCGCGCGAGCGTCTCCACGGCGAGCTCGGGCGGTGCGAAATCGGCGTCGCCCGCCCCGAGATCGATCACGTCTACGCCCTGCGCGAGCAGCCGGCGCTTCACGGCCGGGATCTCCGCCATCGGGTAGGTCGGCAGCGCGGCCAACCGTTTACTGAACCAGGTCACGCGCCCTCCTGCTTCATCTACGCCGGGACGACCCACCGTGCTGTGTCGGCCCGCGGCGTCACGTTCCAAAGTGGCCGATGAGACGCTCGTCGCGGGTCAGTTGTTTGCAGCGCGCATCGAGCGCCTCGTACTCGGGCTGCGCGGCCGCCTTGAACCGCTCGAACGCCTCCCGCGACTCCCAGCGGTCGATGGTGACGAAGCGGCGGGCGACGGCGACGTCCCGGATCAGCTCGGTGGTGACGTATCCGGGGCTGCGCCGGAACAACCGCGCCCAGTCCCCCTCCGTCCCGTACACCCGGGCGAAGTCTTCCTCCGCTCCGGCCCTGGCCTCGAACATCCAGAGCACGACGAACATGGAGAATCTATCCCCTCCCTCCCCCGACCGCCCCTGGCGTCCCCAGCGTCGGCGAGGCTCCCTAGCGTTCTGGAGCGTCCCCGACCGCTTTGGGTTCCACGCCGATGCCGTGTCGCGCGAAGAACTCTTCGCAGGCGCCCCGCACGTCCGCCCAGTCGCCCACGACGCGGCTCGCCGGCGGCAGCCCCTCGAGGATCAGGGCTCCATAGCGCTTCGTGACCACCCGGCGGTCGAGCAGCAGCACGGCGCCGACGTCCGAGCGGCTGCGAATCAAGCGGCCGAACCCCTGCTTCAGCTTCAACGCAGCGTTCGGGACGAGGTAGTGGGCGAAGCCGTTCAGGCCCGCCGCCTCGAGCCGCTCGAGCCGTGCCGCCGTGAGCGGATCGGACGGCACCTTAAACGGCAGTTTGGCCAGGATCAAGACCCGCAACGCCCGCCCCGGGACGTCCACCCCTTCCCAGAACGAGTCCGTGCCGAGGAGGATCGCCGATCCCGCGTCCCGGAAGCGCCGCAGCAGCTGGTCGCGCTGCCCCTCCCCCTGGACGAGCAGGGGCCAGCGGCCGCCGAGCTCGCCCCGGACCGCCTCGGCGGTGCGCCGCAGCGCCCCGTGGCTCGTGAACAGGACGAACATGCCGCCGTCCGACGCGTGCGCCAGCTCCACCAGGGCGCGGGTGACGGCGGCGTCGTGCCCGGCTTCGTCATCGCGCGGCTCGGGGAGATCGGTGGGCACGCCGAACAGGCACTGCGAGGGGAAGTCGAACGGGGAGGCATGGATCTCGCGCACCCGGACCCGGGAGGGCGGCAAGTCGAGCCCGAGTCGGGCCTCGAGATAGCTGAACTCCCCGCCGGCGGCGAGCGTGGCGCTCGTGAGCACCACCGTTTCGATCCGGTCGAACAGGTTCTCCTTGAGCACCGGTGCCAGGTCGAGCGGCACGGCGGCGAGCGAGACGTTCGCGGCCTTGCGCCCCCGGCGCTCGAGCCAGCGCACCGCGGCCGCGCCCCCGGGTGGCGGGCGCAGGGCCGCCGTCAGCCCCGCGGCCATCGCGTCCAGCCGGCGCACCACGCCGCGCAGCTCCGCCAGGAGCTGGGCGCGTCGTTCCGACGGGTCGTCGAGCGCCAGGCGGTCGGCGACGGTCTCCGCCCCTTGCGCGAGCTGGGCGAGCGCGAGCAGCAGGTTGTCGAGTCCCACGCCGAGGCCGTCCTGCCACACGCCGTCGTCCTTGAACTCGTCGCGCAGTCGTAGCACTGGGGTCGGGCCCGGCTCGCCGTCGAGTCGACGCGCCAGCAGGACGAATACGGCGTCGGCGGCGCGGCGTGCCGCCGCGAGGGCGTCGGCGAGGCTTTGCTGGAGGAGGTCGCGGCTCGCCGCGGACAGCAGGTCGTCGCGCCCGAACAGCGCCGAGCGGAGCGTGGGAAGGAGTCCCCGTCCGTTCTTCTCGAGCCGGGAGAGCAGGCGGTCGACCCCGAGCCGGCTCGCCTGGGTGCCCAAGTGCATCGCCGCCACGTCTTCCACGTGGTGCGCCTCGTCCAGCACGAGTCGGCGGTAGGGTGGCAGCACGGCCGCCTCCTGCCAGTTGTCCGAGGCCATGCGCACGGCGAGGTCGGACGCGAGCAGGTGGTGGTTCACCACGACGACGTCGGCTTCGGCGGCGCGGCGCCGCGCCTGGAACAGGAAGCAGCGCTCGAAGTGCGGGCACTTGAGCCGGGTGCACAGATCCGACTCGGCCGCCACGGCGTCCCACACGTCGCCGCTCGGCTCGTCGGGGAGGTCGGCGAGCGAGCCATCGCTCGTCCGGGCGGCCCACGCCGCGAGCGCCTCCACCTCCGCGCGGCGCTCATCCTCGAACAGCGAGTCCTCCTCGTCGCGGGCCTGCGCGAGGCGCAAGAGGCAGATGTAGTTGCGCCACCCCTTGAGCAGCGCGAAGCTCGGCGAGTGCTCGCCCGAGCCGAGCGCGCGCGCCAGGATCGGCAGGTCCTTGCCGACGAGCTGCTCCTGCAGGTTGATCGTGTTGGTCGAGACGACGGTGCGCTCGCCATTGGCGCGCGCCCAGGCAAGCGCCGGGACGAGGTAGGCGAACGATTTCCCGACGCCGGTGCCCGCCTCGAGCAGCCCCACCCCGCCGTCGTTGTAGAGGTCCGCGATGTAGGCGGCCATGTCGCGTTGGCTGGGGCGGTCCTCGAAGCTGCCCAGCGCCCGGGCCACGGGCCCGCTCGGCGCCAGCAGGGCCGCGACGTCGATCGGATCGATGCGCGTAGTCGCGCGCGGCCGCGGGCATTCGACCACCACGTAGCAGTCGCTGACGTCGTTGTTCACGATCCCGAACCCGACCCCGCCATCGTGCAGGCGGGCGGCGACGCTGAGATCGGCGCCGGAGGGGTCGAGCACGCCGCTCGGGTGGTTGTGCAGCAAGAGCTCGCCGCGTACCGCGATCCCCGGGAGGGCGAGGACCGAGTCCACCGTGCCGCGCGCCACCACGCGCGCCTCGACGAGCAGGCCGTTCGCGTCGGGGCGCGCGACGAACGAGACTTCGCGGCCGTGGGCCGCGGCGATCTCGGCGCGCAAGAGGTCGCGGACGGCGGGCGCGATCCGCTCGATGCTCACGTCTTGAGCTCGCGTTTCTTGGCCGCCGGGAACAGCACGTTGTTGAGGATCAGCCGGTAGCCCGGCGAATGCGGGTGCAGCGACAAGTCCGTCGGCGGGTCACCGATCTGGTGCTGCTGGTCCTCGGGATCGTGGCCGCCGTAGAAGGTCCACGTCCCCTTCCCGTGGTCGCCGTTGATGTACTTGACCCAGGGCGCGCCCTCTTCGTCGCCCAGCACGATGTCCGCCGGTTTCAGGCGTTCACGCAGGAACGAGGTCGTGAGACCGTAGAAGTCCGTGATCACCTGGCGGTGGTTCTGCACCAGGATGGTCGGCACGGGATCGATCTTGGCACTGAAGTTGAACAGCTTGAACGCGCCGAGCGGCTGGCGTCGCGCGAGGGCGTTGACCTGGTGCCCGTCGATGTCGGAGAAGCTCGCGATCTGGGGATTGGGCTCCAGGTGCGCGCCCCGGAACGCGAGCGCCCGCGACCAATCCAATTTGCGGTCGGCCTCGGGATCCATCGGCGTGCCGTCGGCGAATGCCGCGGCGATGTCCACCTGCTCGGCGGCGAGCGCCAAGTCGAGTGTCTCCGTCGCGGTGCACATCGCGAACAGGAACCCCCCATTCGCCACGTAGTCGCGAATGGTGCGCGCCACCGCCTTCTTCAGGGCGGGCACGGTCTCGAAGCCCAACCGCTTCGCGGCATCGGCGTTGAACCGCACCATTTCGGCGAGCCACGGCGCGCCCGCGTAGATCAGATAGAACTTGGAGTACTGCCCGGTGAAGTCCTCATGGTGCAGGTGCAGCCAGTCGTAGCGCGCGAGCTTGCCGCCCAGCACCTCGAAGTCCCATACCGTGTCGAACGGGATGCCGGCGTATTGCAGCGCCATCGTGACCGCGTCGTCCCACGGTGGCGCATTAGGCGGCACGTAGACGGCGACCTTGGGCGCGCGCTCCAGTGGCACCGCGTCCATGTTGCTCGCTTCGATCTCGCCGCGCGCGGCGCTCACCTGGGCGTCGTCCACCGGCTCGAAGCGCACGCCCGCGAGGCTCGCGTCGCGCCGGATCGCGGGCCCGTCGGGAAGGAGGAACGACCCGCCCCGGTAGTTGAGCAGCCACTCGGCCCGGATCCCGGCCTGCACGACGCGGTAGGTGACCCCGTACGCCTTGAGGTGGTCCCCCTGGGACTCATCCATCGGAAGGAGGAGGGATGCGGCGCCGCCGTCGTCGATGGCCGGCAGGATGCCGGCCAGCCGGGCTCCCGCCGCCAGTCCGCCGTAGCGTCCGATCGCCGTGACGAACGCGCGACGCTTCACGACTTCGGGATCGCCCCTTTCGCGCGATCGAGCTCGCGCCGCGCCTCGGGTACGACGGCGCTCCCGGGATAGCTGAGAATCAGGTGCTCGAGATGCTGGATCGCATCGGCCGGTTGCAGGCGCCGCTCGAGCAGGCAGGCCCACTCGAGCTCGGCGGCGGGCGCCGCCGCCCCCGAGCCGTCCGTGCGCACGACCTCGGCGAACACGGCGAGCGCGGCCTGCTGCTCGACGGGCCCGAGGCGAGCGCCGACGCGACCGGCGAGCAACAGGATGTCGGGACGGCCGCTCGCGCGGGCGAGCGGGTGATCGGCGGCGTGGCGCAGTGCCGCCGCCGCCCTGGCGGAGTCGCCGCGCGCCAGCGCCAACAGCGCACCGCCCAGCTCGGCGAAGCTGTCGGCCGCGACGCGTTCGAGCAGCGCCAGCGTCTCCGTACGGTCCGTGGCGTCGCGCCGGTCTCCGGCGTACGGCCCCGCCGCGCGGAACAGCTGCTCCGCCTCCTTGAGCCCGCCGCGGTACAGGGCGATCCACCCCTTGAGGGCGAGCGCCTCGACGCTGGAGTCGGGAGCGACGGTCGCGTCGGCCCGATCCACCTCCCCCTGGGCGATCCACCCGCGCGCGAGCCGCAGCCGCAGCGTGGCGCGGTCTTCTTCCGTCAGCCGGGTCTCGCGCGCCAGCCGCTGAGCCGCTTCGCCCAGCTGGCCGCCGTCGATCAGCGCCGCGACGAGCGTCGTCTGGGCGAGGGCCTGGGCGTCGGCGGGCGCCGTCGAATCGCGCGCCACGGCCTCGAGCACGCCGCGGGCCGCCACGCGATCGCCGATTTCGAGCAGCGCCCGGGCCGCCTCGGCGCGCGCCCGGCCCGCCACGGGCCCGGTCGCGAGCTCAGCGTAGCGCGCGAGCGCCAGCGCGCGGACGCGGCGGGCGGCGGGTGTGGTGCGCGCCGCCGCGAGGTCGGCGAAGTGGCGCGCCGCGACCGCCGCGTCGGCCGACGGGGCGGCAAGGCTCGGCGCGTACACCGCCCACGCCCGCTCCGGCTGGCCCCAATTGAGCAGCAGCTCACCCGCGAGTCGCCGCGTGAGCGGCGGCGGGTCCCCCGCGGTGAGCACGCGCGCGATCCGGTCGCGGTGTGGTGCGGGCGCCTCGCCGAGCTCGCTCGCCGCGTACGGCAACTGCGCCGGCGCCCCGCTCAGGGCCGCCGCCCATTCGCGCGCCGCCCCCTCCCACTCACCGCTGCGCGCGGCGAGCTCGGCGAGCTCGATGCCGAACGCCTCCGGCCGCCCGAGCGCGCGCCGTCCGTCGACGAGCACCGCGCGCGCCGCCTCGTGGCGCCGCTGGTCCTCGAGCGCGATCGCCCACTCGCGATACGGCGCCTCGTCGCGCGGCGCCGCGGCGATCCAGCGTTGCGCCACGGCACGCGCGCTGTCCGGCTCGTTCAGCCCCACGTAGGTGCGGAGCAGCACGCTGCGGAGAGCGCCGTTGGCCGGGCTGGCGCTTGTCGCGCGCTGCGCCACCGGCAAGAGCTCTGGCAGCCGGCCGAGGCCCGGCAGGACGCGCTCGAGCCCGAGCAGGGCGGAGAGGTTGGTTGGCTCGGCACGCAGCGTCGCGAAGTAGATGGCTGCGGCCTGCGCGAACTGACCCCCGCGTTCGAGCTCGAACCCCTGGCCGATCGCTTGGGCGGGGAGCGAACGCGCGGCGAGCACCAGCAGTGCAAGCCCGCCCACCCGGCTGAGACCCTGACCCCGCGACCGGTGGCTACGGGCGGGGCGCATTAAGCCTGCGGAAGTAGTCGAGCACCAGCCGACGCTGCTCCGGCGTCAGCCCCTCGAGCTCGGCCCAGGTGGGGTAGCGGAGCCGCGGGCCGGCCCCCGTGGCGCCCGGCTTCAGGACGTCGGGGAGGTGCACGCTGTCACCGGTCGCCGCCCGACTGACGCGCTCGCGCGTTTCGTCGGGCTCGTCGTTCGACAGGGTGCGCCCGGCCTCGAGCAGGCGATGGTACAAGCGCTGTTGGCGCTCGATCGTCTGGCGGTCGAGGCGGCCCGCCTCGATCTGGCGCGCGAGCTCCTTCGCCTCCTGCGCGAGTGGGCCGGCAGCGGAACTCGCACCCTGCGCCTGCATCCGCTCGAGCTGCTCGGCGAGGGCGCGTTGCCGCGCGGCCAGGGCGCGGAGCTGGTCGCGCACCGCGTCCCCGGCGCCCATCAACGGCCAGAGGCCCTGGGCCTGACCGTTCAGGCCCTGCTGGTCGCGGGCGAGGCGCGCCAGCTGCTCGACGGCCTCGGCGAATCCGCTGCCCGACCGCGCGCTGCTCACCTGCGCGCGGCTCCGCGCCAGCGCCAGGGCCGTCGCGTTGAGCGCGTCGACCGCCTCGTCGGCGCGCGCCGCGGCTTCGGACGCGTTCGGGTCCGCTTCCTCGAGCTGGGCGCGGGCGCCCGCCATCTGCCGTTTCGCGTAGCCGAGTGCCGCCTCGAGCTGGGGCGAGACGAGCGCGTGCTTCCCAGCGGCTTCCCGGATCTGGCGCGCGACGGCGTCCGTGCCCTCCTCCACCGACCCCTGCTGCGAGCGCGTCGTGGCGCTCACATCGCCGCTGCGGAGCGCCTCGGCCACCTGTTGCTGCCGGTCGGCGAGCGCCGCCGTCTCGGAGAGCGCGCGGTCGAGGGCGGCGAGCGTTTCGCCGCGCCACTCGCGCGCGAGCGAGTCCCGCCGCCCGCGCAGGGCAGCGGGCACGTCGGCAAGCTGCCGCTCCGCTTCCGTTCCGGCCGCCGCCGCTTGCGGCGCCTGCCGCTGGGCCGCGGCGGCCGCGGCGCGCTGCATGGCGCTGCCGGCCGCGCGCGCCGCGTGCTGGGGGGCCGCGAGCGGCGTGTCAGCGGCGCGCGGCGCGCCCAGGTCGTGCGCGATCTGATCGAGCCCGCGGGCCAGCGAATCGACCCGCTCGGCGAGCACGCGCTGGCGCGCCGCGGCCGCGCTATCGGGTCGCGGTGCGTCATCCCGGTTCCACTGGGCTTGGCGGAGTCGCAACTCGTCCGCGTCAGCGGCGAGCGAGGCGAGGGCCCCTTCGACCGCCGCCCGCCGAAACAGCTCCTGGCTCCGCTCCAGCTCGGCGCGGAGCTGCTGCTGCGCTTCCGCGAGCCGCGCTAGCGCCTGGCGCGTCGCCTCGGGATCGAGTTTCGCAAGCGCCGCCTCGAGCTCGCGCAGCCGCTGCGCGAGCTCGGGCGTGACGGCTCGCTGGAGCAGTTCCTGGACCTCGCGCAGCCGCGCTTGGAACGCCGTGTCTCCCATGCCGGCGGCCTGCGCGGCCCGGGCAATCTCCGCAACGGTGCGCGACAGCTCCTGCACGCGCGCTTCGAGCGCCTCTTGCTCTCGCGCCACGGCCTGGGCCCGCTCCGTCGCCTGGAACGGGAGCGCGCCGTCGCGCTCGCTCGCGCCACTGCGTCGTGGGCTGCTCGCGTCGCGCGAGCGCTGCTGGGCGAGATCGCCCGTGCGCTGACCGAGCTCGCGTGCGGCGGTCGCGAGTGAGTCCGCCGCACGGGCGACGTCGCGCGAGGCGGCGCGGGTGGCGGCGCGCAACTCATCGAAGCTGGGCAGCCGCAGCGCGAACTCCGCGCTCCGGCCCATGTGCGGCGTAGGGGCGTTGTCCCACGCCTCCACCTGGAACCGCAGGGTGTCGCCCGGCACGAGGCCGCGACGGCCGGCGTCGAGTTCCCCTTCGATGATCGCTCGCTCGCCCGCGTTGGACACGTCGAGCGCTTGGCGCAGGACGTCCCCGACCTTCCCCGTCTGACTCACGCGCCGGCTCACCACCTCGAGCCGGGTGAGGCCGTGGTCGTCCCGCGCGTCGATGACGAGCGGCTGGCGGAGCGACAGCGGCAGGGTGGTGTCGCGCCCCGGCACCGGCACCGTCACGACCGGTGCGGAGTCGGCCACGATCGAGAGCCGCAGCTCGGCCGGCTCGCCCTCGAGCGGGGTGCCGCTGGTCGGGGCGAGGTCGAGGAGCCACGTCCCGGAGCTCGCGGGCGCGAGGCGGCCCGAAAAGGCCGTGCCCAGAACCGCGAGGCGGGTCGAGGCGCCGCCGCGGCGCCACGCCGCAGCCGTGAGCGGCACGCTCGCCGTCCCGCTCGTGAGGATCATCGTCCCCTCCGGGACCGCGATCGTGTCACTGCTGGGAACGAGCGGCTCGTCGGGGCGCGCGAGATAGGCGGGATAGCGGGCCGTGAGCTCGAGGCCGGCGAGGAACGCGGGCAGCGCCACCGTGACCCGACGCTCGGCGCTGCGGCGGCTGCCGGCCGACGCGCGCAGGTAGAGATCAGCCTGGAGCGGCCCGAGGCGCTGCGTGGCGTGGCCGAGTGAGTCGAGGCCGACGGGCGCGGGGCGCCACGGCTCACCCGGTCCCCGGGTCCAGAGCAGCGCGCGGGTGGCGGCGGGGACGTCGATCGTGGCGGTGACCGTGTCGCCGCGCCGCACGGCGGCGCGATCCACCGCGAGGCGCACCGGCGCGCGCGCGTCGACGAGGGTCCGGAGGGGATGCCAGAACGCGGCGGCGCGCCCGGCGGTGGGCGCCGTCGCGAGGAACAGCGCCGCGCCGAGCGTGGCGGCGCCCGCGGCCGCGAGGAGCGACACCCGCGTGCCGCGGGCGAGCAGGCGGCCGACCGCGGGTGCCGCGCGCTCGACCACGGCCGCGGCGCGCCGATCGGCGAGCCCGACCAGCTCCGCGCTCGCACCTGCGGTGGCCGGCGGGGCGAGGAGTCCGACGACGCTCCCCGCGCGCGTCCGCGTCGCCGCTTCCACGAGCCGACCCACGGTGTGCGGCACGAGGTGCCGCCCGGACCAGGCCGCCAGCCAGGCGGCGAGCGCGGCGACGCTCGCAATCAAGAGCCACGCGGCGAGCACCGCTCCCACTCGGGGCGCGAGCGCGATGCCCGCGCCCGCGATCGTCAGCGCGACGCCCGTGCCCGCCAGCACGACCGCGCCAGCGCGGGCGCGCACGTGCGGTCGACCGAGCCGCCGCAGCCGCGCCGCCGTGTCCGTCACGGGATCGCGCTCACCGCATACGTGAAGAGATTAACGCCCATGCGCAGCGCCGCCTCGTGCAGCTCGGGGGGGTCATGGTGGACCTCGGGGTCCTCCCACCCATCGCCCAGGTCCGTCTGATAGGAATAGTACACGGCCAGCCGGTCGCCCAAAAAGATACCGAAGCCCTGTGCCGGCAGCCCGTCGTGCTCGTGAATCTTCGGAATCCCCTTGGGGAAGTCGTAGACCAGATGATAGATGGGGTGACGCAAGGGCACCTCGACTAGCGGGTGATCGGGAAACACGCGGGCGATCTCGCGGCGGAACGACTTGTCCATGCCATAGTCGTCGTCGGCGTGCAGGAACCCCCCCTGCTCGAGATAGCGCCGCAGCACCCGCACCTCCGCGTCGGAGAAGTGCACGTTGCCGTGTCCCGTCATATAGAGGTAGGGGATGTCCCACAAGTCGGGGCTCGCGAGCGTAACCACCCGCTCGCGCTCGGCAACGGCGAGCCCGGTGCGCTGGCGGATGGCGGCGAGCAGGCTCGGCAATTTCGCCGGGCCGGTGTACCAGTCGCCGCCCCCGTCGTAGTGCAGGCGCCCGATGGTCAGGGCCGGGGCGGCGGGCGGCGGCCGCGCCCCTGGCGGCAGCGGGGCCACCGCCAGGGCGCCGAGGAGGAGTGAGACGTGTTTCACAGCTCGTTCACCAACCGATACGCGGCGTTTCGTGTGATCCCGGTCTCCGCCGCGATCTGTGCCGCGACGTCGCTCCGGGTCATCCCCTGCGCCAGCAGCGCGCGGGCGCGCGCTTCGGGGTCGGGCGGCCGCTCCTCGCGCACCGGCTTGCCGCCGCCCGCCACCACCACGGTCACCTCGCCTCGTGGCGGCGCCTCGGCGTAGTAACCCGCGAGCTCCGCCAAGGTCCCGGCGCGGGTCTCCTCGAACAGCTTGGTGAGCTCCCGCGCCACGGCCGCCCGCCGCTCCCCCCCGCATGCGGCGACGAGATCGTGGAGCAGTTCCGCCACGCGCAGCGGCGCCTCGAACAGCACCACCGTCCATTCGCTCGCTGCCACCGTCGCGAGCAGCCGCCGCCGCTCGCCGCCCTTGCGGGGCAGGAAGCCGAGGAACACGTAGCGGTCCGCGCCCAAGCCCGCGACCGAGAGCGCCGCGGCGACGGCGGTCGGGCCCGGGACCGTGACCACCGGGATGTCGCGCTCGCGGGCAGCGGCGACGAGCACGGCGCCCGGATCGCTCACGGCCGGTGTCCCGGCGTCGGTAACGAGGGCGACGTCCGTGCCGCCCCCGAGCAAGAGCAGAATGCGACGCAGCGCGGCGTCGCTCGAGTGCGCGTGGAAGCTCACGAGCTCGGCGCGCGAGCCGACGTGGGCCAGCAGGGGCTTGGTGTGGCGCGTGTCCTCGGCTGCGACGACGCTGACGCGCGTCAGCGTCGCGGCCGCGCGCGGCGACAGATCCTCGAGGTTGCCGAGGGGGGTGGCGACGACATACAGGGTCCCGGCCATCTCACCACGACACGTGCCACGGCAGGCGCCCGTAGAACCCGGCCGATTGGAGGACGTAGCGGTGCTCCCGCGTGGCCTCCCGCAGGATCTTCGGGGCAGTCCCGGGCATCATCACTTCGACGCCTTCGAGCAGCTGGAGCGACCAGTCGCTGAGCGCGTTCGACAACTCCTCGGGCTGCACCACCGCGTCCGGGATCTCGGCCCCGCGCGGGGCGGCGAGGATGGTGATCGCCTTGTGCGCCTCCCGGATGCCCGTGCTCACCTTCTGCGCCCGGCGCCGGGCCTCGCCCGGGAACTCCTTGTCCACCTCGTCCACGATCCGCCAGTACAGCTCCCGATACGTGTTGATGAGCGCATTCGGCGCCTGTTGCGGCAGTTCGGACACGCGCGGGAACAGCGTCGCCGTCAGCGCGGGGGGCTGGCCATCGGCGTCTGCGGCGAACTGCGCCTCGAGAAACTTGGGGACCATGAGCGTGTCCGGCTTGTCACAGAAGTACCCGCCCGCGAACCGCCCTTCGTCGAATCGCAGGTAGGAAACGCGGCCGTTGGAGATCAGCTCAAGGACGCCGGTCGTCCGCTCCTGGGCGAACGCCGGAAAGAACGCACCGGGCTCCCTGGGGTCGATGTTGCGGGTCTCGGCCGGGGCGGCGCAGGACTGGTACATCCACGCCAGCTGTTCCATCGGCGCGGCGCTGTAGGAGAGGTCCCCCCGCTCCACCTCGCTGCGCATGCGCTTCAGGGCTTCGGTGATCGTGACGACGTGGCGGCCGCTCGTATGGAGCGAGGCGGCGTTCATCGCCTCGCCCTTGCGGAACAACAACAGCAGGCATTCGTCGGGGAGGTGGGCCGTGATGTAGCCGTCCACGCGACCGTCCCGGTCGCGCTTCGCGAACGCCAGCAGGTTGTCGAGGTGGATGAAGGCTAACCGCGTGCGATGAACCAGTCGGCTCACCTGCGGGAACGTCAGGTCCGCGAGGCGAACCGGGGAGTTCATCAGGCGAGCAGTGCTCGCGCGCATGGCCCTCCGAGGAGGCTGCTACGACAGGTGCTTCTCTATCTTCTCTTCGAAGACCGGCTTCGGGTACGCCCCCACCACCGTGTCCACGTGCTGCCCGTCTTTAAAGAATAGAATACTCGGAATCGAGCGAACGTTAAAGCGCATCGCCGTCTTCTGGTTGGCGTCGACGTCCACCTTCGCCACCTTCAGCTTGCCCTCGTACTTGCCGGCGAGCTCGTCCAGGACCGGCGTCACCATGCGGCAGGGCCCGCACCATGTCGCCCAGAAGTCCACGATGGTGAGTCCCTTGTGCTGCTCGACTTCCGATTCAAATGTGGCGTCGGTAACGGTCATGAGTTCGGCTGCCATACCTCTCCACTCCCTCTCGTGCAATCGTTATGTTCACTAGCGACATGAGCGAGTCCCGCGCCCGCGTCGCCCACGTCGGCATCGCTGTTCGGTCGATCGACGCCGCCCTCGCCTTCTACCGGGACGTCCTCGGCCTCGCGCCGGGCGCCCCCGAGACGGCGGATGGCGCGACCATCGTCGGCCTCACGCTCGGCGACGTCCAGATCGAGCTGCTCGAGCCGCGTGCCCCCGACGGCCCGGTGGCGAAGTTCCTCGCCAAGCGGGGCCCGGGGATCCATCACGTCTGCTACCGCGTGCCCAATCTCGACCAGGCGCTGGAGCGCTGTCGCGCGGCGGGGTACCAGCTCATCGACCAGGTGCCGCGCCGGGGCGCCCACGGCCGACGCATCGCGTTCGTGCACCCGCAAGCGACCGCGGGCATTTTGCTCGAGCTGACTGAATAGCGGAACGCTCAGCGGGCGCGTGTGGTTCCCCGCGGATCAATGCTTGCACGGCTCCGCGGGGTTGCCGACGGCTGCGAGATCGGTGCCGACGACGAACCAGCGGGCGTTCGAGCGGGCCAGTTCAATCGGCACGACGATGGTGCAGGTATTCAGCCGCGTCAGTTCCACCCGGAAGTTCCGGCGGTCGTCCTTGCCCGAGACCGGGAGCGGCCCTTCGATCACGCGGTAGCTGGTGTGGTTCAGGTAAATCTGGAGGACGGTGAGGCGCTGCTTCAGGTCTTCGGGCTTCATCCACCCGGTGGCGGGGCCGCGCTCGGTGCCCCACAGCGTTTTCAGGCGCTCGAGATCGTTCGCTTTCACGGCCGCCATGAACTGCGCGAGGGTTTCCGGCAACGACTGCGGTGTGAGCGGTTGCGGCCCTTTCCCACACGCGAGGCAGCACAGCGCGACGAGCACGGCCGGTCGTGGGCTCACTAACGATCCTCGAGTGTGAACGGAGTGAACCGAAGGTAAGACGGCATGCGGCTCTACGTCAACATCGACCACGTCGCGACACTGCGCGAGGCGCGCAAGACCGACGAGCCCGACCCGGTCCAGGCCGCCGCGGCCGCCGAGCGGGCCGGCGCCGACGGGATCACGGTGCACCTGCGCGAGGACCGGCGCCACATTCAGGACGCCGATGTGCGCGCGCTCCGCGCGTCGGTCCGCACCGCGTTGAACCTCGAGCTCGGCGCCAACGAGGAGATCGTGCGGTTCGCGTGTCGTCTCAAGCCGTTCCAGGCGACGCTCGTGCCCGAGCGGCGCCGCGAGATCACCACCGAAGGCGGTCTCGTCGTGCGCGCGGCCGATCGCACGCTCGCGGGCGCGGTGCGCCGCCTGGCGGACGCGGGCATCCGCGTGAGCCTGTTCATCGATCCGGATCTCGCGACGATCGACCGCGCGGCGAAGCTCGGCGTCCCGGCGATCGAGCTGCACACCGGTCGCTACGCGCACAGCTGGCGCCGTGGTGACGCGGCCCTCGCGGCCCTCGGCCGCGCCGCGACGCATGCCCGCGGGCTCGGCCTCGCGGTGCACGCCGGCCACGGCCTCACCTACCACAACGTCCAACCGGTCGCGCGCATCCCCGACCTCGAGGAGCTGAACATCGGGCACTCGATCGTGAGCAACGCGGTGTTTTGGGGACTGGAAGAGGCGGTGCGGCGAATGCGGCGCCTGGTGGACGAGGCACGGGCGGTGAGCCCGCCGGGCTGACCGCGCCCGCACCGGGGTCGGGGATCGGGGCCCCCCGGTTTGACCCGATTCTCCGTCGTCCCTACCTTCTCAAGCGCCGTGACCGAATCCTCCAAGCCGCTCGGCATGTCGGACTTCTTCGCCCTCGAGGCGGGGGAGTATCTCGAGCGCCTCGACGCGTTGCTCGCCCAGGGCGACAGTCCCAGCGCCGACGAGCTGGTGCGCCTCGCGCGCGCGCTGCGCGGCAGTGCGCTCATGGCCAATCAGCCTGCGATCGCGCGTGCCGCCGCGGGGCTCGAGGCGCTGGCGCGGGCCGTGCGCGAGGGCCGCGGCGGGTGGGATCCCCAGACCAAGCAACTTGCCGTGCGGGGCGTGGACGATTTGAAGATCTTCGTGCGCCGCGCGCCGAGTTGGACCGACGCCGACACCGCGAAGGCCGAAGCGTTGGCCCAGGAGCTCGAGCAGCTTGCCGGTCGGCCGTCGGCCCAGATCCGCGCGGCAGAGGCGATTGGCCTCGACGCCGGGGCGCGGGCGTTCGTGGCCCGCGAGGGGGCGGCGATCGCGAGCGCCCTCGACCGCGCCGCGCAGGCCTTGCGAGCGAACCCGCTCGCGCACGATGCGCTCCAGCACGTGTTGCGCGCGATCCAGCCGCTGCGTGGGCTCGCCGCCGTCAACGACCTCCCGCCGCTGCCCGACCTGCTCGACGGGATCGAGCGGGCGATCGCCGAGCTGTCGCGCTCGGGAATCGAACCGCCCGCCAACGTGGCCGAGCTGTTCCAGTCGGGCGCGACCGCGATCGCGCGTGCGGCGCGTGAGGTGGCCGAGCGCGGCCGCCCGGATCCCGATGGCCCGGATTTCCGGCAATTCGCGGGGCTGAGCGTCAAGTTCATGGACAGCGAGCCCGATGTCGTGTCGATCGGCTCGCTCTACTACAGCGACTCGGGGCCGCACATCGTGTCGCGCGGCGTTCCCACCACCCGTCCGTCGAGCCTCGGGCGGCTCGAGCTCGTGAGTCACGGAGACCACCTGCGCCAAGCCGCCGACTCGCTCGAGCGCGCGCCGTCCGCCACGCAACGCGAGCTCCGGGCCCACACGCTCGGCACGACCTTTCGGGCGCTCGCGAACGCGGGCGGCGGCGTGCTCGCCGATACGGTGGCGCGATTCGCGCTGGCGGCACGCGAAGCGGTCGCCTCGGGGATCGCGGTGACGAGCCCGGGGGCGTTCGCCGCCGAGCTGCGCCGCGTGGGTGACCTGCTGGCGCGCTCCGGCGGCAGCGACGAGGAGGCGGTTGCGACGGAGCTCGACACCGTGACCGCTGCGATCCGCGCGCTCCAGCCGGGCGCCCGGGCCCCTGCCCCCACGCCCACGCCGGCGGCGCCCACTCGGCCCGCAGCGGCGCCCGCGCCACGTCCGATGGCACCGGCGCCGCCGCCGCTCCGCGCGCCCCCGCGCACCGGCGCCGCTGCGCCCGCGCCCCCGACCCCGCCGTCGGCCCGCGCGCCCGATGCCGTCGCCGAGACCGCCGACCTCGTCGGGTCGTGGGCCGCATACCAGCGACTAGCGGCGGGGCCGATCGGTCCCGCGTCGCTCGACGCGCTGCTCGCGGGTGCCGAGGGCGGGGCCACTGGCCCGGCGCGCGAAGCGGGTCGGGGAGCTGCGGGCGAGCCCGGCGTCGTGGATGTCCGCACGCTGGTCTACCGGGGGGAGCGTGCGCTGGCGCGCGCCCAGGAGCTGCGTGTGGCGGCCAAGCAAGCCTCGGGCGACACCCTCCGCGCTCTCATCGAAGAAGTCTGCGACCTCGTTGCCCTCGCCCTCGAGCCCGCCCCCTAACCGCGCCGCCGCCTCCCGGTGGGCGTGGGTCGTGGGGCTGGTGGTCACGATCGGGCTCCTCGCCTGGGCGCTCCACGGGATTAGCGCGCCCGACCTGATCGGGCACCTCGAGCGGGCGAACGTCGGGCTGCTGATCGTGGCCGTCGCGCTCGCGACGCTGACCTTTCCGCTACGCACCGTTCGCTGGCGGCTTATCCTGCGCGACGTGAGCGGGCGCGGCTACCCACTGCGCCCGCTATGGCACGCCACAGCGATCGGCTTCATGGCGAACAACCTCTTGCCGGTGCGTGCCGGCGAGTTCGCACGTGCCTACGTCGCGCAGCAGCAGCTCCCGGTGCGCTTCTCGACCGCCCTCGCGTCGGTGGGCGTGGAGCGGGTATTCGACGGCTTGCTGCTCGTCGGCCTGATGACGCTGGCCATCGCCGCGCCCACGTTCCCCCGCCACGCCGACATCGGTCACACGTCCGTTGCCGGGCTCGCGACCGGCGCCGCCGCCTTTTTCGGACTGCTGCTCGTCGTCGCGGTGCTAGTCGTGCACCGGCCGGCGCCGTGGCTTGGGTTGCTCCGGCGGGCGACGCACGCGATCCTCCCCACGGCGATCGCCGACCGGATCACCCACATCGCCGAGGGCCTCGTCGCGGGGCTCGAGGTGTTGAAGAGCCCAGCCCGGTTTGCAGCGGTGGTCCTGTGGTCGGTGGTGCTCTGGGTCGTGAACGCGGCCGCCTTCGCGGTGTGCTTTCGCGCCTTCGGGCTCGCGGTGCCCGTGGAAGGCGCCTTCCTGCTGCAGGGCATCATCGGCTTCGGCGTGGCGCTGCCGTCCTCCCCGGGGTTCGTCGGCGTGTTCGAGGCCGCGACCCGGCTCACCCTCGCCATCTACGGCGTCGACGCCACGCGCGCCGTGAGCTACGCGGTCGCCTATCACGTGAGCACGTTCCTCCCGATCACGCTCCTCGGCTTCCACTCGCTCTCGCGGACCCGTCTGCACCTGACGGAGCTGCGCCGCGTGGCCGCGCGAGAGGACTGAGTCGTGGCGCCGGACCGCGTCCGCATCGCAGCGCACGCCAAGGTCAACCTGTTCCTCCGCATCCTCGCGCGAGAGCCGGGGGGCTACCACCAGCTCGAGACCGCGTTCGCCCTGCTCGATCTCGCGGACGAGCTGCTGGTGTCGCGCGCACCCGGCGGCGTCGCGCTCGTGGTCCACGGTGCCGAGTTGGGACCGGTGGAAGAGAATCTCGCCGTGCGGGCCGCTCATGCGGTGCTCGAGGCCACCGGCCGTTCGTTCGGCGTGGCGATGGAGCTGACCAAGCGGATCCCGGCGCGCGCGGGCCTCGGCGGAGGCTCGAGCGACGCCGCGGCGGCGCTGCACGCGGTGAACGCGCTCGCGGGCAATGCGGTGCCGCGCCACGAGCTGCTCCATTTCGGCGCGCGCCTCGGTGCCGACGTCGCCTTCTTCGCGAGCGGCGTAGCCACGGCGCTCGCCTGGGGACGTGGCGAGCGGTTGTTCCAGCTCACGCCGCCCCCGGCCGCCCCGGCGCTCGTCGCGATACCGAAGCTCACCGTGGCGACGCCCGACGCCTACCGCTGGTGGGACGAGCTGGGCCACGACCCTGCGGCACGCGGACCCGTCGTGCTCGACGCTGACGCGTTCGCCGCCTGGGGCAGCATCGGTCGGCTGGGTGGTAACGACTTCGAGACTCCCGTGTTCGGGCGCCATCCGCCGTTGCGCGCGCTGTTCGAACGGGTCGCCGGCACGCATCCGTTTTGGGTGCGGCTCGCCGGCTCGGGGAGCGCGGTCGCGGCCGTGTACGCGGACGTCAGGCGGCGGGACGATGCGGCGATGATGCTGGGCGAGACCCAGCAGCAGCTCGTGCGGACCACCACCCGCGCGGCGCCGGCGCCGGGGCCCGAGCCGACGTAGCCGCCGCACCGGGCCCTCCGGCGGCCGCGCACCGGCGACAAGTGGCGGCGGTGTGGCGGCGGCCCTATAGTGATGGGTGAGGACACGGCGGGAGGTCGCGATGCCTGAGCAGCTCATCGGGACAGTGATCCACTACTTCAAGGGCCCGAGTGTCGCCATCGTGCGACTGAGCGAAGGCGAACTCGCCGTAGGCGACCGCGTGCGGTTGCACGGCCATACCACCGACTTCACCGAGCAAATCACGTCGATGGAAGTGGACCATCAAAAAGTACCGCGCGCCCAGGCTGGCCAAGAAGTCGCGATCCTCGTAGCCGACCGCACGCGCCAGCACGATCAGGTCTTCAAGGTGACCCCATGAATGAGCAAGCGTTTAACCTATCCGTCCGGAACTTCCTGAAGCACTTCGGCGTCTCGGCGCAACGCGAGATCGAGAAGAGTGTGGATGCTGCCATCGCCTCGGGGAACCTCAAGGGCACCGAGACCCTGAAGGCGCGGGCGCGACTCGAGATCCAGGGATTGCCAACGAATCTCGTGGTCGAGCAGGACATCACGCTGGCATAGCGCGACCATGCGACGCGCGCTTGTCGCGACGGCAGTTCTCGGATGGGCCTGCGGCTCGTCGTCCCACAAGCCCGCGGTCGCTCCCACGCCCGCGGCGGCGAATGCAGCGGGTGCGGCCGCGGGGACCCGCATGTCGACCGTCGGCCACGAGCAGTACTACGACATCGACGGGGCGAGCGCGGGGGCGCTCCGCGACCAGATTCACCGGCTCGGGCCCCGAGACGGGAGCGGCCAGGCGGGGGATGCCCTGACCGTCTGGAACATCGAGTCGAACTATGTCGTAGCGCCGAGTGCGGACGGCTGCGCGCTGCGCAACATCCAAGTCACGCTCGACCTCACGCTCACGCTGCCCCGCTGGACACCGCCCAGCGCCGCGGCGCCGCGACTGCTCGAGTCGTGGCGGAGCTATCTCCAACACCTGAAGCTGCACGAGGCGGGACACCGGGCGATCGCCGAGCAGAACGCCCGCGCCCTCGCGGCCGCCCTGACGGGGCTCCGCGCGCCGACCTGCCAAGAACTCACGGACAGCGCGTCCCGTACGGCGGAGCGGATCCTCGCTGACGGCCGCGCGAGAAACCGGGCCTACGACATCGACACGAAGCACGGCCAGACGCAGGGCGTCGTGCTCGAGCCGTAGGACCA
>Ga0209701_10000255_pt1 | contig 29312 bp, 25 predicted proteins | sample CZO8metaG_4_FD_188356 | JGI IMG/M metagenome (GOLD analysis project Ga0209701, IMG submission 188356) | Vadose zone soil microbial communities from the Eel River Critical Zone Observatory, Northern California, USA - CZOApr15con2H3.8 metaG... | ecosystem: Environmental > Terrestrial > Soil >... | reverse complement strand
CTCACGACCTGAGTCCGTCTCTCCAGGCGCGGCTTCAGGATGTGGGTACCATTCTCGATCAGGTGGAAAAGCAGTTGCGGAGACTCTCCCACGAGCTGCGGCCCACAATTCTGGACGACTTGGGTTTGGTCCCCGCGCTGCAATTCCTTGCGGACGGTATTTCCAAGAGGACCAAGTTGACGATCCGCGTGGAGAGCTCATTGGAAGGCCGCCATGCGGCGGCGGATGTCGAGACAGCCTTGTATCGCGTCGTTCAGGAGGCGCTCACCAATGTCACCAAGCATTCCTCCGCGAAGAATGTGGACATTCAGCTCACCCGCGATACCGGAACCTTGCACTGTAAGGTTCGTGACGATGGAGTGGGCTTTAATGTTCCTGACGTCTTTTCCCGGAAGGGGCAAAAAGGTCTGGGGTTGGTGGGGATCCGCGAGCGCCTGAGCGCCGTTGGGGGAATGGTAGAAATCAATTCCGCGCCCGGCCGGGGAACGGAGTTGCGAATCAAAATTCCTATGGAGAAAGAAAATGCCAATTCGAGTGGTTCTTGCAGATAACCATGAGCTTGTCCGGCAGGGTCTGAAAACCCTGCTGGAACGAGAAGGGTTTCAAGTGGACGGAGAAGCATCTGACGGGCAGGAGGTCGTGCGTCTGTTCTCTAACTCCAACTCCCGCGCAGACGTTGCCATCCTGGACATCAGTATGCCCATACTGAATGGGATTGACGCTGCCCGCGAAGTCCAAAAGCTCTCTCCAAAAACCAAGACGATACTGCTGACTCGTCACGACGAAGACCAGTACGTCACGGAAGCCCTGCGCGCCGGCGTGAAGGGATATGTCCTGAAGCATCAGGCCGCCAATGACTTGGTCCATGCCATTCACCAGGTTTGCCGCGGGGGAGTCTATCTCAGTCCCAGCATCTCTCGCGCCGTCGTGGAAGCATACTTGTCCAAGACGGAGCTCCCCTCCGACCGTCTATCGTCTCGGGAGCGCCAGGTTCTCCAACTCGTGGGGGAAGGAAAATCCACAAAGGAAGTTGCTGCATTACTCGGGATTAGCGTAAAGACGGCCGAATCTCATAGGTCGAGGCTTATGCAGAAGCTCGATATCCACGAGACCGCAAGTTTGGTTCGCTACGCCATTCGTCGCGGTTTGATCCAGGCTTGACACTGCCCCTCAAGGGCCCAACCTGCTGGGTAGCGGTGCAGTTGATAGCAGATGATCGCTCTTAGGCACGTCTGTTGCCACACGGATAAGCGTTGCTACGAAAACTGTAAAACCACCCCCTGTTGATTATCAGGTAATTCCCCTGCCCAAAATGGATGGTTCACCGGCTTGGATTCGCTTCGGGCGCGTGTATCCTTCAACCACGTGAACGGGCCCGCCTCCGTGAGCAGGGCCCCCGAGACACCTCACCGTCAATTCTCTCTGACACGGAGGCGGGCAACCTAAACGTAGCGGAGGGGGGATGCGATGGAAAAGCGGGCTATTCAGTTTGGCAAAGGTCAACGCAGGCCAGAGGGAACCCTGGCGTCTGGAATCCAGCCATTCGAAGGCTCGACCTTGAATTTGGCGCCCGACTCCGAGTTGCGGCGTAGCTGCAACCTTTCGTCTTCGAATCTATTCAGGGAAAATGCAGAAGGCGACCAAGTCCTTCAAGGTTTGCTTGCAGAAGCAAATCGGGAGCTCTCCACCTTGCTCCGAGACATCCACTCGGAGGCGGGCGGCGGGCCGGTTAGCGCTCAACAGCGCCAACCAAGCAGCGAACTTCTGACGCGCGCGGTGCGTTGCGCCGTGAAGCACTACATGCTGCAGGCAGAACTTGGCAGCCTTGCGCTCACGGACGAATTGACGGGTTTGTATAACCGCCGCGGCTTTCTCGCCCTGGCCGAGCGGCAACTGAAACTGGGCCGCCGGTCCGGACGGGGGATTCTGCTTGTCTTCATTGATGTGGACGGCCTGAAGCAACTCAACGACACGTTTGGTCACGCGGAGGGCGACCGCACTCTGATCCGAGCGGGCGGGGTTTTGGAGAAGACGTTCCGAGAATCAGATGTCGTCGCGCGGTTTGGAGGCGACGAATTTGCCGTGCTGGCCATTGAGGCCTCCCGGCACAACCAGGAAACCATCGCAGCTCGCCTTCGCGAGAATTTGCGTCAAATGAACGATGAAGACTCTGGGCCTGCAATTTCTCTGTCCTGGGGTGTGGCGCGCTTCGACCCCCAGAGCAAAACCTCAATTGGCCAATTGATGGCCCAAGCGGACCAGGCCATGTACGACGATAAGCGGTGCCAGTCGAGCTCTTGGGAAAACATACCGCACCCGGATCTCAAATTGCGAAAAATGGCGTGATCCGTTTCGGTCAGTGAGAAAGGAGTCTTCCAGAAAAGACAGTTCTAAGGCGCGGCCGATTGCGATGGTCTTGCGCCGCGCATGTACAGCTTCCATTCCCCCGTCCGACACCACCCAGCCCGCTGTCGGCAAAAACGGGAGCCGATTGAAAGGATACTTCCCGTGCCTGTTCGTACAGGACGCCTCGAGAAACGGATTCACATCGAGGTTCCGTTACGGCTTTTGATGCTGCGGAATCCAGGCGATGTCGAAAAGACCGTGACGCAAAACGTCAGCTCGCATGGCGTGAGGGTGCTGACCAGGCGTCCCCTGCTGCCACAAGAACAGCTGGTAGCCGAAACAGCCGGCGGTGAGGTCCGCCTGCAAGCTCGTGTTGTTTATTGCCAGGGGCTGCCGGATGGGCATTTTGCCCTCGGCCTTCGATTCCAGGAAGGATATGTAAATTGGAGTGGGGTCCCAAAAGGCAGCGCGGATTGAGAGAAGGGCGCAATCCAAAGGGATTGGGCGGGATTCGCGAACTGGCGTTTCTCGGTGACCTTGTGCCTATCAGGTCTTTCCCCTATCTCAGAATGCATACCTTCCCGGATTGAGATCGGGCTGGGGCAACCTATAACATTGGTTGAGTCATTGTCCGCAGGGCCCGGAGGAAGCCTAGCCCCCGGAGCCGAACAGGCTGGGCATATATATGGCCATTGCCTTTGCCATGAGTTTCGTTATCGATTTGCTGAGGCCTAGGTGACCCCTAATTCCGAGCGCCGCAAGGTGTTGATCGTAGGAGGGGGCCAATCGGCCCCCGACGGGGCGCGTATTTTTCTGTCAAGCATGGGTTGCGAGTGTTCCGTGGCCCCGAACATTCCGCAGGCACTTGCCTCCCTCGAACAAAAACAATTTGATGCCGTAGTGGTGGACTCCCAATGCCTGGGCTCTTCCGCCGCGGAGGCGATTTCGGCGATCGCCGAAGTGTGCCGAGTTCTGGCAGGCCGTTTGGTAATTCTAACCAGCGAGAACAGCAGTTCGGAAATCAAGGATTTGGTAAGCCGCTATTCGCTTCCCCATGTTCAAGAGGATCGGCTGACTCAGCAGCTGTGGTCCACCCTGGGGTCGCTCTTCCATCCAGACGTGGTCTTCGGGCGTGTCACGCATATTGCCCGGCCCATTGTTGACAACGTGCGCCAGCCGCACGATGCCGGAACGCGAGACGCAAATCCTTTGGCTCGGCGTCTGCTGTACGTGTCTGGGAGCGTGACCGTGGATCTGATGCTTGAGAGACAACCGGATTCCAATCGCGTCGCCATTACCGGGCAGGTTCTGGACTCGGCCAAGCCGGATCGCCGGCTTGCCGACGTGCCCGTGGTGCTCCAGTCCAGCAAGGGTCCCGTGAAATTTGCGACCACTAACAAATTCGGCGAACTTCATTTGGATCTCGGCTTTGAGCCGAACGTCGCGTTGGAAATACGCGTCAGCGAGAACCATTGGGTATCGGTCGCATTACCCGATTTCCGGCGAGGCACACGGGCAGAAGAGAAAGTTTCGCCATTGCCGGAGACAAGCTCGATGCTTAGTTTCAAAAAGGTTGCTACTGGCGGAGAAGAAAAGGAGAGCAAGCGATGAGATCGAAAGTGCTGTGGGTCCTTCTGTTTCTCCTGGGGCCATGGAGCAGCACGGCGGCGGCTGACAACAGGTTCGTTGTCCGGGCTCCGTCGGGGTCCGCTGCGTTGCAGCAACTCTGCCTGACGTTGGGTTGCAATGTCGCGGGCGGCCTGGATGGCAGTCTGGGAAAGCTTTTCCTGGTTACCGCCCCTTCCTTGGTTGATCCCAACGCCTTTTTGCAACTTCTTCGCAGCCAGCCCGGAATCACTAATGTAGAGCCGGATAGCATCCTGAAGGTCATGCAAGCCGCTGCCTCGGCGCCCCCGAGCAGCCTTTACGACACCATCCCCGTGAATTATTTCGGGGTGACGGTTTGGCACGGATACGCAGGCCAGCCTGCCACGACAATTATCCGCCTTCCGGACGTGCAATCGGCCTACGGGGTCACCGGCGCCGGAATCGTGGCGGTCATTGACACAGGTGTAGATCCCACGCAGCCCGTTCTCCAAAGCATCCTCCCCGGCTCCGCTTCTCCGCAAAGCATCCTCGTGGCCGGCTACGACTTTACGCGCAACATCCCCGGCTCCGCTTCCGAGCTGAACGACGTAAACCAATCCTCGGTCGGCGTCAGCACTTCACCCGCATACGTGAACCAATCAAGCATGGCTATCGTGGACCAGACATCGGCGCTCAACTTCCAGCAGCCGCAATACGCGGCGTTCGGACATGGAACCATGGTGGCGGGCATCATCCATCTCGTAGCCCCCACCGCGCAAATCATGCCCTTGAAGGCGTTCAGCGCCGACGGAAGCGGATATCTGTCGGATATCCTGCGCGCTATCTATTTCGCCGTGCAAAATGGCGCCAGCGTCATCAACATGAGCTTCAGTTTCTACGGTTATTCCGAGGAACTGGGCCGCGCCACTAAATTCGCTACAACACATCAATTGATCTGCGTCGCTTCGGCCGGAAACGACGGTAAAGAGGAATACGTTTATCCCGCCGCATATGCAGCAGTCATGGGCATTGCCTCAACCTCCAACAATGACACGCTTTCTTCCTTCTCGAACTATGGCAACGACCTTGTTTGGGTGGCAGCGCCGGGCGAAGGCATCGTCACCACGTACCCGTTTGGCACTTACGCGGCAGGCTGGGGAACCTCCTTCAGCACGGCGATGGTGTCCGGCGCAGCGGCTCTCCTCCTAAGTGTCCGTAACACCTGCAATGAGTCTTGCGCGGAGAGATCCCTGGCGCACGCCGTCCCGATCTCTTCCGCCGTAGGAAACGGGCGCGTGGATGTCTATCAGGCGGTGGCCGCGATGCGCCAAACCCAGGGGCCGAACTGACGATACTTCTTTAGTTTCCATAAAGACGACACCGGCTGGCTCTCCGACGGAAAGCCCTGTGAATCCTCTTTCCAATCAGGGCAATACCTAGCAAGGATACAAAACGTAGGGTCTGTCGAATATGAACCGGCGGCCTCTGCCGCGACGGTTCACCGTGAGCACTCCCTTCATTCCAAGCGAAGAAGAAGGGCAACCGAGTAGGATAGAGTGTTGCGAAGGATGGTTGCGAGAAGGTAGCCGAGGCAGGGGGTCTGCTGACTTCCGCGGAATCTCATGAGCTTGAGTCATCTGAGAAACGCAAAGAGAAGCCTCCTTGCGATAGCAGGGGCCGTAATCATTTCAGGGGCTGTTTTTTTCGGCCATGTTTTGGCCGCGAACGTAACAGCGAATTGGTCGTACGACTACGGCCCAATGCCTGCTTGCTCTGCGCAGCGTGCCACTAACTGCATCGACCATTTCGAGGTCCTGGATATCAGCGATCGAGAAAAAAAGGTTGTGATTCGATTCGTGGACAACCCGAAGCCAGCGGTCGGAAAAGTCGACAGGATCTCGACGGATTTCAAGTATGGTCCCCCATTCGGCCAGCGCACCATTAGTGTGATTGCGGTCGGCCGTGATCCGAATGGCGCCCGCGTTACGTCCGATCCAGACGCGGCGCGGGTCACGGTGTCCATCCGCCCATATGTCAGGATGTCTTTGGCGTTCTAAACCAGAAATCGAAGCGGCGAGCCCCGGTGCAGTCCTAGTACAGATATCCCGCCCTGTCCCGCAATTGGCCCCATGACCAGTATCTTGTGAGCTGTCAATGCTTTAGGCTGCCTTCGTGGGGAAAGAAGGGCCAAATGATTTTGTCCCCCGGGCATACTTTCAATCAACTTCGAGCACGCGCCGTCTCACGAGGACAGAATCCTTTGCGCAAGAGGACTCGAGCATGGGAATGGGTCTTTGCGCTGTTTTGTTCGGTCGCAGCAGCCGGTTGCTCGGGAATAGCCAGCCAGAACCCACCACCCCCATCGGGCAAACTAAGCGCCAGTCCCAGCAGCGTGGCTTTCGGCGATGTGGGGGTCGGAACCGCCAGCACGCAAACCGTCACCTTCAGTAACACGGGTACCGGCAGCTTGACCGTCTCCCAGGCTGTGGTCAGCGGAGCGGGCTTTACTATGACCGGGCAGACCTTCCCCCTCACGCTTGCGGCGGGGCAAAACACCATCTTCAGTGCGCAGTTTGCCCCCTCCGCGACGGGCAGCGCCGGCGGCAGTGTTTCCATCACCAGCAACGCGCCGGGTTCCCCGCTCACGATTGCCTTGAGCGGGACTGGGGTAACCGCAACTTTCCTGCTCACCGCGAACCCGACGAGCCTGAGTTTCGGCAGCGTGAACCTGGGGAGCAACAGTTCGCTCAGCGGCAGCCTGACCAACACGGGGAACTCGAACGTCAGCATCTCAAGCGTGACCGTTGCCGGCGCAGGCTTCAGTGCCAGCGGAGTCACCGCGGGCGCAACTTTGACGCCCAATCAGACGGTCACTGTGAATGTTACCTTTGCTCCGGCTTCTGTGAGCAGTGTAACCGGCACTGTCACCGTGGTCAGCAATGCGAGCAACTCGCCGACCACCCTTGCGTTGTCGGGAACGGGTGTGCAGCTGACTACACACTCGGCCGCATTAACATGGGTTGCCAGCACGTCCGTAGTGGTGGGATACAACGTGTACCGCGGGACAGCTGCGGGGGGGCCGTACACCAAGCTGAACGCCACTCCGGTTGCCCCAGTTAATTACACAGACTCAACAGTGGTGTCTGGTCAGATCTACTTTTATGTGGTTACGGCCGTTGACGCCAACAGCATTGAAAGCGTCTTCTCAAACGAAGTCACCGCTGCGATCCCATAGGATCTTCATCTGCTCTGAAATGCGCTACGCATGTTCAGTAATAAATGATCGTTGGGGTGTATGTGGGGAGGTGAGAAGGTCACTGCAGAAGACAAGCGAAGAAGGTTCCAAGGGCAAACGTCGATGAGAATTTGCAACCCAGCGTAAGGCCATCCACAAGATGAACAAATCGTAAGCGAACTTCAGCGAGTTGTACCACAACTGTTTTCGGTACACGTCTTGTTGCGCAGAAGGTGGAACATGCGAGCAACGACGCCCAGGTCCGGCCAAGGGCGAAGGAGCTCCGAAACCAGGGCCGGCTCCTCAAGCGGGACATCCAGGAAGCTCGACTTCAAGAATTTGCTCTTGCACTGCCAAGCTTGTGGAAAGTAAGCAATCATGTCGTTCTGAGTCATGGATGGCGCCTCTCGGAATGGTTGGCCTGACAACTGCGCGCACAGTGCCCCAATCATGTCACGCCCCCTGCCAAGTTGCAGGTGACAAACTGGAGTGCAGCGCGGATTCATCTCGATGAGAAAAGTCGCACCGCTCTCTTTTTCAATTATGAAGTCCAGACCGAAGAATCCGGACAAGTTAAGCTTGTGCGCAATTCTTTTCGCCGAATGCATCATCTCGGGGTTGTCGACGACGCGTACCACCGTGGCGGGACCCGTCGACCCCTCCGTGCTGACCACTTCAACCCCAATTCCTGCCAAGATCTTGCCCTTCCAGCAAACGACTGCACAGTTAGCCGGTCGTCCGTCAATATAAGATTGAACGATAACCGCCGGCTTCAATCGTTTCCACCAAGGTCGCAGCCAGAATGAGTCCCGATATACGATCAACTGCTTGATGGCCCGCTCCGCCCCAAAAAAATCGGCTACCTCCAAAAAGCATTGTTTAGCCTGCTCAACGCTGTGTGCTATCTTCACGCCGCTTCCACCCCATGTTCCATCGGCCTTGAGCACACAGGGAAGTGCATGCCCGGCGAGACAGCGGTCGAGGTCGTCCAGCCCCTCAATCAGACTCGTGTCCGGCACACGAAGCCCTTCCTCACGGGCAACCTTAAGAAGGCCCTGGCGGGAAGAAACTATCGGGTAGCTTTCCGGCGCGCCTAATGAGTATTCGATCAGGGCGGCAATGTCACTCCCCGATTTTGTGTGTGCGAGCGCGCGCAATTCGTGCAGATGTTGGACGGCACGATCGTCGCATGGAATGATAATTTGGGGTCTAGCTGTTTCAATCGCAGCCATCAATGAGCTCAGCGGACGCAGGCCGCTGTATGGAAGGACCTGCCGAACGGCGCTGGTCTTCAATACGGGGTGACCTTGGACCTGGCATGCCACCGCAACGTTCATGCCCCCTTTCTTGAGCGCAATTGCTAGTCGTGCGGTGCCCGTCCACCTAATCGTGTCGGTCAACAGAACCGTCGGGGCAACGGGCACCCGGTCGTTCGAGTTAGGGCTCTTAGGCTCCATATCCAATCGGCTCACGCCTCGCACTTGGACTCTGCCGATGGCTCGGCATGTTGCGGCTGTACCGATCCTGCCCGCATAAAATTGTAAGAGTTCACTCTTGCGAGGTGTTTTGAGAGCCGCCTTGCGGCGAATCGAGCCCCGAATGCGAAGCGCAAGAGAGGTCCAAAGGTGTTTGCCGCGGCTGTGCCAACAAAATATAGCCCCGGCACAGAAGACTCAAAGTTTGAAGATAACACGGGCGATTGAGCGACGGACCGGAGTCTTGCCTGGATGTCGGAATCCAAGAACGTCAAACGCCGGAGATCCACATGATAGCCGGTGGCAGCGATGACGTGATCGGAGACCAGCGTGCGCCGGGCGCCAGTCCTATCGGTAAGTTGGAGGCTTACGCGACCGTCCTGGATCCGTGCCTGCGTGATGTTCACCCCCAGGTGGAATGGCACCCGTCCGACAACCTGATCCTTCACAAACCACGTGGGAGCCGGACCCAGATGTCGCCGCACAAAGGCGAGTCGAAAACGTTCCGGCAGGTGACGGAATGTCCGAGGTGCGCTGGTACACAACAGGGAGCGCCAACCCGGACCGAGGCCTGTCGTCGGGTGGCGAACCTTATCCCAAAGAGGGCGCGGAACTCGCCCACGATCATGAAACCGAATGACGGGTGCTCGGGCGGTTAACTGGACGAAGGCCCCTGCCTGATTTAGCAGGGCCGCCAAGTCAAGAGCCGACGCTCCTGCTCCAATTACAGTGATTTCACGTCCCCTGAAATGGTCGAGTTCGCAATGCCTGGAGCTGTGCGTAACGAATTCCTCCGAGAGATCGGAAAGGATTGGGGGGACATACTCGAAGTGGCTTAACCCAACTGCGGTCACGACCTTTCGTGTGGCAATGACCTCCCCGTCTTCAAGGCCCACCAGGAAGCCCGCAGGTGTTCGGCGTACCGAAACGACAAGTCTATCCTCGAGATCCGGAACGAATCTTTTCTGGAACTCCAGTCCGTAGGAAACAAAGGTCTCCAGAGGGACTGGATTTCCCATGTCCGCATATGGAATTCCCTCTTGCTTGCAATAGCTGGCAAGGGTGAACGCCGAATCCGGGTCATAAAGAGAAGAGGCAAATCCCTCCGATTTGAGGCGCATGCCTTTAGGCATCTTCGTCATCCAAGTGTCCATCGGGCTGCCAAAGATACGAAATTTGAGGCCGCACGGCCTCAGGTGAGCTGCGATCGACAGGCCATAGGGCCCGGCGCCGATAATGGTCACATCAATCATTCCTGGTCCTCCTCAAGGATGGAAATGCAATTTTCCGAGTTTCGTGAGGTCGCATCATGTACCCAACGCAGGGAAACAAAGCTAGGCCTGTGGGGTCCGCTTCTTCAGGATGATTCCGAATAGCCCTTTCTTGTTGAAGCGTCTTAGATCCGGGTGGAGCGGCTCGGCCTCACAAATTATGGATTCATGACCGGAAAAGGTTTGCGTGAAGGACCGGAAGCCCCAATTCGCATCGACATCATCAACGACGATTGCGCCGCCGGGTTTCAAAGCCGCCCACGCTCGATCCAGCTCAAAGCGTACGTTGCGTTCACTGTGCAGACTGTCGTGAATGAAAAGATCAATCTGGCCAAGTTGCGAAAGCAAGCCGGGAAGCCGTCGCCTGCTCGAACCCTTAATGTATGTCCATCGATCTGCATAACGGTCGCCGACTGCCACACCGACTTGCTTTCGCCAATCCCTTTCTATGGGTGGAAGGTCAATACTCCAGAGATGACCGCGTCCGTTTTTCGCAAGCGCCTCAAGAATAAAGCGCGAGGTGACGCCGTGAGCGACGCCGGTCTCGATAACTCTCTTCGGCTTCAAATGACGAGCCAAACACCAGATCGCCCGCACCAATCCAGCATCACCGTCATTCCAAGACCCGAAGCTCTCCGGGCCGGCCCGGATCCCTTTTGCTTCCAGTTCGCTTATCACTTCGGGCCATAACCCCTTGAACTGCGAAGTGAGCGTACAGGGCCAGAGGACACTTAGATGGTCATGAAGCCAATATTCCCAATTGTCGCAAGACTCGTACTTACACTGAGGCCCGCGCTGCTCGCGCCTAGCGACGTATACATCCTGGACCCTCGTCCATACTTCAATTGGATCGGCCGTTAAATCCGTCAAAGTCTTAGGATGTTTTAATAGGTAACGTAAAGGCAGTCCTAGCATAAATTCGCCTCACTGACCTGGGATAGTCTGCAGCGAAAGCTCGACCTGGAAACCCGTTGCACTCATTCCGGTCCGGAGCTGGTTACCGCTGCTTCTAAGAAGTGGGTTGAAGTATTTAAGGAAGGCGATCAATTCGCTCTCTTGTCGAACACCCGCTCATACGCTGCCAGGAGATTCTCGACAGAATGCTCCCAGGCTAGTTCCTTCTTAACTCTGGCCCGGCCGAACTCACCCATCCTTTCGATTTGCGCAGGATTATCAAGCAGCCAAAGAATTTTCGATGCGAAATCGGGAACTTGATTCCCGTTGTCGCTGTACAGTGATGCTTCCCCCGCACTGAATCTCCCCTCTTTCAAATCAAATTGAACAATCGGCTTACCCAGAGCCATGTATTCCATGACCTTAATCATGGTGGAGATGTCGTTCATCTCACACGGCTTATCCGGGTTGACACAGACATCGGACGTGGAAAGAATCTCCAACAATTGTCCGTCGGGGACCCTTCCGGTAAAGGTTACGGTGTCCTCGAGGCCTTTGTCCTTTGTCATTTTTCTCAGTGCAGGCAGTCCCGGCCCTCCGCCGACACACGTGAAATGAATGTCGCGACGTCCCGAGGTCTTAATGTGAAGCGCTACGTCCAGAAGGATGTCTAAACCATCCTGAATACTCATCGTTCCGACATAACCAATGAGGTGCGGCTTGCCGTGCTTCAGAGCAGGATTTGGGCGTACGGGTTTGAAAGTTTGCAGATCCGGTCCATTCCGGACAATGAAAACATCCTCGGGAGCGAGGCTGCCTCTACTTGTAGCAAGATCTCGATAACTGTGATTGGTAGCTATGACGACATCGCTAAACCGGTAGGTCAGTCTCTCCAGCCAAAGCTGGGTCTTGTAGAGCAAATCCTTCTTCTCATATTTCGAAAAGTACAGCTCCGGGTTCGCATCATGATGATCGAAAATGTATTTGACGCCAAAGAGTTTGAACGGCAAAGCAACGAAGAAAATGGTGTCCGGAGGATTGCAGCCTTGAATGACATGAAATCCGTGTCGCAGATAGATCCACCATGCATAGAAGAACTCCAAGAAGAGGGCGGAGCCGTATTCCCACAGATACCCAAGTGGGCTGTTCCTCTCTCTGGGTATCGGATGTCGATAAATACGAATTCCTTCGAGGATTTCGTGTCCTCGCTCGTAGCCCTTTCCCCGTGGACATAGGACAGTTACGTCGTATCCGCCCTTTCGCAGTGACGTGGCCTCCTTCCAAACGCGTGAATCGAATGGAACCGGCAGGTTTTCCACAATAATAAGAACCTTTTTCTTCATGCTTATTCTACTGCTGCAGTAGTTTGTAGAGTCCGCCGAGGGCGCATAGCATCGTCGCCTGTCCCCAATGCAAGGTAGGCGTCTTGTTGATCGGCCACCTTGAGTACCTGCGATAGTAGAAATAACCCGTACGATCTTGCATTTGGTCGATCGTCCATGTGGCGATTTTCAGCGCGAGTGGCAGGCTTTCTGGATCGCGGTCGTTGAAGAAAACAAGCGTGTCGATCGCCTGCGAAGAACACTGAATATCGATCGGCAAAGTCTTGTGGTCATAATACCTAGGAGTGCCGTCCGGCAAGAAAAAGGTATTCTTCCAGTATTGGTATCCCGCATTCAGATTTTTTTCAAAGCGTTCATCGCCTGTGGCCGTTTCATAGTGCTTGAAACAGTCCAACAAATATGCGGTATGGAAATTGTCAACCCAACGCAGATTGGCTGCTTCACCATAAAACCAGGATCCATTCGCCCTCTGATGACTGGCCGTATAAAGAATCGCTTTCTGCGCCAACGATCGGTAGGATTCGTTTCTCGTGTGAGAATAGGTTCGGGCTAAGAGACTGGCGCCAAGCGCATTGGAATTGTGAACCTGCTTGTTTTCAGTGGGAATGTAGCTTAGGCAGAGAGAATCTCCTTCGGCAAACGAATCGAGATCACGCAGGATGTGCTCACAGGCACTGACCGCAACCTGAAGGTAGTTGTCCTTCCGGAAATGATCGTAAGCGTCCAGGAACGCATGGCCGATGAGCGAGGTCCAAACTATGGTCGGCACGCCCTTGGGCAGATAAAAGCTCCTCGACTGATAGTCGAAATGATTGCTCCAGCATGCTCCCGAGTAGCCTTTGGATTTGTTCTCAACCAGCCACTGCAACGCAGACTCCGCTTTGTCCCCCCAAGACTTGTCGCCTGTTGCCTGCTGAAGACGCATAAAGCCTTTGGCTAGGTAGCCCATACCCTTCGTGGAACGACTCTTAGGGATTCCAAGCACTGGTCGCATGTTGATGGGAAAGCGTCGGACCCCTTGTTGAAGCACAGTTCGCAGGAAGGTAGTTTCGAAGGTTAGTGGGCGAAGATACTTCGCGGTCAAACCATCGAAAGGATCATATGCGCTATAGTCATTCTTCTCCAGCCAGTCGGAGAGTCGACCAATAGAGTCAGAAATCTGGGCCTTTGAAACTCCGTTAACGCCTGCAATCCCAGATCTCTTACCAGCAAATACCGTCATAGTTGTCATGTCTCGCTTCGCAATTCGTAATTCGAACGAAATCCACCAGATGCTGACCTTCGCGCAGACGGTTGAGGACGCCGTGAAACTCCGGATCCTTATTACCGATCACGACTGTTTGGGCGTGGTCCAGAACCGCATCGACGTCACTGACGATCAATCGGGAAATGTGCGGGATGCGGTTGAGAATGAAGTCCCGATTAGCGCCAAACAAGCTGGCCAGATTCACGTTCTTGTCATAAATACGCAGGTCATAGCCTTTGCCGATGAGACGCTCAATGACTTCGATCATGGGACTCTCGCGCAGATCGTCGGTTCCTGCTTTGAAACTGAAGCCCAGCACACCGATCCGTTTGAGCCCCTTTTCCACAATGAGTTGCAACCCCTTGGCAATCTGCAATTCGTTGCTGGGCAAGATTGCATTCATGATCGGCAGCACCAAATCGTGCATTTTCCCCTTGTACGCGAGAGCTCGCAAATCCTTGGGTAAGCATGAACCGCCAAACGCAAAACCGGGTAAGAGGTACGCGGGAGAAATGTTGAGCTTCTTGTCTTGACAGAAGATCTTCATGACTTCATGGGCGTCAAGGGCGAAAGACTTACAAAGATTGCCGATTTCATTGGCGTAGCCGATCTTCAGAGCGTGCCAACTATTATCGACGTACTTAACCATCTCCGCGATTTCTAAGTCCGTGCGAATCAGAGGTGCATCGAGCTTTCCGTAGAGCGCGGCCAGCACGTTGCCGCTGGCATGATCCAACTCACCGATAACCGTCTTAGGAGGGGAATTGAAATCTTCCACGGCTGAACCTTCGCGCAAAAACTCGGGGTTGTGGCAGACGCCGAAATCAACCCCGGCTCTCTTTCCGGAGAATTCCTCCAAGATCGGGATGACAATACTGCGCATAGTCCCCGGCAAGACGGTGCTGCGAATAACGACTGTGTGCCGGGCGGCCTTGTCCTTGAGCGCCTGCCCGATTTGCTCGCAAACGCGCCTGATGTGCGTCAGATCGAGGTTGCCATTGGCCAGACCTGGAGTGCCGACACAAACAAAAGACAGATCCGTTTGCCGGACGGCCTGGGCTTGGTCACCGGTCGCGCACAGGCGGCCCGCTTTGGCACTCGATGCGATGATCTCAGCGATGCCCGCTTCGATGATTGGGGACTGGCCACTGTTTATCAGGTCCACCTTGATCTGAGATGGGTCGACGCCAATGACCCGATGTCCATCGTGGGCGAGACATCCCGCCGACACCGTGCCGACATAACCCAATCCGAAGATGCTGACTTTCACGACGCGCTTTGCTCCGCTGACACCATCAGTCCTGACGTTTCTTGCGGAAATATTACCGGAGTTGGCGGGCACGCCTACACGATCCCGGCGCAGGACTGCTACACGAACGTTATGGGAGGGCATTCTGATGGGAGCGGCAGTATGCTAACCTTCAACGCAAACACATGCTACGCAATCGCCCGCCCGGCTCCTCCGACAAACTTGAAAGTGGTGGTCAACTAACAGACTACTTACCTGGGATACGTGAATTCCGATTGACCCCGGTGCCCGCCCTGAATGAGGGGGCCTGAGCAGGCGAGTTGCCCCATCTATGAACCGCTTCGTGCGCAATCGCCGACCGCAGCGTGCCAACAATCCATTTCTTCGCGTTGAACGCCGGGATGAGGATTGAGACCGGCGGCTTCGAGGTGGGGTTCTTAGAGATGAAAGCATGCGGCATGGGCATGCCAGTGTCATGGGCTGGAGACACAGCCGTAACCGGGCCCAGTGAGATCATCTCTCGGAACAGCCCCGCAATCTGATGAAGGGGTTCGCAGCCCCAATGCAACACGACGACTGCACCGAGATACAGAACAAAGAACAAGCAGGAGGCACCCAGGATGCGGGCCGACGCAACTGCTAAACTCTGTGCCGCGAGCGAAGTGTGGATTGCCCGGATGATTCCGGCAGATGCGCAGCCGGCCAGCAGGGCTGCAAGGGCGTGCCTCCAAACGGCGGCGAGCACGGGTGCCATGCCGAGGCTTATGGGTCTCCCCGCGTACCAGAGCGCAGGAATCGTTAGAATCCAAAAGGACGCGGTCCAGGCTACCGCGACTCCCACGGGACCCCACGGCAGCCCTAGAAGAAACAACAGGCATGTGACAGTAACCTCTACAACTCCCCAACGAAACCAGCGGTCAGCCCTTCCGATAGAGAGATGGATCCAGCTGTGCACGTAATAGATGAGCATGACACCGATCCCGGGCGCAAAGAAGGTGAAGACCAGACCCGCCTGTGCCCATCCTGGTCCCAAAAGCAAGCGAATCAGATCCTTGCCGATGAAAGTAAGATCCGCGGATAACCCCATGCCCACGAAAGCCATGACCGATAGCGCGCTGAGCAAGTGTCGTCGGTATTCGGTGGGGCGCAGCTTGAACCGGCTCAGAGCGGACACAGCAATGTTTGTCAGAGGCGCCGGGAGTTGGCATACGGAGAGAGCAAACAGATCATAGGCCTTCTTGTAGAACCCGAGCGCATTCGCGCCATAGCGCCATCCCACCAGGAGGTTATCCGTATTTCGAGCGAAGTAATTGACAATGAAGCGCCCATAAACATGCATGGCGAACCGCACCAGGGAGGCCGTTCCCACAGCCCGCCGCGGGAAGCTGGGGATCCATCGGCAAAGGTACCAACCCCCGATGGATTGGCTAAGCGCCTGCGCGACGGTGCCGACGACCAGCGCCCAATACCCCCAACCTGCCCAGGCGAGGAGAATCGACACAGCCACCGAAAGGGCACGAGCGACAACGTCATTGCCGGAGGTCATGGAGAAGCGCATAGCGCGTTTGAGAAGCGCCAGGTGTAAAACGGAGGTACTGCTGATCAAAATTGTCAAGGAGACGCCGAGGGCGATGTGCGACACAGCAGGGTTACGGTAGAAGCGGGCCAAGAGTGACCCCGCTGCGGCAAACCCGCTCCCTAGAACACCTCCCGCGACGATGTTGATCCACAGGAGGTTACTCGCCAAAGCATGGCTGATCTCATCGCACTGAACGACAGCCTCCGTAAACCCGTTCAGCCCGAAATTCACAAGGAGCAGGCTAAAGGTTGTGACCATCGCTACTGCACCAAAGTCCGCCGGGGTCAGGAGTCGGGCCAGCACCACCGTTGCGATGATTTGCATGGCTAGCGCTAGGCCACCCGAGAAAACCGTGATCCCTGCACCTTGGACAGCGAGGCGGATGGGGAGTCGAGCGGCGTCCGGGGGAGAACAGAATGCCCCGACTGCGTCGAATGGCCTCAATCGGTCTCCTAACATACTGAAATCTCCCCCGAGGTCACCGGACAGCCTGACCACAACCTTCCTGCTGGGGTTTGATCGGCGCCAGCCCGGCGGGGGCGTTCCGGAACAGGGGCTATCGGAACAGCCATTACTGCCAAGAGAAAGCAAGTCCATACGGGGGCCAACATCTTGAATCCTGCCTCTGTGAAGCTGTAAACGACAGCGACGACGAAAAATGCCAGCCTGATCCCGCCCGCCTTAGGGTCCCGACGGAACATGGTAATGACGTTTCGGTAGCCAGCCATTATGAGAACGGCCAAGAGAGTTATACCCACCCACCCCAGGTTCAAGTAGATTTCGAGATAACCGTTGTGAGCCTCTTGGATGCCTTTCATCTTGGTAAGGTCCAGTACTTCCTGGAGTCGCTTCCCGAGCCAGAAACTTTCGTAGCCGGTCCCAAGGAGCGGACTGTGGTCTAAGGAGAGAACCGCATTCCAAATCGCAGAGCGGCCTGTGAGTGTCGGATCCCGTCCCAATGACCCGACGAGGCCCGCACTTGCATCAAGAAACAAGGCAAGGGCGGAAACCAATACCACCACTGCAACCAAAATGTGCACAACAAGTTGTTTTCGGGCCAACCTGACTTGGCTCGCTATTATCATCACGCCACCCGCCATGATGAAACAGGATAAGGAGGTCATCGAATCGGCCATCCAAAAGAGCCATAGCACCATTACGAGAATAACTCCGTGAGCAATCAGGTGTCGGATCCGGTGGGTACCCTCTTTGTCCCTGTAAGCGGCGACAAAGCACCAGAGCGACCCGAGTCCGCAGATCAGACAGGTCATCCCCAGTAGGTTCTTGAACGTTGTAACGCCACCATACACGGGTATCCAAGTCCAAGGATTGTAGCTGCGTCCTAGGTTGGGGAAATACTTGATGAACAAAACGGAGACGGGTATTAAGAGAAACCCAGCGCGGGAAATAAAGCGCTTAATTGCAAAGCTGGGGTTCAAGTCGGTCAGGACGATCAAGATCATCACGACGTCGCCGGCGGCCTTGATCCATCGCTTGAAGGCGACAAAGGGGTAGTCGGACCAGACAATGCTGAGAGCACAATACGAGAAAAACAGAAGAATCGGGCCATTCGCTCGCAGCAGCGTCCAGACCTGCTCTCTTCTTGAGAAAAGCACCGCTATGCCGATCGCCAATAGAATCGCCCACACAGCAGCGTCAAGGGGACTTCCGTCGAGGTACAGGTCGGCTTCCACTGGTCGAGGGGTCGTCTGAATTTGGGAGATCGTCGGCCCCGTCTGCAGCCACTCGGACACCGGGCGTGACCCGTTGATGAGCAGCCAAATTACGGGGATCCAAAGGGCCTTTGAGGTGTGCGCGTTTTCGTCTCGATCAAACAAGAACAGCGCCACGATCCCGAGGATGTACACGACAGTGGCAATCGCGGGTGCCATCTTACGGCCTCGATGCCTGCTTAAACAACTTGCGCTGCTGAGTCATCTAGGATCCAGGAAAAGGCGGTGCATGAGTTCCAAGGACAGCATCTTGTGAATTTCGGTCGTGTAGTTCCGCCCCCCGTCGAGGTGCCCGCGCACCACGGCCTCAAGGCCCTTCCGTTCGAGGTAAGGACGGGAAAGAGTCCGCGGATCAAGCAACATTTCCCGGACGTACTTGGAGAGGTAATCGCGGTACCAGACCCGAAAATGACAGAACTTATGCCTGCCGAGGAAAAGCCGCTCGAAGCGGAAGGGCGAAAAGAGATGATCGATCCGGGATACCCACTGGGGCATACCGTAGTCGTAAGCGTATTCCGCTTTAAAAGTGAACTCGAGGAGAGCTCGGTAGATCGCCGCTGGCAGATGTCCGTTTGTTCCGGCCAAGCCCCGATCCGTCCGGATCCGCCCGAGAGCTGCGTTTCCGTCGGCGATCAATCGCAAGCAGACCTCGTTGCTCGTGAGAGACGCCTGCGGCGCACGGAAAACCGTCCGGACGAAATCGTTATCAAGAAAAGGGGACCGCAAGGAAAGTTGCGTTTCCTCTAGCGCCAGGAGGCCATAGTGGTGCCAGGGGGCCTGACGGAACACCGCAAAAGAGAGCGGGTGTCCCTGAAGAAGCCCGGCGTACGTTTCTTTCGCCGCATGGACGTGGGAAAGAAGCTCCTGACTGAAAAGCCCTTGGCGAGGCTCGACCGGCTTGAACGCCCGCACCCTTCGGAGCACCTCGCCACCGTAGTTTCCCGTCATCCGCACAGGAGCGATCTTGGCTGCCCGCTCGTTCACATAGAGATCAGGGGAATGGGTCAGGTTCGTACATCCGTCGGTGAGATAGACCGCACGCTCCGCATAACGGGGAAACTGTGAAAGAAACTCCTTTCCTACTGTGATCACCTCGTGGGGTTGCCCGCACGCACCAGCCACGCGCCGCGCCATTACAACGTCTTGACACTCGCGGAACATCCCGCCAAAGGAATAGCAGGGGAGAGATCCGCGGGGAAAATCTCGCCATGCCATGATCATCCGCGTGTCCAAACCCCCGGTGAGGGACATTCCAATCGGCTGCCGACCATTGAAGTACCGCGGAAGGTTACGCGAGAAGATCTCCCGGACTTCCTTGTAATAAGTTTCAGGCTCGAGGGGAGTTTGGTTCTCCCATTCGTGGGGCTGGAAGTAGAGGGTTTTCCGCTCAACGGAGCTATTTCGAAATACAAAGGCGGAAGCAGGGGGAAGCACGTGGATACCTTTAAAGACCGTCCGGTTCTCCAGCACACAACCGCAGGCAATGAGCTCACCCAAGCCTCGAAGGTCTGTCTCCCGGAGCTCGGGCCGAACTGCGAGAACGGCCTTGGCTTCCACCGCGAAGTAGAAAGCTTCCTTCGACTCATGGTAGTAGATCCGATGCATTCCGTACCGGTCGTTGAATAGCATCGCCGTCCCATTAGTGCGGTCTGCCAAAATGCCGTGAAACCTTCCGTTTAGGCCCGCGGGAAAGGCGCGGTCTTCCTCGTAGAGGTGGACGAGGTAGCTGGGACCCTGTGTCTTCAGGTCATGGCCCCGTTCTTTGAGTCGTCTGGCCGTCCCCGGCTCTGGGAATTCCTCCCCGGAAAAGACGAGAACCACATTCCCTCGTTCGTTACAGAGCGGCATTCCTTCCGAAAAGGACCCTTGCCGTGCAGCCCATCCGACATAGACTCCCAATGACTCATCAACCCACGTACCAGTCACGTAGAAAGACTCGTGGCGAAGGGTTTCGACCATGCGGCGCAGTTCTGCCTCGGCCCGTTCGCGAGGCATTTTCGTAATGAGACCGACGATTCCTGGCATTGGTTTCTTTTCCTAAAGAGCTTCCTTCACGGACTGAAACCGGTGGTTATACCAAGCCTCGCGGAGCCCGCGCAGCTTGGAAGCCACGGATTCGGGAAGATGTTCGACCAGCCTGTGGTGCAAGCCGAACCGCAAGGCTACCCTGCCAGCGAGTGTCAAAGGGACGTAGTAGCGAGGTAGATCGATCCGCTGAAACCCGTTGCGTTCCTTGAAGTCGCTGAGGCTGCTCCGCTGTTTCTCCCCGTACGCAAATTTCGAGTACACGAGATATGAGATCCCCCGTTCTGCGCAGGATCGAACAGCTTGTGCGATCAACGCATTCGTGGGCGCTTTGTCCCGGTGGCGGAGCATAGCGACAATGTTCATCAGGCCCGCCTGCGTTCGAGTTTCATCGTGAACCAATTTGGCAAAACCTATCAGACTGTCACCCAGAAATGCCCCGACGAAGACGCTGCTGTCGAGAAATGTGGCTTCCTCCCTATAAACCGTCTCTATGTCCTTCCCATAATGGGGGAACCGCCTACCCTGCCGGACGGGGCACTCGTTGTAGACTTCCCAAATTCCTTTCACGAGCGTCCCGTCGAAGGGCATCTCCCGGACAACAACCCCTTTTTTTTCGGCTTGCCTGGCTTTGTTCCGGCTTTTGCATCCGATCTGTCGGGTCCACCAGGCGTCGAACGTGGTTATCGGCAGCGCCGCCAGGTTGTCCCATTCCATCGGGTAAGCATATTTCCTCGAGGTTTCCGGCAGTCTCTGCATGAAGGTGAACAGGTCGATTCGGGTTCCGCATTTCCGCAGCCCTTCGAGTACCGGCTGCGGATCGTCCAGGAACTGGTACGTGTCCGCGTCGAGACTGGCAATGCGGATCAACCGCCCTTGGACCTTGATGCCCTTACCGCAAACTATCATGTGTTTGTGTGAGTTCCCCTGTAGGGCCGGCCTGCGCATGGACTTGACACGCTGAGTCCGAAGGCGCAGAAGACTCTACCGATGAGCGGTTCACGCTGGAAAGAAACCTAGAATTGAACGTGACTCAGGCGCAGTTATTCCTGTTTCAGTGGGTCAGAGTGCTACGCAGGGAAATCTGGTCGCGCCCTTCGACGTGTGACCGTTTCAGATCAAGTTGAACAAAGATGGCATCCATGATTCTAGCGGTTAGCAGAATTTCGCGGTACGGGATGGGCACTGGCGTGTGTTCAACGATAGAACGGTAGAAAGATTCGATCAGAAACTTCATGCCAGATTTCATGTGGAAGTCCCTTGCCAGGAATGTGTACACGTTTGTGGCCAGGTTTCCAAGATACTGCTTTGCATGGATTGCGGGCGGGATAAATTTCTCGGCGTAGCTTGTGAAACGCGTCCCGCGCAGCTTGATGAGTGTCTCCTGATCATGGTCAAGAACAAGGCCGTTTTTGGAGCCGTATATGCGAAACTGATGCAGCGCGGGACGCATCTGCGATGAGAAAGTGAAATAGGCCGTCGTGCGCTCCTCTTCACATATGATGACTCTCAGTTCATCGATAATCTCGCTTTCGCCCATACTTCTGAGAAGGGGACTCGTGAACCCGAGCGTCATTACCTGAGGCGACTCCGTGGTGAGGAACTCCGCGATCCTGGCAATGCCGTGGCTAATGATGTTCTGCAAGAGTTTCCCCGGCAATCTGCGGACCCAATGCTGCCTGTCGCCAAGAATCGCCTCGGCATAACCGGATCGTCCAAACTCGTAGCAGTAATAACTCTCCATGTGCACAGGCCAGCCGCCCAAGAAGCCGCTCTGGACAAGGGTCCGCATGCGTCGGGCCGCATGGCCGAACTGATCATCATGCCCGGCGGTTATCTTGAGATTTCCTTCAATCGCCATGGCGATCAGCCTTCGGGCCTCATTCTCGTATAGTGTGAATGGCTTCTCCACGTAAACGTGGCATCCCGCTTTCAAGCAAAGCGCCGCAATCTCGAAGTGGGTTTGCGGAGGTGTGGTGATGTGAACCACGTCTGGGCGGGCTTCGCTCAGGAGTTCTGTCAAGTCGCTGAAATACTGTTTGACCGGAAACCTCTGAAAGAGCTGCCGCGCCATGAGCGGTTCCCGGTCACAGATTCCGACTATCTCACATCCCTTGATCCTTTGGATCTGTGATGCATGAGAATCCGCAATCTTGCCGCATCCGACGATGGCAACCCTAAGCATTGGGTTCTCCGACCCGGCAGGCTTCGAAATAGCGTCTAAGCCCCTCTGCAGTAGGCACCTTTGGAGTCCATCCCATTCGTGTCTTCAGTTTTTCGTTGCTGTAACGCGTTTTCTTCCAAAAGGCATGCCATCTCCGGCGATTAAAGGAGGGTGGTATCTGTCCCTTTGACCAGCTCGAATATCGCTCCCACAGATAATTGAGGCCGTAACACAAGGAGTGGGGGATATAGAGTGAATTAAAATGCCTTACATTGCGCTTATAAAGACGCAGAAACTGGCGGCTGGAAGGCAGATTATCGTCCACGATGTTGAACGCCTCGCCATCGATCCCCTTTTTCAATCCGGCTAGTGCAATCGCCTCGGCACAGTTATCAACGTACGTGAACGGTATGGTGTTGGAACCACCAAGATGCAGGAAGACCCCAAACGTCCCGATTCCTACGCGTCCGGATATGCCCGTGTTGCCAGGTCCATAGACATGTCCCGGCCTTACAATGACGTACGGAATCCCCAACCTCCGACCGCATTCGGCGACCATACTGTCTTGGTTGGCTTTGGCGAAACAATACGCGTCGCCGCGCAGCTCGGGGTGAATTTCGACCGGACATGACTCGTCTAATAGTCTCCATCGAGTCTTCCGGGTATTCGTATAAACCACGAAGGAACTGACGTTTACAAACCGCTTCAAACATCTGTGTCGCACGCACGCTTCGAAAAGATTCCGTGTCGTAACAACCGAGTTCAGAAACGCATCGGGAAAGGACTTCTCACCTCTGCCAGCGGCCAGATGAAAGATAACCGCCACGTCCTTCGTGGCAGCAGCACAGTCATCGGGCGACTGGAGATTGCCTTGCACCACTTCGATCCGGGCCTCTCCGCTGCGGCGACTCGAGAGGATTTCGACCTTGGTCTTGTCACTGGAAGGCCTGGCGAAGCAGCGCAAGTTGCGGAATCCAAGGTCCAAGAGAAACTCTATCAGTCTAGACCCAATGAAGCCGGTTGCGCCTGTCACGAGGAGCAAATCGTTCCGCCCGACAATATGTTCGTCGCATTCCACCCGGCCAGCCTTTAACTCCTAATCTGTCACGTACGGTTCCCTTATGAGGTTTACGCCCAAACAGCCAGCGAGCTTTCCTAAATGGTCACACAGTTTAATTAAGAGAGTCATGAACCGGTGATGGCCCAACAGGAACGCAAACGGCAGCACAGCAGCATAAACGGTAACAGCGATGACCGACTTTGCGACGTCGCCTATCCCAGAGGTCGCATGGATCCGGGCAATTGCCCCTCGGAGCAAAGCTCTACGCAACATAAATGTGCGTCTCCAGCGTATAGGGGAAACAACCTCATACGCCACAGCTTCATTGCACCAGATGAACACGTGTCCCCTCGCGATCATTCTTCTGAAGAAATCCTGGTCTTCTCCCGTCCGGAACTCCGGCCTGAACGGCTGTGCACCAGCAAAAACATGCTTCTTGAGCAGCACATTGCCGGTTCGTCCTTTGCTCCATTCGACCGTGGTCCCTGTAGGGTAGGTCGGCCGTTCGTAGAAATTGCCCTTAAGAACCCACTTGGGCGGCGCTTCGTCGAAGTGGCGCTTGACTGGCCCGAGCACGCCGTCCACACCATATTCGCCACAGACCTTGAACAGAGTCAGCAGCCAACCTTTGGCCGGGAACTCGTCGTCATCGATGAAGGCGACAAAGTCCCCGTCGGCATTTTCGATAGCCCTATTTCGCGTCAGCGCAATGTTCTGCCGCGGCTCCATACAATACTTGATAGGAATAAGCGACGTGGCCGAAAAGCTCGACACCACAGGCTCTGCCGATCGCAAATGATCGTTATCGGCCACCACGATCGAATAGGTGAAGAGTCCTCCTGTATCCTGAACGCCAAGTCCCTCCAACAACCGCTTGAGAAGCTGCGGCCGCCTGTAAGTGCAGACGCAGACACTAATATGCTTCGTTTCGCTGGACGCTGTCTCGCCGTTCATGTGTCCAGACAACTCACTTTGACTACAGTCGCGAAGAGCAGGCATACGAAAAAGGATGGGAAGGCCCGATCGGGGTGGTTCCAGTCCAACGAAAGATCCCATCTCCCGATAAGAACTGATATTCTTCCGGGTTGACGGGATGCGTCTCCACTTCGACGACAGACTGTTGAGCCAGAGAGAAGATCTTGCGTAGCCGGCCAGGCGGCTCCAAGGGTTTCAGTGAGAAGAAATAGTCGGTTAAGCGATGGCGCCGGGCCAGTATGCGGTCCACAACTTTCCGATAGATGAGGTTGGCCAAACTCTTCTCTCCGGGTTGGAATGAGAAGCTTCGCCGGACAAGGGTTCCCGGCGGTAGAAGACCTCCAAAAAGCACGTTGGAGCAGAGGTGCATGTGATGATGGCCGTCAAGTCGCGCCGGCTCTGCTCCGTAAAGCCGGCTAAATTCCTCGATCTGGGCCGCCACCACGTAATCAAAGGAGCGGGCGAGTCCGGGATGATACACCGCCTGAGCAAAGCGGTGCCGCCGCAGATATCGAGATAAACGTTGCTGGCGCTCGACCAACCGCTGTGGGGTGCCAGGTGCCGAAAATGGCGTGGTGAAATTCAGATGAAGTCCGGCGTCAATATCCCCTTCCCTGGCGATTGCCGCAGCTCTCGCCGAATCTTCCATGAACACCATCGCGCTCACCGAGGAAACGGCCCTTCGACGCACGCACTCAAGGGTCCGGTCGGTCGCCTCGCGGTCCCTACCCCAATCGTCTGCATTCACTATAAGAAGACCAGAGCATGGCCCTTTGCCACTCCGACGCGCCGGCTCGCTGGCCGGGAGAAGAGTGACTGATAACTTCTTCCGCGTTGCCATAGAGAGGTTGCCGAGCGAAGCAAAGAGAAGGGTCGACTGTGCTGCGCGATTCACCCGTATAGCTCATTCCACGGAATTTCGATCGATCATCAGGAGGGGACGACGCTCGCGAACGACCAGCTGATCCTGCTTGCGTATACTGGGGAGAGTGCAGCAACTTTCATTGTACGCAGCCCCCTTGCCTGTCAGAAATCTCCTCAACCGCCGGATTTGTTCGCGTCTAACGAATGCCACTAGTTCTCGAGGTACTGGCCTTTCCTTGCCTCGCACCAATGCCCAGATATAACCAGATAGCAAAAACAAGCCTCCAATGACGAAAGGCCTCTTAGTCATCTGATACGCCGCTCTAAATAACTCCCAGCCCGGATGGTTTCCAATGGAATGGTCCTTCTGGCCATTCCTGAACCGGGCCATCAACATGCCCTGTTGGGCCGTTCCCATCCCCCGGTGATGGAGACAAACCTTATCCGTGAACGTCCTAGTTTTCCACCCTTTCATCCTCGCGCTGATGACCGCGATGTAATCAATACAGCCCCCTCGCACGGACACATATCCGCCAATCTCTGCAAAACAACGGCGCCGAAACAGTTGACAAGCCCCGGAAACATGCTCGATGTTTGAGAAGCGGTAATCATAGATTGGATTCGAGCCTTCCTTAAACGGCGTCCCCACTAGTCCCAATGTGGGATCTTTGGCCAGTTTGCCAAGCAAGAAGGGGAAATAGTTTTCGTCAAAGGAGATGTCTGCGTCCAAGCTGCCAATGGCATCATAGTCGAGATCCTTGACTCTAGCGTATCCTGCGTTAAAGGCATGAACTTTTCCCGCGAAATGCCGTTCGCGCCGCTCGGGCATCCGAATTAGTTCGATCCACGGGTGATCCCTTGCGTATTTGCTCACAATCTCGTCCGTGGCATCGGTCGAACCGTCGCTAACGATGATCCATTTGATCGGCCGGACTGTCTGCATCACCACAGACCTTATGGTGAGACCGATGAACTGAGCCTCGTTGCGCGCGGGAGTGATGAGGACGTAAGCGGGGAGCGTCAGCACGGCTTCTGTATGAACGAAAGCTGTTGAAAGGAACAGCCGCAGTACCGCGCGATCGCAGCCTCGCACTGTTCCACCCTCGGTCCCAAAATGAAGTCCTGGGATTCCATCACCCCCGACCACTGGGAGGGTCTGGCCCGCCCCGCGTTCCTCACCGTGGCTACCGTCGCCACGGCGGCCACGAAAAAAACCGACTATACGACTTTTTGGAGTAGTAGAGATTCCCTGGATCGGTCTTTGCCGGAATGGTGATATCGAACCAGCCGATCATCATCTCGTCCCAGCTTTGTTGCCCCCAGCGCACATTCTTGGTCGGATCGGGATTTTCTGGATTGTTCGGCGAATTGTCGAAATGCGCCGTGCACTCGATGCGGGTACCTTTCGGCATCACCACAGGCTTTTCGAAGGAGTAGTAGAGCTGCCAGTGAAAATCGTATTGGGGCACATAGAGCAAGGTGCTCGACTCTCCGGTTGGATATGCAACCTTGTAAGAAAAGTCTTTGCCGCGAAGATGCATGTGCGGCATCACCCCCACCAACTCGGAATCGTTTCCCAGCACATACTGGGATTTCACTTCATAATGCGGATCGCCCGCCGGAATCTGAAAATCCGAGTTCGTCGTGTTCATGGTCAACTCGCGCCTTTCCGGTTGTCCTTTATAGAAGATCAGTCCGAACTTAGTCTTGTCGGTCGTAGCCGTTCCCTTGGGGGTGTAGTGGATCTCCAGAATGATGTCTGAGCCGGCCTTCACCAACTTGGCCGCCCCTGGACTGGCCATCCAGGGCTGCATACCCGGGGTGTAGCTGGCCAGCAGCTCATACTGGTCCCTGCCGGGGATCCCGCTTTTGCTTTGGGCCGCCGTCGGGACAAACACTACGCCTGGCTTGGCGTCGGCCATCCACTGCGATCCAGGCGGGCGCAGGAACGCGTTTGCGTGGTGTACCACGGCGGCGTTGCCCGGCCGCATTTCGGTCATCTGCACCCACCGATCCTCGGTGAAGCCGGTGGGGATCACGACATATTGATATTCGATAGTTCCCGATGCCGGCACGTTAAAGGCATTGGGCATTTCGAACTCGACGTCAGGCTTGCCGATGTTCCAGCCAGCCCTCCACTTCACAGGGGCCGGAGCTTCCTTGGGATTCCCTTCGGGTGCGCCTGCGTTGGCCCAGGCCACCAACGTTTTCAAGTCGGCCTCAGGCAGACGGCGGTCGTTGGCGAACTTGCCGTAGCGTGGATCGGCGAACCACGGCGGCATTTTTCGAAGCAGTACGGCGTTCTTCATGATCGTGGCCCAAGGCCGGGTGCTCTCGTAATCAAGGAAGGACATGGGGGCGATTCCGCCCGGGCGATGGCAAGGTTGGCAGTTGCGCTGCAGCACCGGGAGGACGTCCTTATAAAAACTGATGACCGAGTTGTCTACCGCCTTGGCCGGCGGAATTGTCACACTGATCTTCGCGGTGTCTTCGATGGGTGACGGCGATGAGGCGCCGTTCCAATGGGACATCGCTAGCATCGCTACCATTAGCGGCGGCAGCATCACCAGGATTGCGCCTGCCAAGACCCAACGCTGATCGGTTCTCATGACTCCCTCCTTGGCTGTCCTTATTGAGTTGCTGCAGTTTCAAGGTCGCCGGATGATATCGGAGGATGTGGCCGACCAATTCCTCGGTTTTCGCTAATGAAAGTTTGAATCGGAGCCATCGAGGAGAAGATAGAATTGCCGATGAGTCAAGCAGCGACGCTTGTGTGCCGCCCAAAGAAATTAAAAACTTCGTTGGCCACCCGGTGCTGTTGCTCCGGTCGAAGCTGCGGATACATGGGCAAAGAGAGAATTTCCGAAGCGATTCCTTCGGCAACGGGGAAATCTCCCTTTCTGTAACCAAGGTTCGCGTAGGCCTTCTGAAGGTGAAGTGGGAGGGGGTAGTGAATCCCAGTGTCGACCTTCGCCTCGGCAAGGTGTTTCTGAAGTCCCTCGCGATTTTGTACCCGGATTACATAAAGGTGGTAAACCGCGCGAGACCAATCCGGCTGATGTGGAGCGATAACACCGCCAACTAAAGAAAACATTTCATCATATCTTTGTGCGGCTTGTCGCCGTTTGCGATTCCATTCCGCGAGGTGACGGAGCTTGACGCTCAGAATTCCTGCTTGGATGGAATCGAGACGGCCGTTATACCCTTCGACATCGTGGAAATACTTCTTAGGCTGGCCATGTTCCCGCAGCATTCGGATTTTGTGCGCCATCTGTTCATCGTTTGTTGTCACCGCTCCGGCTTCGCCACAGGCGCCAAGATTCTTTCCCGGGTAAAAGCTGAAGGCAGCGGCACGGCCCATCGATCCCGCTTTCCTCCAACAGTTCTCTCGTTTGGAAAAGTATTCCGCGCCATGAGCCTGGCAAGCGTCTTCGATCACAATCAGGTTGTATTGTTCTGCGAGATCTAGGATTGGATCCAAATCGGCTGTCTGGCCATAGAGGTGCACCGGGACGATTGCGGTGACGGCACGGCGAGTCTTTTGGTGAACGAGCTTCCCGGTTGCGCTGTCGATGTTACACCTGGATTCCAGGTAGTCCTGGAGTTTCGCGGAATCCATATTGTAAGTACGGACATCAATATCGACGAAGTCTGGCTGCGCGCCAGCCTGGGAAATGGCCTCCGTGGTCGCTATAAAAGTGTTAGGAACCGTTATTGCGATGTCACCGGGGGCTACGCCGGCGGCCATGAGGGCGAACCGCAGGGCATCCGTGCCGCTGCTGACCCCGACACAATATTGTGTGTCGCAGAATTGCGCAAACGCCCGTTCAAAATCCTCCACGATTTGGCCACCCACGAAGCCAGCGGTCTCAAGGGCACCACGGAACACCGATACCAGTTCCTCTTCGAGTTCCAGATGAGGCGTGACTAGGTCCAAGAAAGGAATCTTGCAGTTGCCGATCATCAAGCCACCCTCAGCCCTGGCGCGATCATGCGAAGGACCCTCGCCGGATTCCCAACCACAATGGCATTGTCGGGCACGTCATGGGTTACAACGCTCCCGGCACCGACCAGAGCGTTTTCACCGATGACGACGTTCGCGAGAATCGTTGCACCGGATCCGATCGAGGCTCCTTTTTTCACTAGTGTGTGCTCCACTTTCCAGTCGTTTTCGCATTGGAGTTCGCCTTCGGGAGTGGTTGCCCGCGGATGAGAGTCGTTGATGAACGTTACGCCGTGGCCCACGAAGACATTGTCTTCAATCGC
>Ga0209701_10000249_pt1 | contig 29546 bp, 26 predicted proteins | sample CZO8metaG_4_FD_188356 | JGI IMG/M metagenome (GOLD analysis project Ga0209701, IMG submission 188356) | Vadose zone soil microbial communities from the Eel River Critical Zone Observatory, Northern California, USA - CZOApr15con2H3.8 metaG... | ecosystem: Environmental > Terrestrial > Soil >... | reverse complement strand
GAAGAAAGCAGTTGCTCCTCTCGCGATTCCAATTTGGAAACGCGATCTGCGAAAAACTGTATACCCGAAATAACCGGCTGTAATGTGACCGTGGTCACAAAGCAACGTTCGTGGCCAGAGCTCCCGGCCGGAGTAAGGAGGTCGCACTCGCCTCCAGAATTTTGGAGGCGGCCCTCCCGTGACGGTTAACGACTAGAAAGACAGGCTCCATCGCTGCCAAAGCCGCAAACTTCTTCACAGTTGACACCAGTCTCCTTTCAACGCTACAGTCCTTTCTCAAGTTCGCCTTGTCCTGTTTTCGCTCGGTGAATCCAACCCCCGCGCAGTTTCACAACTAGAGGACCCTCATGACCCATCGCAGGCGTTTTTCCGCAGCCATCCTTATCGTTCTGGCCGTTGCTGTTCTGACCGTCATCGTCCTGACCACGCTGGTTCCGACTTCCGGCGCTGCCCCGAGTTCAAAGATCGCAGCGCGCGTGCTCAATGAAACGGCCCACGGAAATGCGACCGAAGCATTGATCGTTCTCTCCCAGCAAGCGGACCTGACGGCCGCTGCGTCTCTGAGAACCAAGGCTGAGAAAGGCCGCTTTGTGGTGAACTCGCTGCGCGATATTGCCAGCCGGACCCAGGCACCGATCATCGCGCTGCTTGAGCGCCGCGGCATTCCTTATCAGGCTTTCTGGGTCGTCAACATGATCCAGGTCGCCGGCAACCGCGCGCTGATGGAAGAACTCGCCGCTCGCGCCGACGTGAAACAGATCGACGCCAATCCGCACGTGCGCACCAATCTGCCGATTCCCGGCGCCGTCGATACTCCCGATCAGGTGAACGCCATTGAATGGAATGTCATGAAGGTCAAAGCGCCCAAGGTGTGGGCTCTTGGCTTCAGGGGTGAAGGACGCGTCGTCGCCGGCGCCGATACTGGCGTGCAATGGGATCATCCTGCGCTTAAAGGGCACTATCGCGGCTGGAATGGGAACGCCGTCAACCACGACTACAACTGGCATGACGCTACTGCCACCCATTCGCCGACTCCCATCGATCCCCACGGCCATGGCACTTTCACCGTCAGCCAGATGGTCGGCGACGATGGCCATGGCAACCAGGTCGGTGTCGCTCCGGGCGCGCAATGGATCGCGTGCCGCAACATGGATCCGAGTGGCACCGGCTCTCCCACTACCTACACCGAGTGCTTCCAGTTTTTGATTGCGCCTTATCCGGTGGGAGGCAATCCAAATCAGGGCGATCCGACGAAGGCGCCGGACTCGATCAACAATTCCTGGGGCTGCCCCCCGAGTGAAGGCTGCTCCGCCAACACCCTGATGCAGATCGTGAACAACGTGCGCGCCGCCGGGATCTTCCCCGCCGTGGCCGCAGGTAATTCCGGGCCTTCCTGCTCCAGCATTACCGATCCGCCTGCGCTTTATGACAGCTCAGTGACGGTCGGCGCCACCGACTCGCTCAACCACATCGCGGGGTTCAGCAGCCGGGGGCCGGTAACAATCGATGGCAGCAATCGCAGAAAACCTGACATCTCCGCGCCCGGTGTGAATATTCGCGGAGCGGTTCCCACCAACGCCTATGCGTCGGGATGGTCGGGGACTTCGATGGCTACGCCGCATGTCGCGGGCGGCGTTGCGCTGCTTTGGCAGGCTAAGCCCAGCCTGATCGGGAATATTGATGCCACTGAACTACTACTCGAAAAGAAGGCAGTTCACATCAAGACCCTCGAAACCTGCGGCGGCACGGCGGGCGTAGTTCCAAATAACGTGTTCGGATACGGCGTCCTGAATATTTACCGGGCGGTGATCGCGCCGTAGGGCGTTGGCCTGGCCGTGTGAGTAGAGACGCGACGTGCCGCGTCTCTTTTTTATTGGCAATGAATTCACGGGACCAAACGCTATTCGTAGCGCAGCGCCTCCGCTGGCAGAATCCGTGAGGCCGACCACGACGGATACACCGTCGCCACAAACGAAACTCCAATCGAAACCAGCGCAACGATCACACCATCCATGAGCCGCGGCACGAACGGGACATAGTCGATGGAATAAACCTCGGGCGAGAGCGATATGAAATGGTAGTGTCCGCCCGCCCAGGAAATCGCGTACCCAAGCACCAGTCCGACGGCGGTTCCGATGACGCCAATTAGCACGCCCTGCGCAATAAACACGCGGCGAATCTGCGCCTTTTTGGTCCCCAGCGACATCAGCACAGCAATGTCTTTCGTCTTTTCCATCACCATCATGGTGAGCGAGATCAGGATGTTCAGCGCCGCCACGAACACAATCAGCCCAATGGTGATGAACGTGACCACGCGCTCGAGGCGCAACGCGCGAAATAAAGCCTTGTTCTGGTCCATCCAACTGGTCGCCATAAAGCCGTGTCCGGCAGCCTGTTCCAGTTCCCGCGCAACATCGCTGGCCGCATAAATATCGTCGAGCTTGAATTCGAACACCGACACCAGGTCACCCAGTCCAAAAAGCTGTTGCGCATCCGAGAGCCGTGTGAACGCCCACGATGAGTCATAGTCGAAAAAGCCCGAGTTGAAGATCCCGACGACCTTAAAACGAAGATATTTCGGAACCATACCAAACGGCGTGAGCTCGCCCTGCGGACTGGTGACCAGCACCACCGACCCGATGCCAGCGCCGATCTGCTCAGCCATGTCTTTGCCGAGAATGATCGGCGGCATAGCGGCGACGCGCTGCTGAACACCGGCCAGATCGTCGGGAGATTCGGTTGGTGTGGTGTGGGGACGGGTCTCTGACCCGTCCAAGCCGGGTCGGGGCCCGCCCTGAGCGGAGCCGAAGGGACCCGGCTCCACATGAGCACCGCTCTCCTCCAGCGCCCCCGCCGACCCCAATGTCACCGTCTTCAGCAGATCACTCACCCTCTGCTCATACTGCGGAAGCATCCCCTTCAACACTGCTCCCCGAGCCCGAGGTCCTCTCGAGATCAGCACCTGCTCATAGATCGCGGGAGCAACCGCCACGACATGCGGCTGCTTAGATAATTTGTCGAGCAGCGGACGCCAATCCTGAATCCCATCACTCTGCACCCGCAACAGGCTGACATGAGCCGTCGACCCAAGCAATCGCTGCTGAAGGTCCTGCCGGAAGCCGTTGTTGATCGCAAGCGCTACAATCAGCGACGCCACTCCCGCCGCCACCCCGGCAACCGAGATGCCAGTGATCACGCCGATGAAAGCCTGGCGTCTTTTCGCGCGAAGGTAGCGGGTAGCGATGAAGAGTTCAAAGCGCATGGAAAAAAAGAATCAGCAGTCAGCCATCAGCTTTCAGCCACAGCGGATTATAGCTGGCGCAGCCTAAGAGACTCGTGGGATGACAGCGGGAACCGAGTCGCGGTACTCACGATAAGCATCGCCAAACCTCTGTTCCAACTCCGCATCTTCCATCCGGATCATCACCGCGCCTGTGGCCGCCGCGAACGCCGTCAGCCCCCAGCACACGGCTAGCCCCGTCCCCACGCTCCAGGCCAGCATCTCGCAGAGATGCGCAAGGTACACGGGATGGCGCACGCGCGCGCGGATTCCATCGGTGACGAGGCATTGCTCGCGATTGGCGCCATGCACTTCCGGCAGACCGCCAAGTTGTTGTGCGCTGAAGTTTTTTCCGGAGCGCAAATAGATGAAGAACCCCGTGGCGAACAAAAGAACCGCCAGCCCCCATGCCCAGGCCGCAGAGTAGAGCGCCACGTTCCGCCACGGCGCTGTAATCACCGCCATCGCCGCCCACATTGCCATCCAGGCGGGAAGCAGCACGCGATAAGGAGATCGCCTCCGTGCCCGCCAACGGCCAGCAAACGGATGGATCATCAACCAGAACAATGGAATCGTCGAATAGATGACGCACGCCAGCCATCCAATGATTTCTAACCACTCACGCATCCGCAAATCCTAGCAGCCACTTGACCACATAGGTTGCTCGCAGCCCGCAGCTCGAAGCTCTCCGCCCCATTCTGATTTACAATCCACAGTTCCCCTTAGGGAGAGAGTACCGTGATCCCACGCTACACCCGGCCCGAGATGGCCCGTATTTGGAGTGACGAAAACCGCTTCCGCACCTGGCTGGCGGTTGAAGTCGCGGCCACCGAGACCTTGGCCGAGGCCGGCATCGTGCCGAAAGAGGCTGCGAAGGCGATCCGTGAGCGCGCCAGCTTCAATGTGGACCGTATCTTCCAAATCGAAGCCGAGGTCAAACACGACGTCATCGCTTTCACTACCGCCGTTGCCGAGATCGTTGGGCCGCATGCCCGCTGGTTTCACTACGGCCTGACTTCGAATGACGTAGTGGACACCGCGCAGGCGCTCCTCATCCAGCAAGCATCATTGCTGATCGCCGGCGATCTAGATCGGCTCGCGAACGTACTCGAGCGCCGCGCCTGGGAGTTCAAAGACACGCCCATGATCGGGCGCACGCACGGTGTCCATGCAGAGCCGATCACGTTTGGTTTCAAGATTGCAATCTGGTACTCCGAGACGCAGCGCAACATCGCGCGTTTCAAGTCCGCCAGCGAAGACCTGCGCGTTGGCAAGTTTTCCGGCGCGGTCGGCACTTTTGCCCACCTCTCCCCGGAACTGGAAGAGAAGATCTGCGCCCGGCTGGGATTGAAGGCTGCGCCGGTCTCGTCACAGGTCATCCAGCGCGACCGCCATGCTCACTATCTGGCGACGCTCGCGGTGATCGCCTCCACGCTCGACAAGATTGCTACTGAGATTCGCCACCTGCAGCGCACCGAAGTCCGCGAGGCCGAGGAGTACTTCAGCGAAAAGCAGAAAGGCTCGTCGGCGATGCCGCACAAACGTAATCCAGTGACGAGCGAACAGATCAGCGGACTAGCGCGCGTAGTGCGCTCAAACGCGCAGGCCGGATTCGAAAACGTACCGCTCTGGCATGAGCGCGACATTTCGCACTCGTCGGCCGAGCGCGTCATCATCCCTGACTCAACGACGCTCGCTGACTATCTGCTCAACAAGACCGCCACTCTGATTGAAACCATGTTCGTGTATCCCGAACGCATGCTGACCAACCTGCACAACACGCGCGGCCTGGTCTTCAGCGGACAGTTGCTGCTCGACCTGGTAGAAGCCGGAGTCTCGCGCGAGGACGCCTATCGCCTGGTGCAGAGCCACGCAATGCAGGCGTGGAGGGAAGGCCTCGACTTCCGTCAGTTGGTGCTCAATGATCCCGCGATCGCCGGACGAGTCCCGCGCGCGAAGATTGAGCACGCGTTTGACCTGAAGCGGCAGCTTAGGAATATCGACAAGATCTTTGCGCGGGTTTTTCCAATGGGTTCGGACAAGAAGCCGGCGAAGAAGGCCACTCCTGCAAAAAAACAGAAGAGAAAATAGAAGTGATCGCCGGGTGGCGGGGATCGCGGGATCCAGAACATGGCCCACAGCGAAAAAGAGAAGATGCTGGCGGGAGAGCTCTACCGCTCCACCGACCCTGAACTTCAGGCTGCACTGGTAGGGGCACAACAGCAGTTGCGGCGGTTGAATTCTCTCCCGAACGAAGAAGTCGAACAGCGCTTCTCGGTACTGCGGGACCTGCTGGGACACGTGGGCGCCAATACGCAAATCAAGTCGCCGTTCGCGTGCGACTACGGAGCGCACATCCGCATTGGCCGCAATGGATTTGTCAATTACGGCTGTGTGTTCCTGGACTGCAATCTCATCACGATCGGCGACGATGTTCAGATTGCACCGGGCGTCCACATCTACACCGCCTTCCATCCGGTTGATCCGGAAATTCGACGTATTGGCCTGGAGGCCGCAAAGCCGGTCCGTATCGGTCACAACGTCTGGCTTGGAGGACATTGTGTCATCTGTCCAGGGGTGACGATTGGCGACAACAGCGTAATTGGAGCCGGGAGTGTGGTGGTCCGGGACGTTCCCGCTAATCGGGTAGCCGTTGGCAATCCTTGCCGGGTGATGAAAACGGTCAACGAGTAGGCCGCGCCCTACTCTCTCTTCGCGCAACGCACCAGTTCCAGCAAATCGATCAACAGCTGCAGCTTCGTTTGTCCAACGTGACGGAGAAGTTCGCGACCGTGCTTCTCGAGCGGCGCATCGAGTTCGCGCAACAGTTTGAGCCCGGCCGCTGTAATCTTGCCATAGATGACCCGTCGGTCCTGCTTCCCGCGGCTGCGCTCGACTAAACCGCGCTTTTGTAAGCGGTCTAGCAGGCGCGTGATGTCGGGATCGCGCGTAATCATGCGCTCGGCAATGTCGCTGCAAGGGATGCCGTCCTGACCTGCGCCGCGCAAGATGCGGAGCGCATTGTATTGTGTGCCCGTGAGTCCGAACTCCTTCAGTTTTGCCTCGACGCGGGACTGGAGCGCGTCCGCAGTACGTAGAAGTGAGAGGTAGGCTTCCTGCTCCCGGCTTGTGAATGGGACGTTCTGTTTGAGTTCTGCTTGCAAACCTCGCGCCATGAGCCAAGATTAGTCGTCATCACGATTATATGTCAAATCGGTGTAAATTATTGAGCGCGCATTATTTACATCTGCCAGCCAAGCTGTGCATCTTGCAGCCCACACAAAGCATCTATTTAACTAACCGGTTAATAAACCGATGTGGGAAACCGGAATTTTCCCAGTGAGGATATGGCAACCATGAAGAAAGCAATTACTACTGTGGCGTTGCTTGTCCTGCTGAGCATGACCGCTCTGGCCGCTACGGGCCGATACGATCAGCAAATTCAGCAGGCGGTCAGCAACAAGATTCATGACGCAAAACAACTGCAGAGCGTGCAGGCGAGCGTCGAGGACGGAATCGTGACCCTGAGCGGCTCCGTGAACTTGTTCCAGGACAAGCTCGATGCCGTCAAGAAAGTTAAGAAGCTCGCGAACGTCTCAGGGGTTCGCAATCAGATCGTGGTCGCGGGCGAAAACGTGCTCGATGGCCAACTCCAGCAGAAACTGGCAAAGAAGCTGGCCTATGACCGCGTTGGATATTTCGATAACCCGTTTAACTACGTCGCGCTCAACGTGCAAGACGGAGTCGTGACACTAACCGGCGACACGTACAACGATGTTGCGCGCGACTCCGCGCTCGCGATTGTGCAGCGCACGCCCGGCGTCAAGGATGTCGTGAACGAAGTGAAGGTGCTGCCCACCTCGATCTTCGATAACGAGATCCGCATTCGCACGGCCCGCGCGATCTATCGCGACTCGGTGCTGGGACGGTATGCCACCGACCCCGTGGATCCGATTCGCATCGTGGTCGGCAACGGACACGTGACGCTCTACGGAACTGTCCAGAGCGAAATGGACAAAAACATTGCCGGCCTGCGTGCCAGCGGAGTCTTCGGAGCGTTCAGCGTGGACAACAAACTTGCGGTGAACTAAGCAGTTGCTTCTCTCTCCCCGGGCGCGGCGCAAGCTGCGCCCCTTTTTTGTCACGATCAGTCCAGGTGGGGCAGGGAACTCACGGGCCGTGTTATTCAGTTTGCCTTGCGGGCATAGACCAGCTTCAGGCCGTCGGCCTGCAGGATGCGCTGGATCTGATGCTTGGCGTGGACGGCCCACGGCCCGGCGGTGTCGAGCCGGACGTATGCGCGCCAGTGTTGCAGCGCCTTCCGGGGCTCGCGAATTTTTTCATATGCGAGCGCCAGATTGTAGTGCGCGTCGGCATAGGTAGGAGCCAACTGGATGGCGGTCTTATAGGTGGCGATGGCCTCCTGGACGCGGCCGGTTTCGTCGAGCACGTTGCCCAGGTCGAAGTGGGCGAGCGCATAGCGCGGATCGATCTCGATGGCGGAGCGGTAGTGCCGTTCCGCTGCCGAATATTCCTGCCGGTTGTAATAGAGAGTGCCGAGGTTGATGTGCGCGGCAGCGTGATTGGCATCCATTTCCAGAACCTTCGAATAGACAGTGATGGCTTCGTCTTGTGTGCGCGGCTCTTCTTCCAGGGCGATCCCACGCGCAAACAACTCGGCAACGTCGGTGACGACCAGTTCCGGTCCGGTACGCGGCGAGCTGGCCACTATTTTTTCCTGAGTCCCGAAATCAAACATGAACTGCCCGGCGATAGGCTCGACGAGTCGTCCCTGATGCCGGAAGGCAATGCGCCGTCCGCTCTGGTAGGCGCCCGCTTCGAGCAAAGGATTCTCCATACCGGAAACCTGCTTCAGCATGGCTTCGAGCGACTGCCGGATCACGGCCGGTCGCACTTTCTCCGCGCACAGGTCTCGCACCTTCTTGATTTGCAGTAGATCGAAAAACGAGTAAGTCTCGGAGACCGTGATGAGCGCAGCCTTCTCCCACGCCTGAAGCTGGCGAGGAGTGATCCGCAAGATGCGCAGCAGATCTGTTCGACTATATCGGTGCACGGCTGTTTGGAACGTTCGTTCACAATTATCCTCAACCCACGGAGTAGAAAGCAAGTAGCAAGCCGGTGGAAAATGTGGAGAACCGGGTACAAAATGGCACAAAAGTGGTAGAGAAATGCGCCTTCCTGCTACCCTTGCGTGTCGTTCGACGCCGCAACGTCTGCGAATTCCTGAACCTTGCAAAAGGCGAAGACCTCAACTATGCGAACACTTCAAGTTGGTTTGATCGGATTCGGGTTGGGGGGACGCGTGTTTCACGCACCCACCATCCGCGCTGTTCCTGGCCTGCAACTGGCGGCGATCGTGGAACGCAGCGGCGACAGCGCGCGTGCCGCTTATCCGGATGTGCGCGTCGTCCGAAGTGTGAGCGAACTGCTTGCCATTGACTCGATTGAACTGGTTGTCGTCACCACCCCGAATCCAACTCATCTCGATCTCGCCCGGCAATGTTTGGAGGCGGGCCGCCACGTGGTAGTTGATAAACCCTTCACGACCAATTCCGCGGAAGCGGAGGAACTGGTCCGATTGGCGCAAGAACGCGACCGCTTGATCACCGTGTATCAAAACCGCCGCTGGGATGGTGATTTCCTCACCTTGCGCCACATCGTGCAGGAGGGCGCACTCGGGCGCTTGGTGCTGTTCGAATCGCACATGGAACGATATCGTCCGATGCTCAAGGCCGAAACTTGGCGAGAGCTGCCCAAGCCAGGCAGCGGCCTATGGTTTGACCTCGGGCCGCATCTGCTGGACCAGGCCTTGGTGCTCTTCGGCCAGCCGGAGGCCATGACCGCGGAACTGCGCGCCGAACGCGACGGCGCGGTTGTCGATGATGCCTTCGACGTTGTACTGCACTACCCCAGGCTGCGAGCGCTGATTCGGTCGAACCTTCTCACCTGCGTCCCGGGCGCGCGCTTTCGGCTGAATGGGACGCGGGGATCGTTCGTGAAGTATGGTACCGATCCGCAAGAGGAAGCGCTCAAACGCGGCGAGACGCCGGACCGACCCAATTGGGGCCAGGAGCCAGCGGAAAATTGGGGCACTCTCTCAGTATCAGTAGCGGAAGGCGACACGCTTACCCAAACCCGGATTCCGACCGAGAACGGCAACTACCCTGGCTACTACCAGAACGTGCGCGACGCGATTGTTTCCGGTGCGCCACTGGACGTCTCTCCGCAGCACGGGCTCAGTGTCATGCAAGCGCTTGAAGTCGCTATGGAAAGCAGCCGTCGACGTTGCACGCTTCCGTTTCCTGCATGACTACCAGTCCCTTGAACAGGGCTGCAATGAACGTAAGGAGTAGGAATCCAATAAGAACCATGCGGCGTAGCAGTCCCGAGCTAATCGACTAAGGTAAGTGCCAGGGGTTGGGCTCTGTGTTTGGTGTGGTTCTTGCCGAACCGAGCCGCACAGCAATTGGCCGGGAAGAGGACTTCGACGCGCTGGACCGCTCTGTGAATGGCCACGCACGGCATTCAAATATCTTCCGCCCCGAAATATCTGCACTCCAGCACCGCACAAATACACTTGGCTGCTTGAAGGTGCCGCGTTAGCGGCGCAGTTTGCTATGTTGTATATGCATGCCATCCCGCTACGCCCAATGGATGTACGACTGGGAGACCCGGCTCACGTCGGTGGACAACAACCGCGTGGTCCGTCCGCTGGACTGGGGTGTCGAGTGGACGCAGCACTGGCCCGGCCGCAATGGTGGACCTTCGGGGCAGACGCCGCGCGAGCTTTTGGAATACTTCACCCGTTTCAACGACCGTATCATTCAGGCCAGCGACGATTTCTACGCCTATCGCAAGCCCACAGACTTTCGTCTGGAGCGCCGCGAAGTTCAAGTCTTCAGCACGCGCGAAGTTCCAGATCCAAAGCTGGAAGCGAAAGTTCGTGGAACGCACGCCGAATTCCTGCGCTTTACTTCGCCGGTGAAAACGCCATACCCGGAGAATGACCTGGCCAACGCCCGCTGGTTCCCCGCTCGCGGCCGCCGCGCCGTGGTCTTGCTGCCGCACTGGAATGCCGACGCGCTCGCTTACAACAGCCTGTGCCGGACCCTGAATTGGATGGGGATTGCCGTCCTGCGCCTGAGCCTTCCACATCACGACATTCGCCGGCCGGCCGAGATCCACCGCGCCGACTACGCTGTTTCGGCCAACATCGGCCGCACTATGGACGCGATGCGCCAGGGCGTTGTGGATGTCCGCTGCTGCCTCGACTGGCTCGAATCCCAGGGCTACAACCGCTTGGGCATCGTCGGGACGAGCCTGGGATCGTGCTACGCGTTCATCGCCACCGCCCATGATCCCCGCATCAGCGTGGCCGCGTTCAACCATGCTTCGACTTACGTGGCCGACGTCGTGTGGCACGGTCAATCCACCCGCCACGTCCGCGAGGGCCTCGAGACTTCTATTCAACTGGACGACCTGCGCCAGGTCTGGCGCGCCGTCAGTCCGATGGTTTATTTCGATAAGTTTTCGCGCTGGCCGCGCAAGTCGCTCATCATCTATGCCCGGTATGACCTGACGTTTCTGCCGGGATTATCCGAGCAGGTCGTGGCCGAATTCGTGCGCCACCATCTGGATCACAAAGTCGTCGTCCTTCCCTGCGGCCACTACACCATGGGCGAGACGCCGTTCAAATACATGGACGGCTGGCAGCTGGCAAATTTCTTGCGGACAGCATTTGTGTAGAGTTTGTGTGGGGACGAGTCTCTGACCCGTCTCGACACGAACCCGGATTCACACAGCTCCGCATACGGGTAAAATACGTCCGTGCCCACTATGAAGAATTCCGACATGTCCCGTCCGCTCTACGAAGTTGATCCGCAGATCGCCGCTGCTATCGACAACGAAGCCCGCCGCCAGCATGAAGGTCTGGAGCTGATCGCCTCCGAGAACTTTGTCAGCGAAGCCGTGCTCGAAGCCGCCGGTTCGGTGTTCACGAACAAGTATGCGGAGGGCTATCCGGGCAAGCGCTACTACGGCGGATGCGAATTTACCGATGTCGTTGAAGAGCTGGCCCGCGAGCGCGCGAAGAAACTGTTTGGGGCGGAGCATGCGAACGTTCAACCGCACTCAGGATCGCAGGCGAACATGGGCGCCTATTTTGCCGTGCTCCAACCCGGCGACACTATCCTGGGCCTGAATCTCGCTCACGGAGGACACCTCACGCACGGGCACCATCTGAATTTTTCCGGCAAGACCTACAAAGTCGTTCCCTACGGCGTCACCAAAGAAACCGAGACCATCGACTACGACGAGTTGGAGAAGATCGCAGAAAAAGAACACCCCAAGCTGATCATCGGCGGTGGCAGCGCGTATCCGCGGATTATCGACTTTGTCCGCATGCGCCAGATCGCCGACAAGATCGGCGCGCTTTACCTGGTGGATATGGCGCACTTCTCCGGACTGGTAGCCGGCGGCGCGCATCCGTCGCCCGTTCCGCATGCGCACATCGTAACTTCGACCACGCACAAGACTCTGCGCGGACCGCGCTCGGGCATGATCCTCAGCAAGCAGGAGTTTGCCGCGCCCATCGACAAGGTTGTTTTTCCCGGCATTCAAGGTGGACCACTCGTCCACATCGTAGCCGCAAAGGCCGTCTGCTTCCTCGAAGCTTCGCAGCCTGAATTCCGCGAATACGCGCGGCAGGTTGTCGCCAATGCGAAAGTCATGGCTGAAGGGCTCGCCGCCGAAGGCTTCCGCATCATCTCCGGTGGAACCGATACCCACCTGATGCTGGTCGACGTCTTCGCGAAAGGCATGCTGGGCAGCGAAGCCGAGAAGGCGCTGGGCGAGGCCGGAATCACGGTGAACAAGAACGCGATTCCATTCGATACCAATCCGCCGATGAAGCCGAGCGGCGTCCGCATCGGCACGCCCGCTGTAACGACTCGCGGCATGAAAGAGCCTGAGATGCGCCAGATCGCCCACTGGATCGCCGAAGCGCTGCATCACCGGAACGATGCAACCATGTTGCAGAAGATCCGCAAGGAGGTATTGGATCTGGCCGAAGAGTTTCCGCTGTATGCGGAGCGGCGGGCAAAGGCGCAGGCGGAAGTCAAAGCGTAAGAGCTTCTCGGTCCGATCATCATTCATGAAAGTCGCTCTCGTAACCGGAGCTGGCCAGGGAATCGGCCGGCGGACCGCCGAAGTTCTGGCCCATCGTGGATTCTCTCTGGCCCTGAATGACCTTCGCTCTCCTGCTGAAACCGGTGCGCAAGCTCGAAGTCACGGTGTTGATGTAATCGACGTGCTGGGCGACGTCTCTGACGAAGCCGCAGTTGCCTGCATGGCAGACGCGGTCATGACCAAGTTCGGACGCATCGACGCACTGGTCAACAACGCCGGCATCAGCTCGATTACTCCGGCGGAAGAAATCACGGTTGACGAATGGCGGCGCGTGATGGGCATCAATCTCTTGGGACCGTTCCTCTGCTGCCGGGCTTTTGGCCGCATCATGCTCCAGCAGCGGTCGGGCAGCATCATCAATGTCGCGTCGGTAGCCGGCCTGCTCGGAGTCGCGGATCGAGCTGCCTACAACGCGTCGAAGCACGGTTTGATCGGATTGACTCGAACCCTGGCAGCGGAATGGGGCGGGCGAGGTGTCCGCTGCAACGCTGTGTGCCCGGGTTGGGTCAAGACACCGATGGATGACTCGGCGCAGGATGCCGGCCTCTATGCCGACAGCGACATTACTGGGCGCGTCCCGATGGCGCGCTTCGCCACTCCCGATGACATCGCGCAGGCGATCGTTTTCCTCGCCGACCCCGCGCAGAGCAGCTTCGTGAACGGCCACGCGCTCTCGGTCGACGGCGGCTGGGCGTCGGATGGAAGCTGGGAGAGCCTGCGGCTTGGCCATCGATGAGTTCTGATACGTCGCGACCTTCTCAGTAAGCGTTCTTCGCGATCCTTCCGCCTTCTTTGCGAACTTTGCGATCAAAGCTCTTAACCGCCAAGGTCGCGAAGTGCACGCCAAGGCCGCAAAGAAAAACCTTTATCGGAAATCCCTGTGTCCCTTACGTCCTCTGTGGTTAAATTCCCTTCGTGAGAGTCGCCATCGACATTCGTCGCATGACGGAATTCGGCATTGGCACCTATATCCGCAACGTGGTCCGGACGCTCGCGCGCCTGGATCGCGAGGGCGACTATTTCCTGATTGGCTTACCTGCCAAAGTGGACGAGTGTGGGCCGCTCCCCCCGAATTTTCACGCAGTATCGCTGCCCGATCGCGAGAGCACGCTGAAAGGGAGTCTTGAGTTTCGCGCCGTCGTGCGTCGTCTGCACTGCGACGTGGTACACATCCCGCATCTGTTCTGGATTCCGCGCGGGCTGCCGTGTCCGTACGTGGTGACGGTGCACGATCTGCTCGACCACATGTATGGCGCGCGCGACCGGTCCAGCTTGCGCCGCAGCCTGCATCTTCAGCTGACCCGGCGTGCGCTTCGCAAAGCTGCGCGAGTGCTGGCCGTCTCGCAATTCACGAAGAGCGAAATTGCCAGGACGTTCGGCGTCCCCGACGACCGCATCGAAGTCGTGTACAACGCCATCGACGAGCGCTTCCTGCATGGCCACGCCTCCCAGTCCGACCGCGACCTGATCGCCGAACGCTACCAGGTAAACTACCCGTTCCTGCTCTATGCGGGCGCGATACGGCCGCATAAGAACGTCGTGCGCACGATCGAGGCTTTCTCTGCGCTGAAAACTGAGCTGGAGAAAGAGCAGCAGCTTCCTGACCTGAAGCTCATCATCATCGGGGACGATCTCTCCGGCCACCCCGGCCTACGGCGCACGGTGGTCCGCAGCGGCGTTCAAAACGAGGTGCGCTTTCTGGGGTTCGTCCCGATCGAAGTGCTGCGCATCTTCTACGATGTCGCCAAGATCTTTGTGTTTCCCTCTCTCTACGAAGGTTTCGGCCTACCTCCTCTCGAAGCGATGGCCCACGGAACTCCGGTGGTCACGTCGAACACGTCGAGCCTGCCCGAGGTCGCAGGCAACGCGGCGCTACTTGTCAATCCGGAGAACGTGTTTGAAATCCAGCGCGCGCTCCAACGGGCCCTGCTCGATCCGGTGCTTCGCAGCCGAATGAAGCAGCGCGGCTACGAGCAGGCCCAACGCTTTTCCTGGACGAGTTCGGTCTCAAGAATCCTCGAGATCTACCGCGAAGTGGCGGGCAGCGGTGTCTCGAGCGGTGTCGCGGCCGACTGAGAAGGTTCCTTAGCGCCAGCCAGCGGGCAGCTGCGCACAGGATCCTGCTGTCCGCGGGGCGACCGCGTCACGTTCGCTCCCTTTATAATAAGCGTCTCTCGATGATTCCCGCTGAGGCCTCCGAGCCCGGGCAGCCACGCACACAGTCCATGAATCGTCCGAGCAATCTGCTTTCGGACTGGCGGATTGCCGCTCTCATTCTTACTGCCTTATGGTTAATCATCTACATCACCGGCCTCTCCACCCCCGCCCTGCTCGACGACGCCGACACTGTGCATGCGGAAGCTGCGCGTGAAATGGTACAGCGGCACGACTGGGTTACGCTCTACGCCAACGGCATTCGCTATCTGGAGAAAGCGCCGCTTATGTATTGGGGCGTCGCTACCAGCTATACCGTGTTTGGCATCAGCGAGTGGAGTACGCGTTTCCCCTTGATGCTGGGCGTGCTGGGCATGATCCTCGCGACTTATGGGCTGGGCCGCTGGGCCTTCGGCCCGGAGGGAGGATTCGATTCTGGACTGGTGATGGCCACTGCCCTCGGTCCGTACTTGTTTACTCGCTTTCTCATCCCCGACGTGCCGGTCGGACTCTGGCTCACTCTGACGTACTGGCTGTTCCTGAAATCACTGGAAGAAACTGGGCCCTCACGCTGGGTGTGCTGGGGACTGGCCGCCGTTTGCGCGCTGAACGTGATGACCAAGGGACTGATCGGGTTGGTGTTTCCGGCAGCAGCTATCGGCCTTTATCTTTTGCTAACCGGAAATCTGAAGCATCTGCTCAAGTTGCGTCTGCCCTCGAGTACGCTGGTTTTCTTCGCCATCGCCGCTCCGTGGCACATTTTGGCGGAGCGCGCGAATCCCGCGCAGGGTCAAGTCCGCGGATTTCTGTGGTTCTACTTCGTCAACGAACATTTCCTGCGTTTTCTGAACAAACGTGTACCGCGCGACTATGACACCGTGCCCCTGCTGATTTTTTGGGCGTTGCTAATCGTCTGGCTGGTGCCGTGGAGTGTTTTCGTTCCGCAAGGTCTGCTGGAAGTGCCGCGGCGCTGGCGCGAGTTTCGCTCGCAGATGTCGCGCCGCCAGCGCGCCAATCTGCTTTTTCTTCTGTGGGGATTGGTGATTGTAGGCTTCTTCAGTTTTTCCACGCGGCAGGAGTACTACACAATCCCCGCAATTCCGGGGATGGCGCTCCTGATCGGAGGATGGCTTGCCCGCGAGCGAACGTCGCCCGTCGGAAGCCCGGAACGCCGCGCGGGACTCATCTCGGCGACAGCTCTGCTTGGGATCGGTGTGGTCGTCGCCATCGTCGGATTCGCCCTCCTCTCGTTCTCCAAGCCACCAACTCCCGGAACCGATCTCTCCGATCTGCTCAAGAAGCATCCGCAGGACTATGCCCTTTCCTTCGGCCACTTTCTGGATCTGACACCGCAAGCGATGGGTGCATTTAGGGGCCCGTTGCTCGGGGTTGCACTCGGATTGCTGCTGGGAACTCTGGCGAATTGGGTGCTCCGCCGCCGCGGCCGTGCCGGCGCGGGAAATGCGGCGCTGGCCGCAATGATGGTCGTGGTGCTGGCGTGCGTGCATTTCGCTTTTGCCATTTTTTCTCCGATTCTTTCGTCAAAGGATCTGGCGTTGGCCATTCAGCGGCAGTACCGGCCGGGTGATGTGATCGTGGTGATTGGAAAATACGAGAATGCATCCGCGCTGAATTTCTACACCGGAATCCCCCTTCGCAGTCTGCGCGAACCCGCCGGCAACATGTGGTACGGATCGAAATTTCCGGATGCCCCGCGCGTCTTCGAGACTCCAGCGTCTTTCAAAACTTTGTGGGAAGGTCCGCAGCGCGTGTTTCTCTGGGCTGAGGAAGACAATCCTGGAGAGTTGCGTGGTTTGACGTACTACGAACTTGCCCGGCGGGGAGGAAAGATCATCTTTACCAACCGCCCTGTAGCAACGCCTTCAGGGCCGGGATAAGCGGGATAGCTCCTGCTGCACGGTGGCCTCGTTGGCAATTCTCTCCAGGTGGCCGTTCTTGAGATAGAACACCTCGCCTCGCCAGAAGATACGGTTTCCCACCAGTCCCAGAGCCCACACAACCGGCGCGATCAGGTCGCGCACCGGCAACAGGAAGAGATCTCGCAGCGCCTGTGAATCGCCGAGCACCTCCACCGCTGAAGTCAAACCCACCGCAAGCCGTGCCGCAACGGTCGCGACAAACAGCGCCCAGACCCACCCCGACCCACGCGCCGCCACCAGCGCAACCAGTGCCCACGGCAAACCGAAGGTTAGGAGCAGGCCGACGTATCCCCAGCGGCGCGCGCCCCGCACGCTACGAGCCCAGCGTAACTGGTGGTCGAAGAACTGACTGAGCGAGTACGCCGGCAGGAACGTGTCGACCACAACTTCACTGAGCTCAACGCGCTTCCCGAGCGCGGCGATGCGATTGCCCAGTTCGTAGTCGTCGGCCAGGTAGTTCACCACCGCTTCGAAGCCTCCGATGGCTTGCAGATCACTTTGGCGGAAAGCTAGCGTCGAGCCCAGCCCGAAGTGAAGTCCTTTTTCGAAGAGTCTTGCACTCAGCACTCCCGGGACAAAATCGGTGCTGATCCCAAGCGCCTCGAGCCGCGAACCAAGAGTCGTGGCGGCGATGCCTCGGTACAGGCAAGTCACCATCCCGACTGCGGAATCCGCCAGCGGTGCGATCACACGTCGCAAGTAGTCGGGCGCGACGCGGATATCGCTGTCGTTGACCAGCAAGATTTCATGACGTGCCGCAGGCAGCATTTGTGCCAGCGTGCTTAGCTTGCGATTGGTCCCCAGGTCGCGCTGGCACACCCGCAGATCAATTTGCCGGTTCGGATACCTCTCTTGCAGCTTGCGCACCAGCCCGATGGCGGGGTCGTTGGGATCGCTGACGCCGAAGATCAATTGAAATTCCGGATAGTCTTGCTCGCAGTGGCTGCAAAACGCCTCCCAGATCTGCGGATCAATTCCCTTCAAAGGTTTCAGGATGGAAACAGGAGGGAGCTGATTTTCAGGCAACGAAACTGACGCACGCCTCTGGCGCCGGCTTTTCAGGAAACTCGCGATGCCGCATCCGGAGAGCAAATAGAAGCCGAGGCTGGATACGGTTCCAAGTGCCGCGACCGTTTCAATCAGGGGGCGTGCCGTCAGATGCATGTGATCCTTGTAGCGCTCGCCGTCCCTGCCGCAAGATGTCGGCGCTACTCGTAGCGCAGCGACTCGATCGGATCCAGGTTAGCCGCTTTCCATGCCGGGTAGATCCCGAACAGCAAACCTTCTGCCGCGGCGGCGCTGAAGCCAAAAGCGGTCCAGAAGAACGACATGCGCGCGGGCATCGAACTCCAGATAGCCGGAATCACCCAGGTGATCACCGCTCCTACGAGAACGCCGATGATCCCGCCCACGGCGGTTAGCGTAATCGCCTCCAGGGTGAATTGCATGAGAATATCCGCCTTCCGCGCGCCGATCGCTTTTCGGACACCGATTTCCCGGGTGCGTTCGGTCACCGACACTAGCATGATGTTCATCACGCCCACGCCACCCACGATCAGGCCCACGCTGGAAACAGCGAACATGAAGATGAATACCGCTCCCGTGATCTGGTTCCAGAAGTCGGTGAAGGACTCCTGGGTAAAGATGGCGAAGTTGTCGGGCTTTTCCGGGGAGAGCCTGCGCCTGCGCCGCAGGAGTTCGCGCATCTCATCCTCCGCTTTCGCCATCTCCACATGCGACGTGGCTTTGACGCTGATCCAGTATTGCTTCAACTCGGGATGCAATTTCCGAAACGTGGTCAAGGGAAAAAGTACGATATTGTCTTCCGGGTTGTTGCCGCCTGCAAAGGCACTCTTCCGTTTCTCGGCGACTCCAATGACGGTGAACAGCTGGCCGTCAATATTAATTTCCTTTCCGAGAGCGCCTCCATTCGGGAAAAGTTCGTCCGCGGTATCGCTCCCCAGCACGATGACGGAAGCATGGCGTTCGTCGTCATTCTCATTCCACCAGCGGCCTTCGGTAACTCCAAGATCGAATACTTTGGGCCATTCCCCGGTATCGCCTTCGAGCATGGTGTTCTTAGCCCGGCGGTCGCCATATTTCACCACGTAGGTGCCGGCGCCGAATTCTGGTCTCTGGTAGCGAAGCCCCGTAGTGACCGCTTTCACATGTGGCAAGTCCTTCATGGCCAGGCAGTCTTCGAGAGTCAATTCCTTGCGGGTGCGCATTTCTTCGGTGGGGCGACCGATGTTAAACGGCTGGATATGAAAGGCGAAGACCAGATCTGAACCCAGACTGCTGATGGACTGTGTGACACTCTCGTTCAATCCGCGCACCACCGAAGAGATGCTAATGACCACCGCGACACCGATCACGATGCCCAGCACGGTGAGTGCCGAGCGCATTTTGTTGCTGCGGATGGTGTCCAGCGCCATCTGAACACTCTCGCCGTAATCGCTTCGACGCATATTTAAGACCTACAGTTCAAACCGCAGCGCTGCAATTGGGTCCAGCTTGGCGGCGCGCTTTGCGGGATACACTCCGAAGAACAATCCCACGCTGGTTGAAACCATCAATGCAGCCAGAACGGCCCACAGTTTCACCGCCGAAGGCATGCCAATTAAGGCGGTGATTGATTTGGCAAAACTGATCCCGAACAGAACGCCTAGGCACCCGCCGAGCAGGGCCACAGTGGCGGATTCGATCAGGAACTGCATCAGGACATCCTGCCGTCGTGCTCCCATGGCTTTTCGAATGCCGATCTCTCGCGTGCGCTCAGTAACCGACACCAGCATGATGTTCATGATCACGATGCCCCCCACCACCAGGGCTATGGCGGCGATCGCCGTGATCGTGATGAAAAGGGTCTGCGTGAGATTCTTCCACAAGCTCAGGAAATTCTCGTTCGTCTCCGCGACAAAACTATCCGGCTGGCCGGGAGCATCATGACGACGAGCCCGCAACACGACTCGCACTTCGTCGATCGCCGCATTCAGCTGGCTGCCTACCCCGTGAGCTTTTCCTGAAACGCGGATGCTGGTATGGGAACCGTACTGCTTTAAGTAAGCTGAAATCGGGATGGCTATATAGTTGTCCAGGCTCTGGCCCAGAGTTTTGCCCTGCTTCTCGCCCACGCCGATGACACGATAGAGTTGTCCATCAAGCCGCACTTCCATGCCCAAGGGATCCTGGCTGGGAAAAAGATTGTCCACGACGTCAGTGCCGATGACCGCCACCGTGGAGCGGTTGTCCTCGTCGGTTTCGTTCAACATCCGGCCGGCGGTCAGATTGAGATCCAGGACGGTCGCCATCGTGGGTGTCATGCCCCGCACCCAGGTGTCATTGATCGAGTGTTCCGCATACCTTACGTGACCCGTAGGGTTGAGGACAGAGGCGGCGACCACCGAACACTTTTGGCAGGCCTCGCGCACCGCGTAATAATCGTCCAGGGTGAGGTTTTTGCGTTTCTCACCTTCGATCAACTGGTCAATGTTGGTGATGACCGGAGAGATTTTGCTGACAATAAAGACGTCCGTTCCCAGCCTGAACACTCGCTCGGCCACGTAGCGGTCAAGGCCGCTGGTAAAGGTAACCACAGCGATGACCGCAGCCACGGCGATCACCACTCCCAACATCGTGAGAAAAGACCGTAGCTTGTTTGCCCACAGCGATTGCAGAGCAATGCGCATGGCCTCGGTTGAAGTCATGGCCCCGTGTCGCAGGCTGTCTGTCCGTGGCATCTACAGAGCCTCGTCAAGATATCAGTCTAGCAGAGCAATATCACTCCGCCGGTGCGACCCGCAGCCTGGAGCGCTGCCACAATCGCATATAATGACCCTGTTGGCAGCCGGATCGGACGGCCGCTGTCGTAAGACAGAGGAAAGTCCGAACTCCGCAGAGCAGTGTGCCGGATAACGTCCGGGAGGCTGGGTTCAAGCTCAGTCGACGGAAAGTGCCACAGAAAATATACCGCCCGAGCCGCAAGGCTCAGGTAAGGGTGAAAAGGTGCGGTAAGAGCGCACCGCCGTTGCAGTAATGCCGCGGGCAGGGCAAACCCCACACGGAGCAAGACCAAATAGGGAGGAAGTCCCTGGCTTCGGCCGGGGACACGTGCCGGCTCGGTGCGTCAAACCTCCGGGTAGGTCGCTAGAGCCGCACAGCGATGCGCGGCCCAGAGGAATGGCCGTCCCGCAGGAGCAATCCCGCGGACAGAATTCGGCTTACAGATCCGGCTGCCACAATTTAGTCGCCAATCAATGCGCGATTGGCCTTGACTCGCGCTATTGAATCGAGTAAAAACCTACCACTTCCCTTTCTCAGGGCCGAACCCGGTCGTATCGTCTTCCCCGAACGAATTCACGCCGCCAGGCACGTTGTCGCTTTCTGCCGAGCGGCGAATTGGGAGGAAAGACATGCCGTCAACTCCAAAGGACTTGCTAGAGGCGTTGGATTTCATCACCGCCGAGGCGGAGCCAGAGGCAGAGGTGGAGAGCCTTCATGCAAGACACGTAACAAGAGTGCGCCGAACCTTTGATGATCCAAATATCGTGGGCGTCGGCGTGAGCAAGAAAGTCAGCGACGGAAAAGAATTGGATTCGCTTTGTGTGTGCTTCTACGTCGTGAAGAAGCTGCCTCGGAAGAAAATAGCGGCTCAGCACTTCGTGCCACCCGTAATAGCCACCGACCGGGGCCAGGCGGCATACACCGACGTCAAGCCAATTGGATTGATCGTACCGCAGGTACAACCGCTAGTTAAGCGGAAATCCATAGAGAGCGGCTTCAGCATTGGACACGTCAAAATTACCGCAGGTACAGTGGGCGCCATCGTAAAAAAAGGCGGTAAGCGCTATGTGTTGAGCAATTCCCACGTGCTGGCGAACAGTGGCAAGGGCAAGGCGGGTGACAAGGTGGTTTATCCGGGGCCCGCCGATGGCGGCAAAGTTCCCTCGGATTGGGTGGCGGTGTTGAGGGAAGCGGTTCCCTTCAAGAAAGGCGGGGCGTTTGTAAACGAAGTTGACGCAGCCTTGGCGGAGGCCAGGCCGGAGCGACTGGCGGACATTACCTACAATCTTCCGAAGGCCAAGAAGCCCCTTGCGACGATCGCGCCTCAGCGAGACATGGTGGTCACGAAACGGGGCCGCACGACCGGAACCACAAAGGGCAGGATCATCGACACGGATTTTCGTTTCGTTCTCAACTATGAGGGGGTCGGGCAGATCGGTTTTACTCGGCAGGTGCTCTGTGAGCGTTACACCGCCGGCGGCGACTCCGGATCGCTGGTGATCGACGTGGCGACCGGCAAGATCGTCGGCTTGCACTTTGCCGGCGCAAATGGCGGTAGCGTCTTCAACCCCATCCAATCGGTTATGAAGGCATTGGGCTTTACCTTTACAGCCGACTGACAGTAAGTTGAGAGGCATGGCAACCCAACGGCAGGCGCAACGCGCAAGGGACTTGCATCAGGACAAACTGGCGGCATCGGGCGTGCATGCCCTTAGCGTCGAATCTTTAACAGGGCAAGCGGGAAACAAGGCCCGATCGTTTGGGATTGTGGCCTGGGTACACAGCAAGGCGCAGACGAATCCCGTTTATCTGCCGTCAGCCCTGCCGATTGTAGAGCGCGGAAAAACGGTGAACGTTCCGCTCATAGTACGTGAATCGAAGCCATTTCAACTGGAGTAACCTAATATGCCGCTCATCGTGAAAGAAGATGGCGCCGCTGCCGATGCGGCGATCGAGAGTTTAAGCCCGGCCTCCGCGGAGACCTTTGAAGCGACGCTGGAGATGGTGCCGCGGAACTGCATTCTAAAGCCACACAAGGATGTGAAGGTGCCTTCCTTTTCGGTTAGCGGCCAGATCACGGCCTTCGCTTCGCCCGATTCCACGTTCGCCGTCACCAAGCGGCTACTCGACGCGGCGAAAAAGACTATTGAGATCGGCATCTACGACTTTAGTGCGGGTTACGTCGCCAACCTTCTCAAGGATGCGATGGCGCGCCGCGTCAAAGTCACGCTCATGCTCGATACCGATCACGTCAAGGGCGAGGATGAAATCTTTCGCGACCTGAAACAAGCGGGCGCGACGTGCGTATCCGCTCCCTCCTGCGCGAGCGAAAACACGAGCGCCCACTTCTTCCGCTCCTCCCACGAGAAAGTGATCGTGATTGATGGTGAGATTTGCATCGTGCAGAGCGGCAATTACAGCAATAACAGCATTCCCTTGAACGTTCTGGACGGTAAGGCGGACACCCACTTCCGTACCGGGAACCGCGACATGGGCATCGCCCTGCAGTCCAAAGCTATGGCAAAGTTCCTGACCACTATCCTCGATGACGATATGAAACTCGAGTTGAACACGCCCGAGGTATTGGCAATGGCCGCTGCAGCGGTTCCGCCGCCGCCGATGCTGGTCGAATCCGCGCCCACGAAACGCCCCGACAAACTGTTCCCAAGCAAGACGTTCTCGCTGAACAAGCCGTTGACGGTCCAGCCCGTCCTGAGTCCCGATAATTACATGCAGGTCATTCCGGATTTTCTCAAGGCGGCCAAGAGTTCGGTGCTGATCGAGCAGCAATATATTCACAGCGCCGACCCGCCAGTGGCCCAGTTGTTGCAGGCCATCGCCGATGCCCGGAAGGACAAGCCGAAATTTGACGTTCGCATTATGCTAGGAAAGATCTTCAGCAACAAAGACCTGGCGAAGGAAAAGGTGAACCTCGCGAACATTGCGGCGAAGTACGGTTTGAAGATCTCCGTCAACATCCGCTACGTGGATACCACGCGCCTTGTCCACTGCCACAACAAGCTCATAATCGTGGATGGTGAAACCGTGCTGGTGAGTTCGCAGAACTGGTCAAAGGCGGCCGTGACGGAGAACCGCGAAGCAGGCCTGCTCTTCAAACACGCCGGCGTGGCCAGCTACTTCACCGATATCTTTGAGGTGGATTGGAAAACGGCACAAAAGAAGCTCCCGGCAACGATTGGGGCCGGCGTCGTCACTCCTGAGAGTCTGAAGCAAGGTGGATTTATCGAAGTAGCGGCGGCGGATTATCAGCAACTCTAGCCTGCGGCGAGCTGAAAGAGCCTTGAAGGTCATGAACTCCGGCATTTCCCACAGTAATTTTGTGTCGACTCCCTGAATAAACCTTGGGCCCCTTTCTTCACAGATGCCAGCGATGGGAAACTGCGACGCCTCGTGATGCAGGCCGACCGCACTCGTCGCCCAATCTGGAATGCGCTACCAGTCCGATTACTGCTGCAAAATTAATAATAAGCGTGTTGCTATTTTTGCACGTTTCTTATGTGTGTCACGTATAATACGTGGTACAATACAAGCATGGCATCCTCTGGCGACATACCCAAACAGAATCTGACGATCAGTCTCAACCGGCAGACGATCCGGAAGGCGAAGATCCTCGCCGCGCGTCGTGCTACCTCCATCAGCGGTCTCGTTGCGGAGCAGATTGAAATGCTCGTCGGTGAGGAGGAAGCATACGAGCGCGCTGAGCGACAGGCTCTGAGCCTGCTTGAGCAAGGCTTTCATCTGGGTGGCGTGATCAGAGTCAGCCGGGATGAATTGCATGAGCGATAGAACCTTCGTTGACACCAACGTTTTGATCTACGCTCACGATGTGGACGCGAAAGCCAAGCATGAAGTGGCGAAGAGCGTTCTGGTGGAACTTTGGAGTCAGCGAACGGGCGTTCTGAGCCTGCAGGTGCTGCAAGAGTTCTATGTCAACGTCACGCGGAAGATTGCCACTCCGCTTTCCAAAGATCTGGCGCGTATCGTCGTGAACAGCTACGCCCTGTGGTGCGTCGAAACCACCCCGGCTGAGATCACAACGGCATTTCGCATTGAGGATGAATCCCGGGTCGGATTCTGGGACGCCCTCATTGTCGCGTCAGCGGTCAAGTCTGGATGCGTCCAGATTTTCTCCGAGGACTTGAATGCTAAACAGATTATCTCGGGCATCCGCATCGAGAATCCGTTCGACAAACCTCACACCGAGTAGGAAACGTTTTCGCCGCTTGCCTCTGCCGAAGCGACAACAGTCGTTGTCAACGCGCCCGAAGACTTGCTCCCGCGCCGCATGGCGACGATCCCCGTGCGAACCATTTCCATCACGCCATACGGACGCAATACCTCGAGCAGTCCGTCAATTTTGTCTTCGGCGCCGGTAATCTCGATGGTGAGGGACTCGGGCGCGACATCGACCACTCGGGCCCGGAATACGCTCGCCAGCTCCAGCACGTGCGAGCGCGCCTCATGGGTTGCGGCCACTTTGATCATAGCCAGGTCGCGGACGATCGCAGGCTCGTGAGTAATGTTCTCCACCAGCATCACATTCACCAACTTGTACAGGTTGGCCTCGATGCGGCGGGCCTGATCATAGTCGGCATCCACCGTGATGGTCATACGCGAGACTTCAGGCTTCTCGGTACGCCCTACCGTCAGCGAATCGATATTGAAAGCTCGCCGGCGAAAAAGCGACGCGACCCGGGTTAGCACTCCCGGCTTATTTTCCACGTACACAACGAATGTGTTCATCATAGAAATTACTCGGAAATTACTCGGGAAATTACTCGTCCGCTGCCGTCTCCACGATCGGGCTCGGCCGGCGGATCATTTCATGCAGCGCCGATCCAGCCGCCACCATCGGATACACCGTGTCTTCCTGTTCGACATGAAAATTGATCAGCATGGGCCCGTCGTGATTGCGTGCCTCTCGCACCACCGGAACGACCTCCGAGCGTTGCCGGACGGTTGCGGCCTTGATCCCATACGCTTCGGCAAGCTTCGCAAAATCCGGATTCAGTAGTGGAGTCGCCGAATAGTTGCGCTCGTAGAAAAACTCCTGCCACTGCCGCACCATCCCGAGATAGCCATTGTTGATGATGGCGATGTGAATCTTGAGGTTTTCCTGCACAAGCGTCGCCAGTTCCGCCATCGTCATCTGAAACCCACCATCGCCCACGATTACCCAAACTTCCGCTTCCGGGCGCGCGACCTTCGCGCCGATGGCTGCAGGCAAAGCAAATCCCATCGTGCCCAGTCCGCCCGAAGTAATCAGGCTGCGTGCCTTCTCGTGCTTGTAGTACTGCGCCTCCCACATCTGATGCTGCCCAACGTCAGTGACCACAATGGTGTCGGCATCGCGAGTCTCCCGCCAGATGTCATTGATCACATGCGCGGCGTACAGATGCCCGTTGTCGGGCAGGTTCTGAATATCGCGGACCGCAGCGTCCCCTTTCATCTGGTCAATCGAGTCCAGCCATTCGCTGCGATCCGGAGACTCGATGCGAGGCAGCAGTTCATGCAGCACCTCGCGAAGATCGCCCACCAGAGCGACGTCCACTTTGACATTCTTGTTGATTTCCGCCGGATCGATCTCGACGTGAATCTTCTTCGCGTTCGGAGCGTAAGTCTTCAGACTGCCCGTTACGCGGTCGTCAAATCGCATTCCCAGCGCGATCAGCAGGTCTGCATCCTGGATGGCGTGGTTCACCCAGGCTTCGCCGTGCATGCCCATCATTCCGAGATTGAGTGGGTGAGAAGCTGGAAACGCACCTAAGCCCAGCAGCGTGGGGGCCACCGGGATCCCCGCTCGTTCCGCAAAGTCGCGGACCTCCTGCATGGCGCCGGAAATAATGATGCCGTGTCCGGCCAGAATCACCGGACGCTTGGAATTGTGGATCAACTCCAGCGCCTCGTCGTATTCCTTCGGCGCCGGCGAAAGGTCAGGACGGTATCCCGGCAACTGTGGCGCCGCCGCTTCCCAATCAAATTCGCATGTAGTCTGCTGCGCGTCTTTAGTGATATCCACCAGAACCGGTCCCGGCCGTCCCGACCGCGCCACATAGAAAGCCTCGCGGATAGTCTGCGCCACTTCGCTGGCATGCGTCACCAGATAGTTGTGCTTGGTGATGGGAAGTGTGACGCCAGTGATGTCCGTCTCCTGAAACGCGTCCGACCCGATCAGCTTGCTGCCCACCTGCCCCGTAATGCAGACGATAGGCGAAGAATCCAGCATGGCCGTCGCAATTCCGGTGACCATATTGGTAGCGCCCGGCCCTGAGGTTGCGACCGCCACCCCGACTCCTCCGCCGGCGCGCGCGAAACCGTCCGCCATGTGGGTCGCCCCTTGTTCATGGCGAACCAGCACGTGATGAATCTTGCTGTGCTTCAAAGCGTCATAAGCGGGCAGAATTGCGCCACCGGGATACCCGAAGACGTGCTCAACACCCTCACGTTCAAGACACTCCCAAAGAATGCTTGCCCCGGTCATGGTCCCCGATTTTTCTTTGTCCTTCATGACACCCTTCCTGCAATTCCTCAAAATAGCCCACTAAATCAAAACCCACCAACCAGCGATTCTGGCGGTGGGATTGGGGAGCTCTGGAAGATCCTTTCGATTAGCTCACTGTTCCCCCCCGCGCCGGTACGGGCACCAATACTCGTACCCGAGGAAGTCGAACGCTAATTCGGCATAGATAGAAATGACGCTGACGGCCAACGCTCATGATCGCACCAACCCACGAGGTTGAATAATGCTACCAACCGACCGTTCGGTTGGCAAGCGGAAATTAATAGCGCCCAAGAGCTTGAAACGGAGGAAGGTTGAGTGGCACTCCCCTCTCTTATTAACCGCCTACACTTGCGCGATACCGCCATCCACAAACAATTCGATTCCGGTGATGTAGCTGCTATCGTCGGATGCGAGAAACACGACGGCCTTGGCAATCTCATCGGGCGTGCCGAACCTGCCAAGTGGAACCATGGTGGAAATCATCTTCTTGCGTTGCTCGCCCGTTTCTGAAGAAGCCAGCAGGTCACTTAATCCGGGCGTGTCGGTGGAGCCTGGGCTCACCGCGTTCACGCGAATGCGGCGATCCTTTAAGTCGGTTGTCCAGGTCCGCGCAAACGAACGCACGGCAGCTTTGGTGGCGCTGTAAACACTATTCGAAGAGAATCCCTTACTCGCGACGATGGAAGCATTCAGAATGATGGAGGCACCATCCGGCAGCAGCGGGAGCGCTTTCTGGACCGTGAAAAGTAGGCCTTTCACATTGATGTTAAAGATCGAGTCATAGAATTCCTCGGTGATTTTGCCAAGGGGAGAATATCGTGCTACGCCGGCATTCGCGAACACGATATCGAGCTTGCCTTTCTCCCGCTTGATTTGCGCGAACAGGCGATCCAGGTCGCCCAGGTTCGCCACGTCTCCTTGTACGCCGGTGACATTCTTTCCGATCTCCTTTACCGCCGCGGCCAACTCCGCATCTCGACGCCCCGTGATAAAAACATACGCGCCTTCCTTCACAAACTGCTTCGCCGTCGCGAGACCGATGCCACTATTGCCGCCAGTAATGAGCGCAATTTTTCCTTCGAGTTTACCCATGTGTCTTCTCCTTGCTGATTATTGCCCAGTGACCAACACCATGCGGAACCGTGCTTTACCTTGCATCATGCGAGCGTAAGCCTCAGCAGCCTGTTCGAGCGGAAATGTCTCGATCATGGGTCGGATATTCTCGAGGACGCTGAAGGCAAGTGTGTCCTCGCTATCAATCGGAGTACCCGTTAGTGTCCCGTAGATCGAGCGCCCTCCAAAGACAAGCGGGAAGGCATTCAGCCGAATTTCGTCGTTTGGAATCCCAACTATGATCAGCTTTCCTCGTGTTGCAAGACCAGCCACAAGTGGTCCCATGGCATCACCACTGGTGCCTGTTGCGAGGATAGCCCTGGCCCCGCCCATACGCTGCAGCACCGCTGCGGCATCCTCGGCGGCACTATCGATGTAGACGTGCGCGCCCAAATCTTTCGCAAGCTTCTCCTTCTCGCGTCCACGTCCGATCGCAACAGTACGGAATCCCATCTGCCGCGCAAACTGGACGCCCAGATGCCCAAGGCCGCCGATGCCCTGCACGGCGACCAGGTCTCCACCACGCAAGCCGGCGTTGCGAAGAGCGTTGTAGGTCGTGACACCCGCGCACAGAAGAGGAGCGGCTTCTGCGGATGTGAGCTCGTCCGGAATAGAAGAGATGGCGCGTGCTTCAGCGATCATCACTTCCGCATATCCGCCATCCGTGGTTACTCCCGATGAGACGGGGTTTTGACAATTCACCGTGTCTCCGCGTCGGCACGGTTCGCATACCCCGTCTTCACCGGCAATGAGACCGACACCAACCCGTTGACCGATTTTCCACCTCGATACTCCGCTGCCCAAGGCCTCAATGCGGCCCACCACTTCATGCCCAGGAACGCGCGGCAGCTTCAAACCCGGGTAGACGCCAGTGACCGTGGCCGCATCGGTGTGGCAGATTCCACATGCTTCCACCCGAATCCGAACCTGACCCGCTCCAGGCTCAGAGACTTGCCGTTCCACTACTCGAAGTGTGCCGGGTGCGGAGACTTCCACCGCTTTGTATGTGCCTTTCATCTGGATCCTCCATCTTTCTTTCTGGATTTTTCCGTCTAGAGTGCATTCAATTTGGTCATGATCGGCGCTCCAGCCAGCTTGCCCTCCAATGCTGCGAAGATCCTCAAGCTTGTCAGATTGTCAGGACGACTCTGCCGAACGGGCGGCCCTCAACCTGGTAGCGCAGAGCATCGGCCGCTTCAGCCAGCGGGAATGTCTTAGCCACGATCGGTTTGATCGCGCCGGATCGAAGCAGAGAGACGATAGTCTTCCAGGCGTCAGCCCAGGCCGCCTGCGGCTGATTGAACAGTACGAAGCTCTGGATGCTGGCTTGTTTCCAGATCAGATCTGTGACGTCAATGGTTGCCTTGCGGCTTGCCGCATACCCCAGTGTGGTGAGGCTTCCTCCCATTGCAAGCGCTCCGAGCGCGTCGCTCAAGACTTCACCGCCGATCCCGTCGATGATAATGTCTGCGCCGTAACCGTCTGTGATACGACGCACGCCGTCACCCAGCTTCTCCCAGGAGGTATCAATGACCTCATTGAATCC
>Ga0209701_10000248_pt1 | contig 29553 bp, 29 predicted proteins | sample CZO8metaG_4_FD_188356 | JGI IMG/M metagenome (GOLD analysis project Ga0209701, IMG submission 188356) | Vadose zone soil microbial communities from the Eel River Critical Zone Observatory, Northern California, USA - CZOApr15con2H3.8 metaG... | ecosystem: Environmental > Terrestrial > Soil >... | reverse complement strand
TCAATCCGTTCAGTCTGTACGGGTTATTCCTGACGGCGACCGGGATTGCCGTGACGCATCAGACGTCGAAGGGCGCGGCGTATACCGCCGCCGGGATCCAACTGCTCATCGCCTTGACCATCACCGGCCTGCTGACCGTGGCAGGTGGCAGCTAGCGAAGAAGATTCGACGAGGGCCGCGAGTTTCGCGCGGGACGACGCCAGCCGGCCTCGTTGTCGGCGGTCGGCAGGCCGCGCGGGAGCCCGTCGTGCACGGCGACGAGATCGGTGCCGCCGTCGGCATCGGCGAGCGCGATCGTGATCGTCATCGCGCCGCGCAGCGTGGGCTTTGGCGTCTCGAACTCGACCACTTCGACGACCTGCTCGTTTGTCACGAGCTTCACGAAGCGGCCGTGGAACGTGTCGGTGTGCGCGGTCGTCTTGCCGACCCCGGTCGGCGCGTCGTACGTGAGCGAGATCCGGAACGAGCCCCCTTCGCGGGGGTCGAACGCATGCGCGTGGCTGGTCATGCCGGTCGGCACCATCCATGTCGCGACCGCCCGCGCATCGAGCAGCGCGCGATAGACGAGGTGCGGGGCGCATTCACGTGGTACCGGATGCGGGTCGAGCTCACGCGCGAACATTAGCGCGGGCAGCGAGACCGGAGCAACCCGCGAGCGGCGGGCTACACCGTCGCTTTGGTGCGGTTGATCACGCCCTGCTCTTCGAGGGCGGCCTGCGCCGCGGCAAGTCGCGCCACGGGTACCCGGAACGGCGAGCACGACACGTAGTTCAGGCCCACCCGGTGGCAGAACTTCACCGAAGCGGGCTCGCCACCGTGCTCGCCGCAGATGCCGATCTTGAGCTCGGGCTTGGTTGCGCGGCCGAGTCGCACCGCGAGCTCGATCAGCTTGCCCACCCCTTCCTGATCGAGCACCTGGAACGGATCGTCGGACAGAATGCCGTGCTCCACGTAGAAGGGGAGGAAGCGGCCGGCGTCGTCGCGCGACAGGCCGAACGTGGTCTGCGTCAAGTCGTTCGTGCCGAACGAGAAGAAGTCGGCCTCTTTGGCGATCGCGTCGGCGGTGAGGGCGGCGCGCGGCAGCTCGATCATGGTGCCGACGAGGTAGGGAACCGCCCGGCCCTGGGTGTGGAACACGTCCTGCGCCACGCGCCGCACGATCTCGGCCTGCCGGCGCAGCTCCTCCGCGAGCGCCACGAGCGGGATCATCACCTCGACCACCACCTGTTTGCCGCGCGCCACCACGCGGCATGCCGCCTCGAAGATCGCGCGCGCCTGCATTTCCGTGATTTCGGGATAGGTGATGCCGAGCCGGCAGCCGCGGTGGCCGAGCATCGGATTCGCTTCGACCAGGGACTCGACCAACCGCTCAAGCCGCGCCACTGGCAGCCGCATGGCGCGGGCGAGCGTCGTCACCTCGGCGCGCGTCTTGGGCAGGAACTCGTGCAGCGGGGGATCGAGCAGACGGATCGTCACCGAGTGCCCCGCCATCGCCTCGAAGATCCCTTCGAAGTCGGCGCGCTGCATGGGGAGGAGCCGCGCGAGGGCGTGGCGGCGTCCGGTCTCGTCCGGCGCCACGATCATTTCTCGCACCGCGGTGATGCGGTCGCCCTCGAAGAACATGTGTTCCGTGCGGCACAGGCCGATCCCTTCCGCCCCGAACTGGCGGGCCCGCTTCGCATCGGCGGGCGTATCGGCATTGGCGCGCACCCGCAGGCGGCGGCGCTCGTCGGCCCATGCCATGAGCCGCGCGTAGTGCGCGCCGATTTTCGGCTCGACCAGCTTCGCCGCGCCCAGGATCACGCGGCCGGTGGTGCCGTCGACCGTGATGAGCTGCCCCTGCTTGACGACCCGCCCATTGGCGCGCAGCCGCCCCGCGTGTGGGTCGACGTCGATATCCGTGGCGCCGACCACGCACGTCTTTCCCATGCCGCGCGCCACGACCGCCGCGTGGCTCGTCATGCCGCCGCGCGCGGTGAGCACGGCCTGGGCGGCGACGATGCCGTGGAAGTCTTCGGGCGACGTCTCGGGCCGGATGAGCACCACCCGGTGCCCCTGCTTCGCCAGCAGCTCCGCCTGGTCGGCGTCGAACACGGCCTCCCCCATCGCCGCCCCGGGCGACGCCGGCAGGCCCTTCGCCACCACGGTCACGGCGGCGCGGGGGTCGACCATCGGGTGAAACAGCTGGTCTAAGTCCTGGGGCGGCACCCGTTGCACCGCCTCGTCGGGCGTGATGCGCCCTTCGGCCACGAGCTCGACGGCGCTCCGGACCGCCGCGAGCCCGGTGCGTTGCGCGCGCCGCGTCTGCAACAGGTAGAGGCGGCCGTGCTCGAAGGTGAACTCGATGTCCTGGACGTCCTTGAAGTGGCGTTCCAGCTTCGCGGCCATGCGCTCGAGCTCGCGATACACCGGGGCCAGCCTGCCGCGTTTCAACTGGGCGATCGCCCGGGGTGTGCGCGCGCCGGAGACGACGTCCTCGCCCTGCGCGTTGGTGAGAAAGTCTCCATTCAGGACCTTCGCGCCGGTGCGGCAGTCGCGCGTGAACGCCACGCCCGTGCCGGAGTCGTCGCCCAGGTTGCCGTACACCATCGCGACCACGCTCACCGCGGTCCCCAGATCGTCCGGGATGCCGTGCACGCGCCGGTAGTCGACGGCGCGTCGCGTGCGCCAGCTCCGGAACACCGCCTCGATCGCGCCCCACAGCTGGGCCACCGGGTCGTCGGGGAAGGGCACGTCGCGCTTCGCCTGGATGATCGCCTTGAACTCGTGCACCAGGGCCTGGAGGTCCTCGGCCGGCAGGTCGATGTCGCGGGCGGCGCGGCGGCGGCGCTTGAATTCCTCGAGCACTTCGGCGAACGGTTCCTTGCCGAGCTCGAACACGACATCCCCGTACATCTGCACGAAGCGGCGGTAGGAGTCGAAGGCGAAGCGCGGGTTCTTCGTGCTGGCGACCAGGCCCTGCACGGTGCGGTCGTTCAGGCCCAGGTTGAGGACCGTCTCCATCATGCCGGGCATCGACACGGCGGCCCCGGACCGCACCGACACGAGCAGCGGGTTCTCGGCCGCGCCGAACCGTTTCTTGCTGGCGCGCTCGAGCTGCTTCAGGTGGCGGTCGACTTCTTCCCGCAGGTCGTCAGGGAAGGTGCCCTGCTCCAGGTAGGTGAGGCACAGTTTTGCGGAGATCGTGAATCCCGGCGGCACCGGCAGGCCCAGGTTCGCCATTTCGGCGAGGCCCGCGCCCTTGCCCCCCAGGATGTCACGCATCGCCGCCGAGCCGTCGGCGCGGCCGTTGCCGAAGGAGTAGACCCACCGTTCGAGCGCCGGCACGGGCGCGGCTTAGACCGTGAGCGGGTGCAGCGGCGCGGCGTGGCGCGCACCCGCCAGGGCGTCGGCCGGAATCTCCGTGGGGTAGTCGCCCGAGAAACAGGCGTGGCAGAAGTCGGCCGGATCACCGCCCGCGGCGCGGAGCATCCCGTCGCGCGACAGATAGCCCAGCGTGTCGACGCCCAAGTGCTCGCGAATCTGGGCGACGTCGTGGCTCGCTCCGATGAGCTCGCCCTTGGTCGGGGTGTCGATCCCGTAGTAGCACGGGCCGGTGATCGGCGGTGACGCCACGCGGAAGTGCACCTCGCGCGCCCCCGCATGGCGAATGAGCTGCACCAGCGCGCGGCTCGTCGTGCCGCGCACGATCGAGTCGTCCACGACCACGACCTTCTTGCCCGCCAGCACCTCGCGCACCGGGTTGAACTTGATCTTCACCTTCGAGATGCGGCCCGCCTGGGCGGGGTGGATGAAGGTGCGCCCGACGTAGTGGTTACGGATGAGGGCGTGTTCGAGCTTCGTGCCGGACCGCTCGGAGAAGCCGAGCGCCATGGCATTCGAGGAATCGGGCACCGAGAACACGCAATCCGCGCCCGGGGCCGGGTGCTCGCGCGCGAGCTCGCGCCCCAGCGCGCGGCGCACGCCGTCGACCGAGCGGTGAAACACGGTGCTGTCGGGACGCGAGAAATACACCAGCTCGAACACGCAGCGCTTGTGCGGCCGCGCGGTGAGCCGGGGCAGCTGGTCCACCTCTTCCCCGTGGATGCGGACGAAGTCCCCCGGCTCGAGCTCGCGCACCAGCGTCGCGCCGGTGATGTCGAGCGCGCAGGTCTCCGAGGCCACCACCCAACCGCGCCCCAGCCGACCCAGCACCAGCGGACGGAAGCCGCGCGGGTCCACGATCGCGTACAGCGTACGTCCCACGGTGATGAGGAGTGAATAGGCGCCCTCGACGCGTTCCAGGGCGTCGAGCAGCTGGTCCTCGGGCTCGCGCGCCTCGGAGCGAGCGATCAGATGGACCAGCACCTCGCTGTCCGAGGAGCTCTGGAACAGCGAGCCTTTGGCGACGAGATCGGAGCGCAGCTGCACGGCGTTCGTCAGGTTGCCGTTGTGCGCCAGCGCGAGCGGCCCTTCCTTGTACCCCGCGAGCATCGGCTGCGCGTTGGCGAGCACCGAGGTGCCGGCGGTCGAGTAGCGCGTGTGCCCGATGGCGACGTCGCCCGGCAGCTCGGCCAGCACCTTCTCGCTGAACACGTCGGACACGAGCCCCATACCGCGGTGGGCGCGCGCCACCCCAGCGCCGTCCACGGCCACCATCCCTGCCGACTCCTGCCCGCGGTGCTGCAGGCTATAGAGACCGAGGTAGGCGACGCGAGCCGCGTCGGGTAAACCGGTGACGCCGATGATGCCGCACATTCGCGCTCGTCAGTCTCCCATGCGTCGAGGGATAGCTGTGAAGTATACCTGCCGGAGCCGATCCACGGGGTGCTCGATCCGCGTGTCGCGCAGGCGGAGCGTGAGCGCGCCACCGGGCTCGCCCACCGTGCCCACGCGAGCGGCGGGCACGCCCAGCTCCCGCGCGAGCGCCGCGACCGCCGACGCGCGCTCCGGGGCGCAGGTGACGACGGCGCGCCCGTGCGACTCGCTGAACAGGAGCTCGAGCGCCGCGAGCGGGGCAGCGTACGCCGTCAAGTCGACGTCCAGCCCGAAGCCGGTCTCGGCATAGGGCCCGCCCATGGCAACTTCGGCGAGCGCCACGCCGAGGCCCCCCTGCGAGCAATCGTGGGCCGAGTGGAACAAGCCCCGCTCGGCGCCCGCGACCAGGTAGTCCACGAGCCGGCGCTCGCCGGCGAGATCGACGTGCGGGGGCTCACCCCCAACGAACCGGTACACCGCTTCCCACAGCTGCGACCCGCCGAGCTCGGCGCGTGTCTCCCCGAGGACGAACACCGTATCCCCGCTGGCGCGGGCATGGCTCGGCACGGCGTTAGCGAGCGCCGGGAGCAAGCCCACCATACCGATCACCGCGGTCGGATCGACCGCGCCCGAGGGACTCTCGTTGTAGAACGAGACGTTGCCACCCGTCACGGGCGTCCCGAGGGCGCGGCAGGCGTCGGCGATGCCGCGGCAGCACTCCCGGAACTGATAGAACACCGCTGGGCGCTCCGGGCTGCCGAAGTTGAGACAGTTCGTGATGCCGAGCGGTCGCGCCCCGGTGCACGCGATGTTGCGCGCCGCCTCGGCGACCGCGGCCTTCCCGCCCTCGTAGGGGTGGAGGGCGGTGTAGCGTGCGTTCCCATCCGTGGTGACCGCGATCCCGAACCCGGCGTCGGCCACGCGCAGTACGCCCGCGTCACCGCCCGGCCCGAGGACCGTGCTCGCCTGCACGGTCGAGTCGTACTGTTCATACACCCAGCACTTCGAGGCCACCGCCGGGTGGTCGAGCAGCGTCAGGAGCGCCGCGGCCGGCTCGGGGGGCCCGGGAGGCTCGGGGGCTCCGGGGGCCGCAGCGCCCCGGCCAGGGGTGGCGGGACGACTGGCCCGGCGTTCCGCTACGCCGGGATCCTCAAGCGCCTCCGGCTCGTACACGGGGCAGTCCTCGATCAGCCGCCGCGCCGGGATCTCGACCACCACCTGATCGTGCCACCGGGCCCGGTAGCTGCCGTCGGCCGTCACGCGCCCGATCGGCGTGGCCGTGAGCTCCCACTTTGCCGCGATCGCCTGCACCGCCGCCACGCGGTCCGCCCGGGCCACGACCAGCATCCGCTCCTGCGACTCGGAGAGCAGGATCTCGTACGGCGTCATCCCGGGCTCGCGGGTGGGGACGAGGGCAAGGTCGATCTCCACCCCCACGCCGCCCTTCGCCGCCATCTCGGCCGAGGACGACGTGAGGCCAGCCGCCCCCATGTCTTGGATCGCCACGATGTGCCCGGAGGCAATGAGCTCGAGACTCGCCTCCAGGAGCAGCTTCTCAGTGAACGGATCGCCCACTTGCACCTGGGGGCGGCGCCGCTCGCTCTCGCGTGTCAGCTCTTCGGAGGCGAACGACGCGCCATGGATGCCGTCGCGCCCGGTGCGCGAGCCCACTACGAGCAGCACGTTGCCGACGCCGCGCGCCGCGGCCGTGATGAGCTCATCCTCCTTAAGCAGTCCGACGCACATGGCGTTGACGAGCGGGTTCCCCGAGTAGCCGGGCGCGAAGTCCACCTCGCCGCCCAGGGTCGGGACGCCGACGCAGTTGCCGTAGTCGCCGACGCCTTTGACGACCCCCGTGAAGAGGTAGCGGTTGCGCGCATCGTCGAGCGGCCCGAAGCGCAGGCTGTTGAGCAAGGCGACGGGGCGGGCGCCCATGGTGAACACGTCGCGCAGGATGCCTCCGACCCCCGTCGCCGCGCCTTGATAGGGCTCGACCGCCGACGGGTGGTTGTGCGACTCGATCTTGAACGCCACGGCCCAGCCCTGGGCCAGCCGCAGCACGCCGGCGTTCTCGCCCGGCCCCTGGAGCACCTGCGGTCCGGTCGTGGGGAACGTCTTGAGGATCGGCCGCGAGTGCTTGTAGGAGCAGTGCTCGCTCCACAGGGCGGAGAAGACGCCCAGCTCGGCGAACGTGGGGGTCCGCCCGAGGATCGCGGTGATGCGAGCGTACTCGTCGTCCGAGAGGCGGTGCTCGCGCACGCATGCGGGCGTGATCGGCGGGTCGCCCGGGAACGGGGTGGGCGGCGGGAGCCGGGCGGGCCGGCGGGGCGGGCCGGGCGGCGCGCGCCTCACGGGTCCAGCCCCTTCTCCCCAACGACGCCGCGCAGCACGGTCTGGAACACGCGGGCGATGAAGCCGGGCTCGGGGTGGGCGACCAGGCGCTCGGCCTCGGCCGCATCGAGCCACAGCCCGTGGCAGTGGGTGCACTGGTCCAGCTGGATCCCGTGCCACGCCCCGGTGATCAAGTCGTAGCCGCACTTCGGGCACTTCATGCGATGGCTGCGACGTTCGGCCTCGGCTGCGGCCTGCTGCGCGCTGGCGCGCTGCTGGCGCAACAGGTCCGCGTCCCGCTTCGCGAAGTACTCCTCCTCGTTCTTGCTCGGCTTATCGGCCATCGTCCTCACGACGTTGCGGGTGGCTTCACCGTGAGCGAATCCCCGCCCGGATGCTGCGGCGTGAGGTGAGGACGGTGCGGCGGCGTGCTCGCGGGCGAGGACGACTGCCCGCTGTAGCCGTGTCCCGGCCAGCGCAGCACCGCGTCCACGACCTGGCCGGTCTTGAGGAAGACGACGTCCTCGGTGCCGCAGCTGTACTCGCAGCCGTTGCGGAAGTACAGGAACGTCATCTCGCCCTGGCGGCGCACCGCGATGGGCGCTCCCCAGAGCGAGTAGATGTCCTTTTCGGCCATACCCGGAGCGATGGTGCCGGTGTCGGGGGAGTCGTAGGGCACGTCGCGGTTCGGGCGCGGCAGCTCGGGCGCTTCGATCCCGCCCGGGCGGCGTCGCCCTGGCAGGTTCGCGCTCGGGCCTCCCGCTGGGCCGCCGCCCGGCCCGCCCGCTCGCGCCCCGGGCGTCCCGGCTCCGGGCGGCGACGCAGCGGGCTGCTGGGCGGGCGTGGCCGGCGGGGCAGGCTGGCCCGGTCTGATCCGCTGGCGCGCCGCGGCGATCTTCGCCTTGATCTTCTGCACCTGCTCGTCGATCTGCTTACACCCGAAGGTGGCGATCATCACGAGCGCGCACATCCACAGCGTGCTGCGTCGCATGTCGAGCCTCCATCGAAAGGAAGACACGGGCTCCATCCTGGCCGCCCAGGGCCGGTGCGTTGCGGCGCTCCGGGTGCGGCATGATCCCCACCACGTTGCGGCCGGCGTTCGTCACGCCGGCGATGGCGTTGGTCGAGCCATTCGGGTTCTCGCGCACGTAGCGCCACACGACGCGCCCGGTCGCCTCGAGCTCCGCCGCAGTGGGCGCGTCCACCACGTAGCGTCCATCCCCATGGGCGATCGGAAGCTCCAGCACCTCGCCCCGCTCGTACAGGCCGCTGAACGGCGTGTCGGTCTGCTCGACCCGCACCCAGGTGGGGCGCGACAGGAAGCGCAGCCGCGCGTTGCGCATCAGCCCGCCCGGCAGCAGTCCCGCCTCGCACAGGATCTGGAAGCCGTTGCAGATGCCCAGCACCGGCCCGCCGGCGCGCGCGTGCGCGATGACCGCCGCCAGGATCGGGGAGAAGCGCGCGATCGCGCCCGAGCGGAGGTAGTCGCCGTAGCTGAACCCGCCCGGGAGGATGACGCTGTCGGCCCGCGCGAGGCTCGTGTCCCGATGCCACACGAAGTAGGCGTCCGCTCCCGCCTGGGACGCAGCGGCGAGCGTGTCGCGATCGCAGTTCGAGCCGGGAAACACCACCACGGCCACGCGCGTCATCGCGCACCTCCCGCATCCACGACCAAGTCGTAGTCTTCCGTCACCGGGTTCGCGAGCAACCGGTCGCACATCGCGCGCGCCTGGGCGAGCGCCGCGTCGCGCGTGGCGGCGGTCACTTCGAGCACCACGTGCTTGCCCATGCGCACGCCGGCCACCTCGCCGAACCCCAGGGCATGCAGGGCGCGCTCGACCGCCTCCCCTTGCGGATCGAGCAGCGTGGCCCGCGGCATCACGCGTACCTGCACGGTGAAGGCGTTCATCCTGCTCCCCCGCGCGGGGAGATCCCGCGGGGCGGGGGGCCGTAGCCCTCGTCCGCCCGGCCGCCGTCGCTGATCACGATCGGTCCCGCGATGTCGGCCTCCTCGTCCTCCCCTTCGGCGAAGAATCCCAGCAGCGCCGCCCGCAGCACGCCATACACCATGTAGGCGATCCCCAGCGGGAAGAAGAACGCGTCATGCTCGAGCACGCCGAACCCGATGACAATCAAGATGGTGGCGAGCCCCAACAACCCGCGCACCGTCCGGACGCCCGCGCGCGGCAGCGTGGCGTAGCGCACGTTGCTCACCATCAGGATGGTGAGCAGGATCATGAGCCACTCCATCAAGGCATGGCGCGGCAGGGAGCGGAACAGGTTCTGGTAGAGGTCGGTCGTCGTGAACGGGTAGAACGTCGCGAGCGTCATGCCGGCCGCCGGGGAGGGGAGCCCGATGAACGCGTGCTTCGCGCGACCCGCCTGCGTGACGTTGAAGCGAGCCAGTCGCAGCGCGGCCGCCATCACGTAGAAGTAGCAGAAGATCCACTCGGCCTGCCCGGCGCTCGCGAACTCAAGCTGATAGATGAGGAACGCGGGCGCGACCCCGAAGCTCACGACGTCGACCAGGCTGTCGAGCTCGGCCCCGAACCGAGTGCCGGTCTTCGAGAGCCGGGCGACGCGTCCGTCGAGCGTGTCCAGGATGCCCGCGAAGAAGATGTACCAGCCGGCCCGGTAGAACTCGCCGCGCGAGGCGAGCACCATGGACCAGACGCCGAAGAACAGATTGAACAGCGTGAACAGGCTCGGCACGATGATCACCACGCGCCGCATCGAGGGACGGGGGAACCGCCTCACGAGACGTACTCCACGAGGACGCTCGCCCCGGCTTGGACCCGGTCGCCCAGTTGCACGCGCACCGCGGGCCGCCCGGCCGGTCCGGAGGCGGGGAGGAACACGTCGACGCGCGAGCCGAACCGGATCATCCCCATGCGTTCCCCCTGGACCGCCCGCGCGCCCGGCTTCGCGTCCGTCACGATGCGGCGCGCGATCTGCCCGGCGATCTGGCGCACGAGCAGCGGTCCCCGTGCCACGCGCACCCCAACGGAGGCTTGCTCGTTATCCAGGCTCGCCTTGTCGGAGGCCGCGTGCCAGAACCGCCCGGCGTGGTAGCGCACCAGCTCGACCGTACCGCTCGCCGGATAGCGGTTCACGTGCACGTCGAACACGCTCATGAAGATCGAGATGCGCGTCGCCCGGCCGTTCACATACATCGGCTCATCCACCGTGCGCACGTCTACAATCTTGCCATCGGCGGGGGCGATCACGAACTGGTCGCCGCGTGGTCCGGTCCGCTGGGGATCCCGGAAGAACACGATGAGCCACACCGCGATGAGCAGCAGGGGCACCTCGAGTGCCCACAGCCAGCGTCCCCACAGCGCCACGCCCCACGCGCCGAGCGCAACGAGCGCCCAGCCGGGAAGGATGAACGGCCAGCCCTCGGGCGCGATCCGCATCATGTGGTCGCCAGCGGCTTGCCCGTGATCCGGCGGTACGCCTCGAGGTAGCGCGCGCTCGTCGCCTGCGTCACATCGGGCGGCAGCGGCGGGGGCGGCGCGTTCCCGTCCCACTGGTCTTCCCGCCGCAAGCGGGCGAGGTAGTCGCGCAGCGGCTGCTTGTCGAAGCTGGGCTGGCTGCGGCCGGGTTGATAGCGATCGGCCGGCCAGAAACGCGACGAGTCGGGCGTGAGGATCTCGTCGATCACGAGCAGCCGCCCGTCGGGCGTCGTCCCGAACTCGAACTTCGTGTCGGCGATGATGATGCCGCGCGGGGCGGCGTAGGCGCGGCCGGCGTCATAGAGCCTGAGGCTGGCCTGCTTCAGCTCCTCGGCGCGAGCGCCGCCCACGGCGCGCGCGACGTGGGCGAACGTCACGTTCTCGTCGTGCCCGACCTCGGCCTTCGTGGCCGGAGAAAAGATCGGCGGCTCGAGCCGGTCGCTATCCACGAGGCCCCGGGGCAAGGGCTCGCCGGCGAGCGTGCCGGCCCGCTGGTACTCGGCCAACGCGGAGCCGGTCAAGTAGCCGCGGACCACGCACTCGAACGCGACCGGTGTGGTGCGCCGCACCAGCATCGAGCGTCCCTGGAGGACCGCCCGCTGCTCCTCGAGTGCCGGCACGCGCGCCACGATCTCGTCCGTGTCCGCCGACAGAAAGTGGCTCGAGATCACCGACGCCAGCCGCTCGAACCAGAAGGCGCTGAGCTGGGTCAGCACGGCGCCTTTGAGTGGCACGGGCTCCCGCAGCACGACATCGAAGGCGCTCACCCGGTCGCTCGCGACGAGGAGCAGCGTTGCGGCGTCGACTTCATAGACCTCGCGCACCTTGCCCTGGCGCAGGAGCGGCAGCGGCAGGGCGCTCGCCACGAGCGGCGTCATCATACGGTGACCTCCGCCGGCACCGCGGCCGGTGCCACCGCCTCGATGCGGTGCAGCACCGCCGGGAGCACCTGGTCCAGGAACTCATCGACCTGGCGCGGGGCCCGTCCCACGTAGCCGGCGGGGTCGAGTTCGTCACGCCGGAGCGCGACGTGCAGGGCGGCGAACGCCGGGTCGCGCGCCAGGCGCTCGAGCAGGTCGTTCGGCGCGCCCTGCTCGGCCATCGCCTGCGCCACCGCGAGCGCGTGTGTCCGGATCACCTCGTGCAGCCGCTGGCGGTCGCCCCCCGCCTTGACGCCTCGCATCAGCAACCGCTCCGTCGCCAGGAACGGCAGCTGCGCCGCCACGTGGCGGGCGATCACCGGTTCGCGCACCTCGAGCCCGGCCGCCACGTTGGTCGCGAGCACCAGGATCGCATCGCTCGCGAGGAACGCTTCGGGGAGCACGAGCCGGCGGTTGGCGCTGTCGTCGAGCGTGCGCTCGAGCCACTGCTCGGCGGCCGTATGCCAGGCGTTCCCCGACAGCTCGATCACGAAACGCGCCAGGCCGGTCATGCGCTCGGCGCGCATCGGGTTCCGCTTGTACGCCATCGCCGACGAGCCCACCTGCTCGCTTTCGAACGGCTCGAGCATCTCGCCCTCGTGCTGCAGCAGCCGCAGATCGGTCGCGAGCTTGGCCGCCGATTGGGCCACGCCGGCGAGCGCCGCCAGGATCTGGGCGTCGAGCTTGCGCGGATAGGTCTGTCCGGTGACGGGAAAGACGCGCGTGAACCCCATCTTCAGGGCCACGCGGGTATCGAGCTCGCGCACCTTGTCGTCGTCGCCGTCGAACAGCTCCAGAAAACTCGCCTGCGTGCCCGTCGTTCCCTTGACGCCGCGGAACTGCAGCGTGGCGAGTCGCCCGAGCACCTCTTCGGCGTCGAGCAGGAACTCCTGTATCCACAGGGTGACGCGTTTGCCCACGGTGGTGAGCTGCGCCGGCTGGAAGTGCGTGTAGGCGAGGCAGGGCAGGGCGCGGTCGCGGCGCGCGAGCTTGGCGAGGGCCACGAGCACCGCCGCGATCCGGCCGAGCAACAGCGCGAGCCCGTCGCGCATGAGGATCAAGTCGGCGTTGTCGGTGACGTAGGCACTCGTCGCCCCGAGGTGAATGAACGGGCGGGCGGCCGGGGCCTGCTCGGCGAGGTGGTGGATGTGCGCCATCACGTCGTGCCGCAGCCGCTTTTCGAGTTCGGCCGCGCGGGCCAAGTCGGCGTCGTCCAGGTGAGCCCGCAGCTCGGTGAGCGCGCGCTCGGAGATGGCGAGCCCCAGCTCGCGCTCGACCTCCATCAGCGCCAGCCACAGCCGGCGCCACAACCCGATCCGGCGTCGCTCTCCCCACAGCGCCTGCATCGCCGGGGAGGCGTAGCGCTCGGACAGGGGCGAGCTGTAGGTCAAACGGGGGCCTTGGCGCGCGTGGCCAGCTTGTTCCAGTCGGCGAGGAACTGCTCGAGCCCGCGGTCGGTGAGCGGATGCAGGAGCAGTTTCTTCAGCACGTCGGGGGGCAGGGTGGCGACGTCCGCGCCGATCATGGCCGCCTCCACGACGTGGCGCGGATGGCGGATCGACGCGGCGAGGATTTCGGTGGCGAACTGGTAGTTGTCGAAGATGACCCGCGCTTCGCGGATCACGACCATACCTTCCTCGCCCACGTCGTCCAGCCGGCCGATGAACGGACTCACGTAGGTGGCGCCCGCCTTGGCGGCGATGAGACACTGCACGCTCGAGAAGCACAGCGTCACGTTCGTCTTGATGCCCTCGGCCGCGAGCCGGCGCACCGCCACCATCCCCGCCTCGAGCATCGGGATCTTCACCACGATGTTATCGGCGATCTTGGCGAGCTGCTTGCCCTCGCGCACCATGGCGTCGGTGTCCACGGCGACCACCTCGGCCGAGACCGGCCCCTCGACGAGCGAGCAGATCTCCTTCAGCACGTCGCGCGGATCCAGGTCGCCGGCCTGTTTGGCGAGCAGCGACGGGTTGGTGGTGATGCCGTCGATCAGCCCGGCCTGGGTCGCCCAGCTGATGTCTTTCAGGCTCGCGGAATCGAGGAAGAACTTCATGGCGTTGCCTCGGCGTAGAGGTCCGCAGGATAGCGCACCGCCACGAGATACAGCCCCTGGGGCGGCGCCGGGGGGCTGGCCGTCTGATTGTCGGCCGCGGTGAGCAGACGGGGGAGATCCTCGAGCGGGCGCCGGCACAGCGCGATATCGACCATGGCGCTCACGAGAAAGCGCACCATGCGATGCAGGAACCGGTCGGCCTCGATCGTAAACGTCACCCCCGCTCCGTCAGTCCGCGGCGCCCATTGGGCGCACGCCACGCGGCTGCGGTAGTGGGGCTTCGCGGAGCCCGCCCCGGTCACGGCGAGGCCGCGGAAGTCGTGCTCCCCGGGGAGCAGCGCGGCCGCGTGCGCCAACAGCGTCGCGTCGAGCGGGCGCCCCAGCGCCCATTCGTACGGCCGGCGGAACGGCGAGTGGGCCGCATCGTCCGTCCCGATCACGTAGCGGTAGCACCGCGCCACGGCGCTCGTGCGTGCGTGAAACCCCGGTCGCATCGGGTGCAGCCGCTCGACCCAGATGTCGCGCGGCAAGAGCGCGTTGAGCGCCCGGTGCAGCCCGGCGACGTCCCCCGCCCAGCGCGCGCTCGCGAGGAACCCGACGCCCTGTCCCAGCGCGTGCACCCCTGTGTCGGTGCGACCCGCCCCGAGCGCCGCGCTCGGCCGCTCCATCAGGCGTTCGAGCGTGGCTTCGAACTCCGCCTGCACGGTGCGCCGATCCGGTTGCCGCTGCCAGCCCGCGAACTGCGCCCCGTCGTAGTGCACCACGGCGAGGCAGGGCCAGCTCGTCACGACCGAAAGATAGGGCGAACGGGGGGGTCAATCAAGGCACGCAACCCGTTGTGGCATTTGACAAAACGCGATTTTGCGGGGTAGCTTTGGCAGGCCCGAAACCCCTCTAGCCCGTGCCCGCGCTGTCCCACCCCGCCCCCACGCCGCTCGCCCAGGCGATCGCGCTCGTTGCCAACCGCCAATCGCTCTCCGAGTCCGCGGCGGCCGCCGCGTTCGGCGCCGTGATGCAGGGTGCAGCGAGCCCGGCGCAAATCGCGGCGCTCTTGATCGGGCTACGCGTCAAGGGCGAGACCGTGGCCGAGCTCACGGGGGCGGCGCGCGCCTTGCGCGCGGCGATGGTGCGCGTGGAGGCGGAGGGTGCGCACCTCGTCGACACCTGCGGCACCGGTGGCGGGACCGTTTCCACCTTCAACATCTCGACGGCGGCCGCGTTCGTGGCGGCGGGCGCCGGCGCGGCGGTCGCGAAGCACGGCAACCGCTCGTTCACCTCGCAGTGCGGCTCGGCCGACGTGCTCGAGGCGCTCGGCGTGCAGATCAGCCTCGATGCTGCCGCGGCGGCCCGCGTGCTGCGCGAGGCGTGCCTCACCTTCCTCTTCGCTCCCGCGTTCCATCCCGCCATGAAACATGCGGGCCCGGTGCGCCGCGAGCTCGGCGTGCCCTCGGTGATGAACCTGCTCGGGCCGCTGGCGAACCCGGCCGGCGTGCGGCGGCAGCTGATCGGGGTGGCGGACCGCGAGCGCGCCCCGCTCGTCGCGGGCGCGCTCATCGCGCTCGGGGTGGATCATGCGCTGGTCGTGCATGGCCGGATCGGCATGGACGAGATCGCCCCGCAGGGCCCGAGCGACGTCTGGGAAGTCCGCGACGGGGCAGTGACCCAGTGGGAGATCGATCCCGCGCGTTACGGACTCGCGATCACTGACCTGGCTCCCCTCGCGGGCGGCCTCCCCGCCGCCAATGCGGCGCGGATCGAGCGCCTGCTCGAGGACGGAGCGGCCGACCAGGCCGGCCTCGCGGCGCTGCTCTTGAATGCGGGGGGGGCGCTCTACGTGGCGGGGCTCGCCGACTCCTACGGGGACGGCGTGGGGGCGGCGCGCGAGGTGGTGCGCGCCGGCAAGGCGCGCGCCGCGCTCGAGCGGTTGCGGCGCGCCAGCCCTAGCATTTCCGAATGACGCCCACGACGACGCCCTGGACCACGACGTCGCGCTCGTTCACGCGCAACGCCGGCACGGCGGGGTTGGCGGGCTCGAGCCGGATCCAGCCCCCTGGCTCGCGATAGAAGCGCTTCACGGTGGCGCTCGTGCCCTGCACCAGGGCGACCACGGTCTGGCCGTTGTCGGCCTGGTTGCGCTCGTGGACGACGATGAAATCGCCGTCCTTGATGTGTTCGTCGATCATCGACTGGCCCCGCACCTTCAGCACGTAGCTGCGGCCGCGGCGGGGAATCAGCTCGTCGGGCACGGCGAGCGTATCGGTGCCACTCACGGCCTCGATCGGTTCGCCCGCCGCGACGAGGCCGTACAGCGGCAGCTCGGTGGCGCCGGTCTGGCCGCGCGGCGGCACGATCTCGATGCCGCGGCTCTCGTTGTGGGCGCGCCGGATGTAGCCTTTGCGCTCGAGGTTGGTGAGGTGCTCGTGCACGGTGGCGAGCGAGCGGAAGGTGAAGCGCTCGGCGATCTCCTCGAAGCTCGGGGCATAGCCCTGGGCCGCAATCTGGCCAGAGATGAAGTCGAGGATTTCGCGTTGACGGCGCGTCAGTGGCATACTGTCTCCCGAACGGATACCGAAGCTTAATCTACCCGAAAATCGCCCGAACGCAAGCATGTCCAAGACCACGCTCGACGCCATCCTCAGGGCCACGCGCCAACGCATCGCGGGGCTGCGCGGGGAGGCGCGCCAGCTGGCGCGCCGCGCGGCGGCGGCGCCCGAGCCGCGGCCGTTCGCCCGGGCGCTCGCCGGGCCGGCGGTCGGCGTCATCGCCGAGGTGAAGCGCCGCTCCCCGTCGGCCGGGGCCATCCGCGAGGACTTAGACCCCGTGGCGCACGCCGTGGCCTACGAGCGGGGCGGGGCCCGGGCGATCTCGGTGCTGACCGACGAGCTGCACTTCGGCGGCTCGCTCGACGATCTCGCCCGCGTGGCGCAGGCGGTAGGGCTGCCCGTGATCCGCAAGGACTTCATCCTCGACGAGCTGCAGCTGTTCGAGGCGCGGGCGGCGGGGGCAAGCGCGGTGCTGCTGATCGTGCGCGCCCTGGCGCCCGAGGCGCTCGCGGCGCTGGCCCGCGCGGCCGCGAGTCTCGGGCTCGCGGTCGTCGCGGAGATCCACGCCGCGGCGGAGCTCGCGCCCGCGCTCGCCGTCGGGCCCGCGGCGCTCGGCGTCAACAGTCGCGACCTGGGGACGTTCACCCTCGATCTCGCGCTCGCCGAGCGCCTCGTGGCGAGCGTCCCCGGCGGCGTGCCCGTCATCGCGGAGAGTGGCATCGAGACCCGCGGCGATGTCGAGCGCATGGCGGCGGCGGGTGCGGATCTCGTGCTCGTCGGCACCGCGGTGGCGCGGACGGGCGATCCGGCGGCGGCGGTGGCGGCGTTGGTCGGCGTGGCGCGCAGCGCCCGGCGCGCCGGAGGGCGCCGGTGAGCGCCCCGACCCCGGGCGGCGGCGCGCGCGCGATGGACGGCCGCTTCGGCCCCTACGGCGGCCGCTACGTTCCCGAGACGCTCATGGCCGCGCTCGAGGAGTTGGAGCGCGTGTACACCGCGGCGCAGCAGGACCCGCGCTTCTGGGCCGAGCTCGGGGACCTGTGGAAGAACTACGCCGGGCGGCCCACGCCGCTCACCGAGGCGCCGCGCCTCGCCGCCCAGGTCGGGCCGGGTGTCGTGGTTGCCTTGAAGCGCGAAGACTTGAACCACACGGGCGCGCACAAGATCAACAACACCCTCGGCCAGGTGCTGCTCGCCCGGCGCATGGGCAAGCGCCGCATCATCGCCGAGACCGGGGCCGGCCAGCACGGCGTGGCGACGGCCACGGTGTGCGCCCGCTTCGGGCTCGAGTGCGTGGTCTACATGGGTGAGGAGGACATGCGGCGCCAGCGGCTCAACGTGTACCGCATGGAGCTCATGGGGGCGCGCGTCGTGCCGGTGACCGCCGGGACCCGGACGTTGAAGGACGCGACCAACGAAGCGTTGCGCGACTGGGTCACCAACGTCACGACCACGCACTACATCCTCGGCTCGGTGGTGGGCCCCGATCCCTATCCCCGCATCGTGCGCGATTTCCAGGCCGTGATCGGTCGGGAGGCGCGGGCGCAGGTGCTCGAGCGGTGGGGCCGCCTGCCGCACACGGTCGTCGCCTGCGTCGGTGGCGGTTCCAACGCGATCGGCATCTTCAGCGCGTTCCTGGACGACCGGGACGTGGCGCTCGTGGGCGTCGAAGCGGCGGGCGAGGGCCTGGCGAGCGGCCGCCATGCGGCGTCGCTGGCGCGCGGGCGTCCGGGCGTGTTTCACGGCAGCCTGAGCTATCTCCTGCAGGACGCCGACGGCCAGGTGCAGCCCGCCCACAGCGTCTCGGCGGGGCTCGATTATCCAGGGGTTGGGCCCGAACACGCTTACTTGAAGGACAGCGGTCGGGTATTGTATGAGGCGGTAACCGACCAGCAGGCCCTCGAGGCGTTCGCCGCGCTATCGCGGCTCGAGGGGATTCTGCCGGCGCTGGAGAGCGCCCACGCCGTCGCCTGGGTGCTGGGGCGTCGCGGGCGGTTGCGTGCGGGCGACATCGTGGTGCTGAACCTGAGTGGCCGGGGCGACAAGGACGTCGCGCTGGTCGCCGAACTCACGGGAGCCACCGTCTGACGAACGCGCCGATACCGGACCTCGCGCTACCACCGCAGCAGGTCGAGGAACTGATGCAGGTCCTCTCCAAGGGGATCCGCGCCACCCAGTTGTATCTGCCGAACAATCCCGTCTACCAGCGCGCCGTCGACAACATCCGGGCCGCGTTTCGCCAGATCTGGCAAGCCACCGAGGATCTCGTCTTCGACATCGGCGAGACGGAGCTCCGCTGGGAGGACAACGTCGTCTACAACCAGGAGCAGCGCTCCGAGAGCATCGCCTGGACGCTGTTCAAGGACGGGGTGCGCTCGCTCAGCTTCCGGCCCGGGGTCGAGGACACCGAGATCGTGCGCTTCCTCGGCGTGCTCCAGCAGGCGCGCAATCTCCAGGCCGACGCGCCCGACGATCTGCTGACGCTCTTGTGGGCGCAGGACTTCCAGCTCATCAGCTACACGTTCCGCGAGCTCGTGACCGAGAACGCCGTCCCGATCGAGCCCGGGGCACCGGTGCCAGCGACGCCGCCGTCGCAGCTACGCCAGGCCGTGCAGGAGGAGGCGCCGCCGCCGCGGCGTGAGGGGCTCGTGTCGATCGACGACTTCGACACCACGCTCTACTTCCTGGAAGACGCCGAGGTCGACTACCTGAAGCGGGACGTCGAGCGCGAGTACTCGCAGGACCTGCGCCGCAACGTCTTGTCGATGTTGTTCGATCTGCTCGAGCTGCAGACCTACAGCACGGTGCGGGCGGAGCTGCTCTCGATCCTCGAGAATTTCATCCCGTATCTCCTGGGCGCGGGCGACTTCCGTTCGGTCGCCCTGATCCTGCGCGAAACGCGCACGATCCTGGAGCGGGCGCGCGAATTGATTCCGGAGCATCGCCAGACGCTCGAGGCGTTGCCGGCCCGCTTGTCGCAAGGGGACGCCTTGTCGCAGCTGTTGCAGTCGCTCGACGAAGCGGCGGTGCATCCGACCGAGGAGGACTTGACCGAGCTGTTCCAGGAGCTCCGCCCCGAGGCGCTGGCGACGCTCATGGGCTGGATCGCCAAGCTGCACAACGAGCGCGTGAAGGATTTGGTGGCGGCCGCCGCCGCCCGGCTCGCCCAGGCGAACGCGCCGGAGGTGCTGAAGGCGCTCGCGAGCACCGACGCCGGCACGCAGCAGGAGATGGTGAAGCTCGCCGGCCGTTTGAAGCTCCCGGGCGCAGCCGAGGGCATGGAGCCGCTGCTGAGCTCGGGGGACCGCGGCTTGAAGCTCGCCGTGGTCGAAGCGCTGACCGCGATCGCCAGCCCCTCCGCCCTGCGCATGCTCGAGGGGGCGATCGATGACACCGAGCGCGACGTGCGGATCGCGGCGGTGCGCTTCCTCGCGGGCCGCGCCTACCGCAACGCCGCGACCCGGATCGAGGCGATGGTCACCGGGTCCAAGCTCCGCAACGCCGATCTCACCGAGAAGATGACGTTCTTCGAGGCGTTCGGGGCGCTGGTGGGCGCGCGCGGCATTCCCACGCTCGACAAGATGCTCGTCCCCAAGGGCCTGCTGGGGAAGAAGGAGGATCCCGAGACCCGCGCCTGTGCGGCGATGGCGCTCGGCAAGATCCGCACGCCCGAGGCGCGCGCCGTGCTCGAGCGCGCCGCCCAGGACAAGGAGCCGTTGGTGCGCAATGCCGTGAGCCGCGCGCTGCGCGAGGTGGGGGCGTGAGCGACGAGCCGCCGGTGCGGGGCTCGATCGCCGACACGGTCCAGACGACCGACGGCTTCCTGCGCCACATGGGGCGCGACTTCCTGCACGTCTTGTACACGGCGTTCCGCTCGCTGAAGCTCTACCCCGTCGAGAACGCCCAAGTCCAGAAGGCCCTCGACGAGCTGACCAGCACGACGAAGCACCTGCTCGATGTCGAGAAGGAGGTCGAGCTGCGGCTGCAGGGCGAGTTCCTGTTCGTCAACTCCACGCGGTTGCGGCTCGACCTCGACAACTACGCCTCCTTCTCGCACATCTTGGGTGTGCTGCGCCAATGCGGCATCGGCGCCGTGCGAGTGGACGAAGGGGTCGAGCGCAAGGAGCTGCAGATCTTCGTGTCGCTCCTCCTCTCCTACGCCACGAAGGAAGCGGCGCCCAACAAGGTGTTCGACCTCAGCCAGAAGCTCTCCGACGGGGGGGTGGCGCACATCGGCGTCGAGCCCCCCCTGGAGACCGACGAGGACACCGAAGACGAGGAGCGCCAGAAGGAGGCGGCGAAGCGCACCTACGCGCGTTCCGTGGCGGTGACGAAGGAGGTCATCAACTCGATCCGCATGGGCCGCACGGCCAACGTGAAGAAGGTCAAGCGCGCCGTCCAGGCGATCGTCGACCAAGTGCTCAACAACGAGGCCTCGCTCGTCGGCCTCACGACGCTGCGCGACTACGACGAATACACGTTCACCCACTCGGTGAACGTCTGCATCTTCTCGGTCGCGCTGGGGCGCAAGCTGGGTCTCACGAAGCTGCAGCTGTACGACCTGGGGATGGCGGCGCTGTTCCATGACGTCGGCAAGTCCCGCGTGCCGTTGGAGGTGCTGAACAAGGAGGGCGGGCTGACCGACGAGGAGTGGCGGATCATGCAGGCGCATCCCTGGCTCGGCGTGCTCACCCTGTTCGGCCTGCGCGGCTACGGCGAGATCCCCTACCGCGGCATGGTCGTCGCCTACGAGCACCACATGAAGACCGACCTCACCGGCTATCCCAAGTCGCTGCGGCCGCGCGAGCTCTCGATTTACTCGAAGATCGTTTCGGTGGCGGACGGCTTCGACGCCGCCACGAGCCGCCGGGTCTATCAGACCGTGCCGATCCAGCCCGATCAGGTGCTCAAGGAGATGTGGGAGAATCCGCGCCGCGGCTACGACCCCGTCGTCGTCAAGGCGTTCGTCAACCTGATTGGCATCTACCCCGTGGGCACGTGCGTCATCCTCGACACCTACGAAGTGGCGATCGTGCACGGGGCGAACGCCGACGTCACCCACGTGCACCGTCCGATGGTGCGCGTCGTGACGACCCCCGACGGTGGGCTGGTGCATCCCGGGGTGCTCGTCGATCTCTCGCACAAGGATGCCGAGGGCCACTATCCGCGCACCATCGTCAAGGTCACCGACCCGCTCAAGTACGGCATCAACGTCGCCGACTACTTTGTCTGAGCACCCGATCGCCGCGCGCTGGCGGGCGATTCGGGGAGCGGCGGGCGTGCGGCGCGCGGCCCTGATTCCGTACCTCACCGCCGGATTTCCGACCCCGGCCGACTCGCTCGCCGCGCTGGTGTGCCTCGCCGCCGCGGGGGCGGACTTCATCGAGGTGGGGCTGCCCTTTTCCGACCCCCTCGCCGACGGGCCCACGATCCAGCGCTCCACGCAGGTGGCGCTCGAGCAGGGCATGACCGTGGCGCGCGCGCTCGAGCAGATCCACCGGGCCGCGCTGGCGATCCCGGTGATCGTGATGACGTATGTGAACCCGGTGCTGGCATTCGGGGTCGAGCGCTTCGTGCGGGAGGCCGCGGCCGCGGGGGTCACGGGGCTCTTGCTCACCGACTTCCCGGCGGGTGCGGACCTCGAGCTCGAGGCGCTCGTCCGGGCGAGCCCGATAGCCCTGATCCGCCTCATCGCGCCGACGACGAGCCCCGCCCGCTTGGCGAGTGCCGTGCGCGGGGCGAGTGGGTTCCTCTATCTGATCTCGCGGCTCGGCGTGACGGGGGCGCGCGACCAGGTGCCACCCGATCTGCCCGAGCACGTGGCCCGCGTGCGCGCCGCGAGCGCGCTGCCCGTGGCGGTTGGGTTCGGCATCTCGACCGCCGCGCAAGCGCGCGCCACGGCGGTCGTGGCGGATGGGGTGGTCGTGGGCAGCGCCATCGTGGATGCGCTCGCCGCCGGTGGACTCGGCGCGGCCGAGCGGCTGGTGCGCGAGCTCGCCCAGGCGGTCGGGGCCGGGGGCGGGAACGGGGGCGGGGGCGCCGCATGACCGCGCAGCGCCTCGTCACGATCTACAGCCGCGTGCTCGCGATCGGTGGCCCGCTGCTGCTCGGCGCGGCGCTGCTCGTGGACCCGCGCTGGACCGGCCAGCTGCTCGAGATCGGCGCCATGGCCGGGGCCGCGTTCCTGTTACGTGGGGCCCAGGTGCCCCTGAGCAAGTACTCCTACTTGAACCAGATGGGCCTGGTGGCGCTCGCGGGGGGCCTGCTCGTCGGCCTCCCCGCGACCGCGCTCGCCCTCGCGTTCGGGGTGCTCGGGGCCGACTGGCTGTGGCAGCGCAAGATGTTCCGGGCGGCGCTCGTGAACCTGGGACGCGAGCTCGTCGCCCTGGTGGGCGCGTACGGCGTGTACGCCGCCGCGCTGCGCCTCTCCGACGTGGCGGCGCCCGAGCTGCGGGTGGAGCTCATCCCGGCCCTGTTCTTCTTCGGGCTCGCCTACTTCGTCATCAGCCGGCTGCTCTTCTACTTCGCCCTGATCATCCGGGGCAAGCTCGAGCAGGACGAGCGGCTGCTGATCCTGCGCTACGAGTGCATCGGCTACGGTGCAACGGGGATCGCCACCGCCATCGTCGTCGGCACGGTCACCTTCTGGCCGCCGCTCGCCTGGCTGTTCGTGGCGGCGGCGCTCGGGGCGTTGGGGCTCCTGTTCAAGCACACGCTCGAAGAGGCGATCGCGGCCGAGGAACTGAACAAGATCCACGCGATGGAGGCGGTCATCACCAGCAACATCAGTCTCGAGGACTCCTTCGCCCGGATCGAGCGCCTCGCGCACCGCCTCGTGGACTGGGGCGACTTCCGCATCTACCGCCGCCAGGAGGGTGGGTTGCAGCTCGCCTACCGTGGGCAGATCGGGCGAGCCGAGCGCTGGGACCCGACGCCGGACACGGCCGCCCTGCGCGAGCACGTCACGCAGACGGGCGAGGCGGTTGTGATCGACGACGCGACCCGCGATAAGCGCCTCGCCGACGCTCCGCTGGCGGTGCAGAGCCTGGTGATGGTGCCGCTCAAGTTCGGCGACAAGGTGATCGGCACCCTCGAGCTCGATCATCACAAGCGCAAGGCGTACCGCGGCAAGGACGTGCTCACGATCAACACGTTTGCCAACCAGCTGGCGACGGCGATCCACATCACCGAGCTGCGCCGGCCGCTGGTCGAGACGGTCGAGACACTCACCCAGCAGCTCGCCACGCTCGCGCGGGCCGCCCAGGCGCTCCGGGAAGCGGCGAGCGCGGTGGCCCAGTCGACCGGCGCGATCCGGAAGGGCGTGCTGGCCGAGGAGGGCGAGGTCTCGAGCGGGCTCGAGGCAACCGAGAGCCTGGCGCGGGTATCGCGCCGCGTGTCCGAGGACGGGACCGACGCGGCGCTCGCGTCCACCACGGCGAGCGAGGTGGCGCACAAGAACCGCAGCCAGATTCAGGATGCGATCGGCCGCCTCGTGGCGCTCAAGACGTTTGTAGGGGAGGCCTCGGCCAAGGTACAGCAACTGGGCCAGGTCAGCCGCCGCATCACGGGCTTCATCGCCTCGATCCGCGAGCTCGCCGACATGACCAACCTGCTGGCGCTGAACGCCGCGATCGAGGCGGCCCGGGCTGGCAAGCACGGCAAGGGGTTCGCGGTCGTGGCCGAGGAGGTGCGTCGGCTCGCCGAGCAGAGCGCGAGCGCGGCGCTCGAGGCCGGGGAGCTGGTACAGGACATCCACCGCCAGGTGGGGGACGTCGTGGAGCAGATGCGGCGCGGGCACGTGAGCGTGAGCGGTGTCGAGGAGCTCTCGGCGGCGGCGCTCACGGCGCTGGACGCGATCGTCGCGGCGACGGCCGAGGCGACGGGTCACGCCCAGCGGATCGCGGCGGCCGCCGGGGAGCAAGACCAGGCGTTCGGGAAGCTGCGCGAGCGGATCCACGCGGTGGCCGCGATCGCCGGGAAGAATCGCGCCGAGGCGGACGACGTCGCGACCCGTGCCGACGAGGCGGCGCGCGGGCTCACCGACCTGGAGCGCGCGACCCGCGGGCTCGAGGAGGTGGCCGCGATGCTGCGCGAGCTGACCCGGGGCTTTGCGAGCGTCGCCTAGCCGGGGTAGCATTCCGCCGTGACCAAGGAGCCGGTGTACGTGGCGCTGGGCTCGAACCTCGGGGACCGCGCGGCGCATCTCGCCTACGCGCGCGACCGACTCGCGGCGCTGCCGCGCACTCGGGTGCTCCGCGCGTCGGCGGTCGAAGAGACCGCGCCGCTCGGGCCGGTGCCGCAGGGCTCCTATCTCAACCAGATGGTGCTGCTCGAGACGGCGTTCGAGCCAGGCGAGCTCCTGGCCGAGCTGCACGCCATCGAGGCGGCGCGGGGGCGCGAGCGGCGGGTGCGCTGGGGCCCCCGCACGCTCGATCTCGACATCGTGCGCTACGGTACCCGCACGCTGGCCGGGCCCGATCTCTGGCTGCCGCACCCCGAGCTCGAGCACCGCGACTTCTGGCTGCGGGAGATCGCCGAGCTGGACGCCGCCACCGCTGCGCCCCGTGGCTGACGCGCCCAAACCGGTCACCGTCACCGCGCTCCTGAAGATGAAGGAGCAGGGCGAGCGCATCGTCGTCCTCACCTGTTACGACGCGCTGTTCGCCCGCCTGCTCGACGCGGCTGGTGTGGACGTGCTGCTGGTGGGCGACTCGGTGAATCAGATCCTCGCCGGCGCCGAGACCACGCTCTCCGCCACCCTCGAGCAGATGATCTATCACACCAAGATCGTGCGCCGTGGCAGCGAGCGGGCGCTGGTCGTGTGCGACATGCCGTTCCTCAGCTATCAGGTGTCCCGCGAGGAGGCGATCCGGAACTGCGGGCGCGTGCTGGCGGAGACCGGGTGTCACGCCGTCAAGCTCGAGGGCGGCCAGCCGATGGCCGAGACCGTGCGGGCGCTGGTGGACGTGGGGATTCCGGTGATGGGGCATCTCGGCCTCACGCCGCAGTCGGTGCACGCGCTCGGCGGGTACCGCGTGCAGGGGCGCGACGCGGCGACCGCCGAGCGGCTGCAGCGGGACGCGACCGCCCTCGAGGCCGCGGGCGCGTTCGCGATCGTGCTGGAGCTCGTCCCGGCGCCGCTCGCCTCGCAGATCACCAAGGCTCTCACCATCCCGACGATCGGCATCGGGGCGGGGCCCGCGTGCGACGGCCAGGTCCTCGCCCTGCCCGACATGCTCGGCTTGAACGACCGATTCGCCGCCAAGTTCGTGAAGCGCTATGCGGCCCTCGCCGCGGACGTGCGAGAAGCGGTCGAGCTGTACGCGGCCGAGGTGCGCGAAGGCCGCTATCCCGGGCCGGAGCATTCGTTTCCGAAGTGACGCGGCCCACGAAGACCGACCTGTCGCGGCGCGAGCTCGTGGCCCTGTTAGGGGCGGCGGCGCTCGGCCCGCACGTCGGGCCGGGGCGCCGGGCGCCGGTCCGGTCTCCCGGGGTGGGATTTCGGGTTCGGACCATCACGGCCGGCACGACGCTCGGCGACCCGCGCGATCACGCGCCCGTGGACGCGGCGCTCGCGTTTCTGGCGCGCGCCCGGCGCAGCTTCGCGGACGCGGGCTACGAGGTACAAACCGTGCGGGTCGCGACGCAGCCGCTCGTCGCCGGCCTCGGGCCGCGCGAGCGCGCGGCCGCACTGCCCGCGCTCCAGGCGCTCGACCGCACCGTCACCGGCGCCAACGCGCTCCTCTCGATTGGTCCCGTCCCCGGTGCCGACGCCGCGGCCGACCCCGCCGAGTTCGCGCAGTGGGTCACCGAGCTGCTCCGCACCACCCGCAATCTGAGCTGCAGCGTCACCGTCGCATCGCCCGACGGCGGCGTCGCGAGCGGGGCCGCGGGCGCCGCCGCCCAGGCGATGCTCGCTATCGCGCACGGTACGGCCGGCGGGATCGGCAACTTCCGCTTCGCGGCGGCCGCCAACGTGCCGGCGGGGACGCCGTTCTTTCCCGTCGCCTACCACGGCGGGCCGGACGCGTTCGCCATCGGGCTCGAGTCGCCGCCGCTCGTGGCCGAAGCCTGCCGCGCGCCGCACACCCTGGCGGAGGCGAAGGCCCGCCTCACCAGCCTGTTCGAGGCGCGCCTCGGTGCGATCGGCGAGCTCGCGACCGGACTCGCCGAGCGCGAGCAGCGGCGCTACCTCGGGATCGACGCTTCGCCCGCCCCTGGCAAGGACGCGAGCATCGGCGCGGCGATCGAAGCGCTCACCGGCCTCCCGTTCGGCAGTGCGGGTACGCTCGCCGGGTGCGCCGCCATCACCGACGTCTTGAAGCGGCTCCGCGTGCGGACGTGCGGCTATTCGGGCCTCATGCTCCCGGTGCTGGAAGATCCCGTGCTCGCGCGCCGGGCGGCGGAGGGGCGCTACAGCGTGCGCGAATTGCTGTTGTACTCGAGCGTGTGCGGCACCGGGCTCGATGTGATCCCGCTGGCCGGGGACATCCCGGCTGAGCGCGTCGCCGCGCTCATCGGCGACGTCGCGGCGCTCGCCGTGAAGCTCGCGAAACCGCTCTCGGCGCGGCTCTTCCCGATGCCGGGCCATGCGGTCGGCGACGTGGCCCACTTCGACGACCCGTTCCTGACCGACTGCGTCGTGCTGCGCCTGGAGTAGCGCACGCGCGGGCGCGCTCACCTCGGGGGACCTACCCAATCCGAGTGGTCCCGCATTTGTTTTAACGCGCCATGCACGAGCTCGCGAGCCCGCCGGCGATGCGCGCCTGGTCGCGCGGGGAGCGCGCCCGCGGGCGGCGGATCGCCTTCGTCCCAACCATGGGATTCTTGCACGAAGGCCATCTGCGGCTCGTGGACCACGCGCGGGAGCGCGCCGACCGCGTGGTCCTGAGCATTTTCGTGAACCCCCTGCAGTTCGGGCCGGGCGACGATTTCGCCGCCTATCCCCGCGACTTGGCGCGCGACCGCACCCTCGCCGCCGCGCGCCAGGTGGACTGCCTGTTCGTTCCGGAGGCCGCGGCTCTCTACCCGGCCGACCCCCTGGTCAGGGTCGACCCCGGGCCGCTCGCCGCCACGCTCGAAGGGAGCGCCCGGCCGGGACACTTCGCGGGCGTCTTGACCGTCGTCACCAAGCTGTTCCACTGGGTCGAGCCCGACGTCGCCGTGTTCGGGCGCAAGGACTTCCAGCAGGCGCTCTTGGTCGAGCGGTTGGCGGCCGATCTCGATTTCCCCGTCGAGATCGCCGTGCGGCCCACGGTGCGCGAGCTCGACGGCCTTGCGCTGTCGTCACGCAACGCCTACCTGACCCCCGACGAGCGCCGCGCCGCGCTCGCCCTGTCGCGCGCGCTCCGCGCGGTCGAGCAGGCGTGGCGCGGTGGCGAGGCCGATCCCCGGGCGCTGGTGCGTCGCGGCATGGAGCTGCTCGCCACCCCGGGCGTGACGCCCGAGTACTTGGTCCTCGTGGACCGCTCGCTCCGGCCCGTGACCCGGGTCGACGCGCGCACCGTGGCCCTGGTGGCAGCGAAGGTCGGGTCGACCAGGCTCATCGACAACGTGGTGTTGGGCGACGGCATAGCGGCCGACACGGCGGTGCGCGCCTGATGGCGCTGCCCGCCTGGGCCGTGGTGACGCCGGCGCGCCGGGCGCACATCGAGCGCGTGGTCGCGCAGCTGGACGCCTGGGCGACGGCGATGCACACCCCCGACCCCGAGCGGGCGCGCTGGCTGCGCGCGGGGTGGTTGCACGATGCGCTGCGCGACGCGCCCCAGGCGAGCGAGCTCGAACATGGCCCGCGCGCGGCCGAACGCGCCGCGCAGGACGGCGAGCGGGACCAGGGCGTGCTCAGCGCGGTGCGCTACCACTCGCTCGGCTACGCCGGGTGGGACGCGGTGGGCCGGATGCTCTATCTCGCCGATTACCTGGAGCCGGGTCGGCCGTTCGATCAGCAGGTGCGGCGCTCCCTCGCCGCCCGGGTCCCGGACGAGCGCGATCGAGTGCTGCAGGAGGTCGCGGCGCGCCGGATCGAGCGGGTGATCGCGAGCCCCTGGCCGCTGGTGCGCGAGACGGTGGACTTCTGGAACGCGCTCGTCAGCTCCTGATCGCGGGCGCCCTGGCGCTGGTCGCCTGTCGCGACCGGGCGGGTGCGGCGAGCCGCCCCATCCCCGGCGAGCACGGCCCGCACATCGTGGTCGAGGTCTTGAACGCGAGCGGGCGGGCCGGCCAGGCGAAGGTGGGCACCCGCCTGTTGCGGCGCGCGGGGATCGACGTGGTGAGTTTTGGTAACGCTCCCACCGCGCTCGGCACGCTCGATTCCACGCAAATCGTCGTGCGGCGCGGCGTGCCCGCGGTCGGGGAGCGGGTACGCAAGGCGCTGGGGATGGGGCGGGTGGTCGTCGCGCGCGACAGCGGCAAGCTACTCGATGCCAGCGTGTTGCTCGGCGCGGACTTTGCGCCGCGCGTCGAGTTCCACCCGTAGCTGCCCGCACGCAGCGCTGATGTCGAGCCCGCGGCTGCGGCGCAGCACTGCCGCCACGCCGAGCCGCTTGAGCCGGCGCTCGAACGCGAGCATCTGGGTCCGCGAGCTCGGCACCAAGTCGGGCGCGCCGCCCGGGTGGAGCGGCAGCAGGTTCACGAGCGCCCCGAGCGGGCGCGCGAGCTCCGCCAGCGCGTCGGCCTGAGCGGGCGTGTCGTTCGTGCCCGCGATCAGCACGTACTCGAGCGTCACGCGCCGGCGGAACTGCGCGAGCGCGGCAACGAGGTCGGGGAGCTGGTACTTCTTCTCGATCGGCATCAGGTCCTGGCGCAGCTCGCTGGTGGGGGCGTGGAGCGACACCGCCAGGCGGAACTGCTCCGGGCGCCGCGCCAGCGCGGCGAGGGCGGGCAGGATCCCCACCGTCGACACGGTGAGGTGACGCGCCCCGATCCCGAGCCCGTCGGGGTGATTGAGGATCGTGAGCGCGGTGTCGACCGCGGCCCAGTTCAGGAGCGGCTCGCCCATCCCCATGAACACCACGTTCGTGGGCGTGAGTGCGGGATCGAGGAGCCTCACCTCGCGCGCCTGGCCCGCGATCTCGGCGGCCGTCAGGTTACGGCGAAACCCCATGCGCCCGGTCGCGCAGAATACGCAGCCGAGCGCGCAGCCCACCTGCGACGAGATGCACAGGGTGCGCCGCTTCCCCTCGGGGATGAGCACCGATTCGATCGCTTCGCCGTCGCCCAGATCCCACAGATACTTCTCCGTCCCGTCGGTCGAGCGCTGCCGGGTGACGAGCGTCAGGCGCGGCGGCGGGAACGCTGCGGTGAGCGCGGCGCGCAGCTCGGCCGGCAACTCGCTCGCCTCGTCCCAGCCGCGCACGGGGCGTTGCCACAGGCGAGGCAGCACCTGCTTCGCTCGGTAGGGTGGGTCGCCGCGCTCGGCGAGCCACAGCGCGAGCGCCTCGCGCGCTTGGAGCGGGGACAGGGACCACAGGTCTAGCATGTAAGTGCCGCTCGGGAAATGCGTTGCATGTCACACA
>Ga0209701_10000246_pt1 | contig 29594 bp, 23 predicted proteins | sample CZO8metaG_4_FD_188356 | JGI IMG/M metagenome (GOLD analysis project Ga0209701, IMG submission 188356) | Vadose zone soil microbial communities from the Eel River Critical Zone Observatory, Northern California, USA - CZOApr15con2H3.8 metaG... | ecosystem: Environmental > Terrestrial > Soil >... | reverse complement strand
GGATGCCGGTGGTGATAGCGCTCCTCGCCGACCTGCCGCAAGGAGGCGCGAAACTCGTCCATCGAGAGCAGCGCCCCGTTCTCCGTGTTCACAACGTGAAGTGGCATCCGTCTTCCGCCAGTTCCCATCCCGAATCGCGGACCGCGCGATACTCCGCGCCCGCTTCGTTGAGCATGGGATTCGTGTTGTTGATGTGAATATACATTTTACGAGGCGTGCTCAATTCCGCCAGCTGATTGAGCGTGCCATCTTCGCCGCCGAGCGGGATGTGTCCCATTTCACGGGCACGCTGCCCGGAGCCTTGCAACCGGATCAACTCGTCATCACTCCAGAAGGTTCCGTCCAGCAGCAGGCAATCGAGTTTCGCAAACACACTCTTCAATTCAGGAGTCAGCAGTGCGAGTTGCGGGAAAAAACCCATTGTTGTCCCTGAAGGCGCAGTTAGGATGAGCCCAACGACCGCCTCGTCCGATTGTGGCACTCGATTCGCGTACGCCGGGTAACATGAGGATACTGCGATGGGCATACAGCCGATGCCACTGTCGTTCCCGATCACTGACTTGAACGTAAACCGTACTCCCGCTCGAATCGTGCTCCAATGAACCTGATCGGCGGCCCGGTTCAGCATTCGAAACATGCTGTTCTCACCACGCAGGATTTGAATTACGGATTCTGCCGCCCAGACCTGAAATGGCTGTAGCTCGCGCAGCAGGAGCAAGCCCAGAGTGTGATCCAGATCGGCGCTCGCGAGCACCACACCGCTGATGGGAGAGCCGCGCGTCCCCGAACGCGGATGCAGCTCGGGTGAAGACTCGATCTGGAATCTCAAATCCGGCGAGGCGCCCAGCAGGAACCACGACTTGCCGTCACTGCTGACGGCAACCTGGGTCTGCGAGCGAACCTTACCCCGGAACTGCCCGCCGCGTACGGCATGGCAGTTCGGACAGGCACAATTCCATTGGGGAAACCCTCCTCCGGCAGCGGAGCCGAGGATCTTCACCTGCATCAATTGAGATTACAGCTTTGCACTCGCGTAGGAGTTAATTTCGCAGCAGAGGGAAAATTCTTCGAAAACCGGAGTTGTCCAAACCATGATCAACCACCTTAACCCTGGATTAAGCCTGCGGGGGTGCAGGTTGAATAAAGCATAGCATCGGCCGGCGGGCAAGGCCAGCGCTTTTTCGAGCGAACGCGATCGGCCGCCAAGTCGCTGAAAAATCGGCCAATGGCGAACGCTACCGGAAAAGCCACGCCCCTCGCGGCGTCTGCGGGACCAAGGACGAAGCCCGTGCTGCGCGGGATTCCCCGAGCGCCCGCCGTGGTTGTCACGGTCAGAGCGGCACCCTACAATCGTCAAGAATGTCTGTCACAGCTTCCCTGCCCGAAGTCTCCAAACGTAGGCCGCTGATCCGGATCCTCTTTCTTGCAGGCCTGGTGCTGGTGCTCGCGATCGTGGGCGTCGCCGCCTGGCTCTACTCGATCGCGCGCTCGCCTCTGCCGCAACTTGATGGCAGTGTCGCCGTCCCGGACCTCTCGGCGAAAGTGCGAGTGGTGCGCGACGGTCATGGTTTCCCGACGATCGAAGCGTCTTCGCTCGACGACCTGTTCTTCGCCCAGGGATACGTCACTGCCCAAGATCGGCTCTGGCAAATGGACGCGATGCGCCGCGCTGCCGGCGGCGAACTCGCCGAAATTCTCGGGCCCGATCTCCTCAAAGGAGATCGCGAGCAGCGCATCCTCGGCCTGCGGGCCGGAGCTCAGGATGCGGAGAAAGTCATGTCCCCGCGCGACCATGCTTACTTCGAATCTTATGCGCGCGGCGTCAATGCATTTATCGATTCGCACCGGGACAAACTTTCGCTGGAGTTCCGGCTGCTGAAGTACGCGCCGCGTCCGTGGACTGTCGCCGATTCGCTGTTGGTCGGCGCCCGCATGGTGCAGGATCTCAATCACTACAGCTACGCGCGCGCCCTCACACGCGAGAAGATCCTGGCCAAGCTGGGGCCGGAACTTACCGCCGATCTGTATGTGAATTCATCGTGGAGAGACCGTCCCCCAGCCGCAACCCGGCCCCGAATGGACGAAGAGAATCCCGCAGTCAGCGATGGAAGCGATGGGGATGACGACGACGATAGCGAACCGGTGGGAGAAGACTCCAACCTGATTTCCGCATTCTCGTTCGCCGAAGCAGATCTGTTCCGGCCTGGATCCAACAACTGGGTTGTCTCCGGACAGCACACAGTCTCAGGAAAGCCGCTGCTCGCGAATGACATGCACCTCGACCACCAGATGCCGAACCTGTGGTTCGCGGCACATCTGAAGAGCGGCGGATTCGAAGTCGCGGGCGTCACTCTGCCGGGAATGCCCTTCGTGATCGTCGGCCACAACCAGCGTATCGGCTGGGGCTTCACAAACGTTGGCCCGACCGTCGAGGATGTCTATATCGAAGAATTCAACGATCAAGGCCAGTACAAAACTCCTGCGGGCTGGCGCGACTCGCAGCATCGGCAGGAAGTCATCCACGTCAAAGGCAAACCTGACGTGACGCTCGACGTAGTGACGACGCGCCACGGCCCGATCATCACGGAGCTGGCGCCGGGAGAAACGCGCAAAGTCGCGCTGCGCTGGACGCTCTACGACGGCATGACACTTCCCTTCTTCGACGTGAACTCGGCGCAGAACTGGGATGAATTCCGGAAGGCCTTCTCTAATCTCGTCGCCCCCGGACAGAACGTCATGTACGCCGACGTGGACGGCCACATCGGCTATCAAGCTACCGGCAAGGTTCCGATCCGGAGGGCGGGCGATGGCAGTCTTCCGGTCAGCGGCAGCGACGACGGGCACGAGTGGAACGGATACATTCCGTTCGATGAGATGCCACGCGTCTACGATCCCGAGTCGGGCATTCTGGCCAGCGCCAATGGGCGAATCACTCCCGACGGTTACAAGTATTCCATCAGCACGGAATGGGAAGCGCCGTGGCGGACGGATCGAATTTACCGGGTGCTGGAATCGGGAAAGAAGTTTGCGCCGCCCGACATGCTGGCGCTGCAAATGGACGTCTCCTCCGCCTACGACCGCTTCTGCGCCGACAAATTCGTGTACGCGCTTGACCACTCCGGCAAGATTTCCGCGAAAGCAAAGAAGGCCGCTGACATTTTGCGCGATTGGGACGGACGGATGTCCGCCGATTCGGCCGCGCCCGCGATCGAGACCAAGGCTCGTCAGGAACTGGTGCGATTGCTCTTGGAACCGAAGCTCGGCCCGGCAACGGAGGGCGCAGCGCCGGGCACTCTGACGTGGAAGAGCTATCGCTGGGGCATGTCGACAGTTTGGGTGGAAAACGTGCTTACCAAGCAGCCGGCACGCTGGCTGCCGCCGGGATACAACGATTACCAGAGCTTGCTGGCAACAGCCGTGGAGAATGTCCTGTGGCAACCGGAAGTTCCCTCCGACGTGAGCCAATGGAAGTGGGGCAAAATCCATCCCGTGGAAATCGAGCATCCCGTCCTCAGCCATTTGCCGCTGATCGGAGAATTCACCGGCCCCGGCCTGCATCCGCTGAGCGGAAGTGCGTTGACGGTGAAGGCGGGGGATGGAGAACTTGGGCCGTCCGAGCGAGTGACCTGGAACTTCGCGGATTTCGACAAGAGCACACTGAATCTCGTTACCGGGGAAAGCGGAGTCTTCCTGAGCAAGCATTACATGGACCAGTGGCCGGTCTGGTACGCCGGCAGAACATTCAACTTCGCCTTCTCGCCAGCCCAGGTGGAGAAGCGGAAGAAGCATGAGATGACGCTGGAGCCGCGCTAGGGGAAATTAGCAATTAGCACTCGGCAATTGGCACTCAGCAAACAGCATTCAGATCACACTTTGAATTGTCATCCTGAGCGAAGCGAAGACCCGCTGTCCCGGTAGCCAGAAGAAAGCAGACCCTTCGCTTCGCTCAGGATGACAATTCTATTTGGGTGTGCAAGTTTGTTTGGGAATGACACTTCCCTGTTCTGCATTTCCTGAGACCTAAGACCAGACCTGCTCCTAGAAATCCACAGTCTTTACGTCGATAACCTCTCCGCTGATGTCGATCTGGGTCTTCTGTAGCTTGTCGGTGGTGGTGTCGTAGATTTGCAGTTCCCCGCCCTGCGCCAGATACACCACGTTGCGATTCGAGATCGGCTCGATGCCGGTGACATCGCCGCTCGCGGGCGGAATCACAACCGCGCCGGTCAGCGTGTTGTAGATGGAGAGGCAGCCCCGCACTTCCGCATCTGGCGGAGGAGGGATGGGAGGGATGATTTCACTACAGGAGTGTGCTCCCACGAAGACCTGGCCGTTGGCCCCGAGCGCCATGCGGTTGTGATAACCGTCGGTGATGATGATCCCGGACCTCGTGACAGTCATGCTGGTGAGATCGAATACAGTGAGCAGGCCGCAAGATGTTGCCGCCGTGGTCTGGCCAGTGCACGATTGGGCGGGAGTTCCGTCCAAATTGTAAGGAGTTCCCGCCAGATACATTGTCGTGCCGTCCACCACCGCAAAGCTGGCGGCACACAGCGCGTTGGCATCACACACTCCAACGGGCGCACCCGCTGTATTTGTCGCGAGGTCGAGCGTCTGCACGCTGGCTTGCGTTCCGCCGCACTCGAGACCGCAATTCACGACGTAGGCGGTGTTGTCGTCACCGCTGAAAAAGGCAGTCACCGGACGGTCGAAACCAGCCAAGAAAGTCACGGTCGGGTTGCCCGTGCCAAACGAGATGACCGCAACCGAATTCGAGTTGTCGCTGAAAGCCAGAAGGCGATTGCCGCTATGGCCGAGCGCCAAATAGCGAACTGCGGGCACGTCCAGTTCAGCCGTGATCGCGCCCGTATTCATATTGAGGACCTCAATCGCGCCCGGAGATTGGGCCACTACGGGCGCGGTGGGCACGGCGATGTAGGCTGTCAGACTGTCCGGCGAAACTACAAAACTCTCGGTAAAGCCCGGCAAGGTAATTTGGGCGGAAGTGCTCTCGCCAGCATTGCTGATTAAAGTGAGTTTGTTATCGCTCTTACTGAAGACCAGCGTCTGCACTCGGTTGGGCGTAACTACCATCAGGCCGGGCGTCGCGCCTGCGGAAATGGCTTGCACCGGTGCACGTACATCTTTCTCCGCGTCAATGATCTGCACGCCCGCCAGTACATTGGAGATGAAGGCGCGAAATTTCAGGCCGCTACCGCCGCCGCCCCTGCTGCTGGGCGAGGAGCCACAGCTCAGAAACAGCAAACTGACAGGCAGGAGAAATGACAACAGAATCAGGGCCCTTTTCAAACCTGGGACTCCAAAGAGCATGCAGGATAATCACTTAGATGTAAGAGTTGGATTATAGCAAAGCTTGAAAACGTTGCCTGACCAGCGGCCACTCCGCATCAGTCACCCGGCTCGCGCGTCGCTGCCAGATTGTGACTGCGGCGTTTTCGCCGAGGACCTTTACAACGTACCCCTGCAGTGGCTGCAAGCCGGTTTCGGCGGATGCGCCGCTAGAGCGGCTTCCTGTATTCTCAAGTAAATGGCAGGAAATTTCCTCGAACGGCTGGCCAAGTCTCCCGTGCTCTGCGATGGAGCCATGGGTACGCTTCTCTACTCGAAAGGCATTTTTATCAACCGGTGCTATGACGAACTGAATCTGTCGCAGCCGGAGCTGATCCGCGGCATTCACCATGAATACCTGCAAGCGGGCGCCGAGATTGTTGAGACCAACACCTTTGGTGCCAATAGTTTCCGTCTGGCACGCCACAGCCTGGCAAACCGGGTACGCGATTTCAACCTGGCTGCAGCCCGAGTCGCGAGGGAGGCCGCCAAGAGCTTTGATGTTTGGGTGGCCGGGTCGGTCGGCCCCCTCGGAGTTCGCATCGAGCCTCTGGGTAAGACCTCGTTTGAAGAAGCCCGGACGGCATTTCGCGAGCAAATTGCAGCCCTGATCGAGGGTGGCGTCGACTTGTTGATGCTCGAGACATTCGGTTACGTGGAAGAACTCCACCAGGCCGTGCTCGCCAGCCGCGACGTGAATCCCAAGATCCCGGTCGTCGCTCATGTCACGATCGATGAAGACGGAAACTGCCTCGACGGATCGGACCCGGAGGCGTTCGCAACTCGGCTCACGGAATGGAAAGTTGATGTTATCGGCATTAACTGCAGCGTGGGACCGGTCGCCATGCTGGAAGCCATTGAACGCGTGCGTGCAGCCACCGATCTTCCCCTGGCCACCCAACCCAACGCCGGCATGCCTCGCTCGGTCGAAGGACGAAACATCTACCTGTGCTCGCCGGAATACATGGCGAGCTACACCCGGAAGTTTGTCGCGGCGGGCGTGAGCCTGATCGGGGGCTGCTGCGGAACCACACCCGAGCATATTCGCGCCATGAAGTCGGGATTGCGGGTCCGGGAGGCGCGCCAGAAGACGACCGTCTCGGCTGTTTCTCACGAGCACGCCGCAGTGGCCGTCCCTGCGGCCATCCCGCTAGCCGACCGTTCTCGAGTGGGCGCCAAAATTGCGCGTGGCGAATTCCTGACCATGGTCGAGATTGTGCCGCCCAAGGGCATCGCGATCCAGAAGGAAATTGAGGGCGCGAAATTTGTAAAGTCAGTAGGGGTGGACGCGATCAATATCCCGGACAGTCCGCGCGCGTCCGCGCGTATGAGCAATCAGGCACTGGCCCTGCTGATGCAGCAGGAGGTCGGCATCGAGGCTATCCTGCACTACACCTGTCGGGACAGGAACGTGCTTGGCATCCAGTCAGATTTACTGGGGGCAGCGGCGACGGGAATCCGCAACCTGATCTGCATCACCGGCGACCCGCCCAAAATGGGTAACTATCCCGACGCCACAGCGGTGTTCGACGTGGACGCTATCGGCCTCGTGAACATTGTTCGTAACCTGAACTGTGGACTGGATCTGGGCGGAAACACCATCGGCAAGGGTACGGGCTTTGTCATTGGTGTGGGCGCGAACCCGGGCTTGCCCAACCTGGATGAAGAAATCCGCCGCTTCGAATACAAAGTGGAAGCGGGGGCGGAGTACGTAGTGACTCAGCCCGTATTCGACCTGAATTTGCTCGAGAACTTCCTGAAACGAATCGAGCACTGCCGCATCCCAGTAGTAGCAGGAATTTGGCCGTTGGTCAGCGCGCGCAATGCCGAGTTCATGAAGAACGAGCTGCGGGTTTCCGTGCCAGACAGCATCATGCAGCGGATGACGAAGGCATCGACGCCAGAAGCAGCGCGCGAGGAAGGTGTGGCAATCGCGCGTGAGATGCTGAGGGCGCTCCGTGACCGGGTGCAGGGAGCACAGATCAGCGCGCCGCAGGGGCGGTACACGTCCGCGGTGGACGTTCTGGAAGCACTGGGCTAGGCGCCAACCCCCTCGCGTACGATTTCGGGAAGCCTGCCTGAACAATTTACAAGATTAGACAAATTTCATTGGACATCTGGAGCCAGAAACGGCATTAGAATAGAGATACAGGAGCAAATGGCTTGGCGAAGTTTGAAGAATGCCTCGAGCGTCTCGAGAAAATCGTCCAGGAACTGGAGAAAGGGGAGGTTCCTCTGGAAAAGTCGCTGACGCTTTTTGAAGAAGGCATGCAGCTTTCCGCTTCCTGCCGAAAACAACTGGAGGACGCGGAAGGCAAAGTAGAGATTCTGTTAAAACAGAACGGGAAACTCCAAACAGTACCGTTCGAGCCCCCGGCCGAGAAGGTGTCACGCAAGTAACACCCATTCGCGCTCGGAGTATCAACGCCTGTGGTAGCAGTTGTGCTGTCGCAGCCAAGGCCGCCGCTTAACGCGGTGGAGTAAGGGGGATGTATGGAGCCATTGAATGTAGTCCTGTATCAGCATGACGCCGGAACCGCACGGGCTCTGGCCGCAAAACTTTCTCAGCACTTTCCTTCCGTCTACCTGACTCGCAATCGTGAAGAAATTCGTCCCACGATCGCCCGCCTCCGCGCCGACGTGCTGGTGTTGGACGTGGAAACTTCCCGCTCCGGCGAGGTGGAGCGCTTACACCAGGAGTTCCCCGGTCTCAGCATTGTCTGCACCCACCGGCTGGCAGATGAAGAGCTTTGGACCGAGGCGCTAAACCAGGGGGCAGACGATATGTGCACGCCCAGGAATGCCGACCATGCAGTACGCTCCGTATTGCGCAACCGGGCGCGCCGCGCCGCTGCCTGATTGCTGATTGCTCTTGTTAATCGGGACGCCCGCCGGGCGTCCCTTTTCACTTCTGCGAATCATGCTTGTTATACTGCGTTGCCATGCTGAAACAAGTCCTGGAGCAGGGGCGCGACGCGGCAGACCGCGCACTGGAAAGGCTCTTGCCCCCGGCCACTCAGCATCCCACCTCCATTCATCAAGCCATGCGGCACAGCGTCTTTGCGGGTGGAAAGCGCCTGCGACCGATTCTCTGTATGGAAGCGGGGCGCATGGTCGCAGAACAGTTACCCGCCGGGATCGAAGACGCCGGTGCCGCGCTCGAAATGCTCCACACTTACTCCCTGATCCACGACGATCTGCCCGCTCTCGATAACGACGACCTGCGCCGTGGACGCCCGACGTCTCACAAAGTCTTCGGCGAGGCGATCGCGATTCTGGCCGGAGATGCTTTGCAGACCCAGGCCTATGAAGTGCTCGCCCAGGTGCGCTGCCCCGCGGAAGCGCGTGTCGCCATCATTCGCGAAATTGCACACGCGACCGGGACTGTTGACGGCATGATCGGCGGCCAGGTGGTCGACCTCGAAGCCGAGCACGCGAAGCCGAGCCTGGAGACGCTCGAATACATCCACCGCTCGAAGACCGCGGCCCTGATCACCGCGAGCGTGGTCTGCGGGGGGATGTACGCCGGAGCCACTGCCGGCCAGGTTGCCCGGTTGCGTACCTTCGGCCAATCCGTGGGCCTTGCGTTCCAGATCGTGGACGACGTGCTTGACGTCACCCAGACTTCCGAACAATTAGGGAAGACTGCGGGTAAAGACACCGCTGCCGAAAAGACTACCTATCCGGCCCTGTACGGGATCGACGAGTCGCTGCGCAAAGCCGACGCCTTGGTGGATCAGGCCTGCGCCGAACTAAACGAGTTCGGTCCCGCCGCGTCTACTCTGAAGGATCTCGCGCGCTTTCTCGTCGAGCGCAAAAAGTAGTTTCGTTGCTCTCTCCCTTGTTCCCTTGTGCACTTCCCCCCCTTGATCCGCCGACCCAGCAGGCGTACATTGAATCTGCTCTCGCGGTTCCCCGCCTCCTTCTCTCCTCAGCCCAAAGGTACGCGCAATAGCTGCAGTGTCTGCGCAACTAAAGGCGGTCGGCGGATGGGTACCCCCATATATGGTGTTTTATTTCTTGACCCATGCCGTCTTTCGCCGTTACAGTTGGTCAAAAGCCGTGATAGCTGTCCGGGGTCATGGGACAGCATCGTACTGTGCAGCAAGGGGAGGAACCTGGGTAGTTAATACGCAGGTTCCGGCACAGTTCCGCGGCGCACACTAGCCAACGCAGGTTGCCAGCAGACCGGAAGTGCGCGCGCACGAAGGAGTGAGCTTTGCTCAAACTCAAAAGGCTGCAAATTCTGGGATTCAAGTCGTTCTGTGATCGCACTGAGCTGAAGTTCCATGGCGAAGGCATCGCCGCCATCATCGGCCCCAACGGCTGCGGAAAGTCGAATATCGCGGACGCCATCTCCTGGGTGCTGGGCGAGCAGTCGGCTAAGTCGTTGCGCGGTTCGCGCATGGAAGATGTGATCTTCTCTGGCACGCGCGACCGCAATCCTACCGGCATGGCAGAAGTGTCCCTAAGTTTGATCGATCCCGAGATCTACTCTGGCGCCGACGCGAGCGAGCCGACCCAAATCGATATTCAGAACGATATCCCCACCGGCAACGAAGATTGGGACGAAGCCGAACTTCGCGCCCAAGCGACCGCAGAAACCGAGCAAGCAGTTGAAGACGCCCAGCCCGGAAGAACTGAGGAAGTGGAAGGCGCACTGCCCCCGCCTGTCGAAGCCAGCGAAGGCGTCGCTACTGGACCGCAGGTAGTGCTGAAGATCCGTCGGCGCAAGTTCAATGCGCAGCAAGCTCATGCGGGAGAGATTGTAGTCACGCGCCGCCTGTTCCGTTCCGGCGACAGCGAATACCTGCTGAACGGAAAGCTGTGCCGACTGCGCGACATTCAGGAACTGTTCATGGGCACAGGTCTTGGCCCCGAGTCTTACGCGCTCATCGAGCAGGGACGCATCGGCCAAATCCTGAGCAGCCGTCCGACCGACCGCCGCGCCGTGATCGAAGAAGCGGCCGGGGTCACAAAATTCAAGACCAAGAAGCGCCTCGCCGAAGCCCGCCTGGAAGAAGCGAAACAGAATCTGAACCGCGTGAATGACATTTTCGAAGAAGTCACGCGCCAGATGAACTCGCTCAAGCGCCAGGCGAGCAAGGCGGAGCGCTATGCCCGTCTGCGGGACGAAATGCGCGCCAAGCTCCGCGTCGTGCTCGCCAGCAAGTTCACGAAGATGGATCAGGAAGGCCTGTCTCTCGACACGCAGATCAACCAACTGGGCGAGGAGATCCGCCACCAGACCGAGAGCGTGCAGCAACTCGAAACCGAGCACTCCGAACGTACACAGCGCGGATATTCGATCGAAACCGAGCTGCGGCAAAACCGCGAACGGCTTAACCAGATCGCAATCGAAGTCGACCGCGCCCATGCCCGCCGCCGGACGAACGAAGAACGCTGTGACGAACTGACTGTCCGCTCTGCTTCTTCCGAAGCGGAAATGGCGCAGGCGAAGAATCGGCTGATGGCCCTTGAGGAAGAGCGCGACGGCCACCAGCAAGTATTGGACTCGGCGGCTGCGAATCTGGTCGCGGCGCAACAGGAACTGACACTCAGCCAGCGGGAAACAGCCGCCGCAGCAGCAGCTCTCGCCGCTCTGGAACTGGAGCAGGAATCTTCGCGCGCGTCCATCCTGGAGGCGGTTGGCGCCGCTTCCAATCTTCGCAACCAGTTGACGCAGTCCCAGGAACGGCTGGCGGGAATAGACCGCGAAGAGCAGCGCCTGCGCGCCGAAATCGCGATTGCGGCAGAGCAATCCGAGGCCTTCGGCGGCCAGCGCGGACAACTCGAATTGGAATTTGAAACTGTGTCCCAGCGCGTAAACGGACTGGCCGACGAGATTGCAGAGCTGCGCCGGACGACCGAGAGCAAGCGGCAGGAAGAAACCGAGACCAAGAGATCTCTCGATTCCTTGCGCTCGGAGTATGCGTCCGCGCTCGGGAAAAAGGGATCGCTCCAGGCCGTCATCGCCGAGCATGGATATTCCACCGAATCCGTACGCCGCCTGTTTCAATCGGGCGCGCTGCAAGGAGGACACGCTCCCGCCGGTGTTCTGGCTGATTTCCTGGAAGTGGATCCGCGCTACGAGCAGGTTGTGGAAGACTTTCTGCGCGATGAGCTGAATTACGTCGTGGTGAAGTCGTGGGATGCTGCTGACGAAGGTCTGCGTTTGCTGCGCGCCGACGTTGACGGCCGGGCGACTTTCCTGGTGCATCCGGAAGACTCCCAGGCAAAGTTTTCCTTCGTGGTGGACGAGAGTCTACGGCACACTCCCTCGAACGCCTCCGTCGTTCCGCTGAAGAGTTCGATTCGAGTGCTCAACGGGTTCGGAAAATCGTTGGAAATGATCCTGCCGAAGTTGGGCAATGGCTTCATCGTTCCCGATCCAGGCGTGGCGCGGGAACTCGCTCTCAGCAATCCGGACGCTTTCTTCCTGTCGCAGTCGGGCGAATGCTTCCACAACGTGACCGTCACCGGCGGCAAGCAGCGCAGCGAAGGCCCGCTGTCGATGAAGCGCGACTTGCGCGATGTGTTGCGTCTGCTCGAAGAACTGGAACGCGCGCTGAGCGAGAAGGAACTCCGGGCGCTCTCACTGGGACGCGAAATCAAGGATCTCACTTCCCTGCACGATCGGTTAGAGGACGAGAAGCGCGAAGCGGAAAAACTGGCGATGACGTCCGGCCACATGCTGTCGCAGTTGAACACGGAGCTGTCGCGCGTCCGTGAGCGTCTTGACGTAAGCGAAAGCGAACTACGCCGACTTACGGGTGAACGTCAGGAGCAAGAGAGCCTGGTCGCGTCCCGGCAGGCAGAACTGGCGACCATCGAGGAGCGGCGCGTGCAATGTGAAATGCAGACCGCCGATGGGCAGGAGCGCCTCGCCGGCTTGCGGACCCGGCGCGATGCCGCCGCCGAGGCCTCTTCGCAGCGCGCTTCGCGCGCCGCAGCCCTCGAAGAGCGCCATCGTTCTGCTACCACGCTGCTCGAGCGTATCGAAACACTCGTCAACGAAATGCGTGAACGCGCCCACACACTCCAAGCCCAGATGGAAGCCGCAGTCGCCGAGAGCTCGCAGCGCCATAGCGAGAATCAGCAACTGGCCGAGCAATTGGTCGAGTTCGAGTCGGAACGCAATGCCGGGGAAGCGCGGGACGGCCTGTTGCAATTCGAATCGGAGCAAGTGCGCGCGCGACTGGCTGAGATCGAAGACCTCCTGCGCAGTACGCGCCAACAGCTGGATCAGGCTCGCGACCGTCGCGGAGAACTTGCGGCAACCGCCGCCAAGCTTCAGTCCGATTTGCAGCATCTGGCTGATACTTGCCTCAACGAATTGGGCATCGAGCGCCCGGTGCTGATGGCCGACACCACGATTGCGCTCGTCACCGGCGAAGAACTTGCAGTCGAAGACCAGGCCCACCGCGAGATGCGGACGCGCCTCGATGCCATGGGCCCGGTCAACATGATGGCCCTCGAAGAGTACAAAGAAACCGCGGAGCGCCATCAGTTCCTGGAAACGCAACGCAAGGACCTACTCGATTCCATCGAGAACACGACCGCCACCATCCGTGAGATCGACCAGGTTTCGCGGCAGAAGTTCGAAGAGGCCTTCCGCAGAATCAACGAAAACTTCGGGGCGACCTTCCGCAAACTGTTCGGCGGCGGACACGCATTCATGCGGCTTACCGACGAAGAAAACAGCGCCGAGAGCGGGATTGACGTGGTGGCCTCGCCTCCCGGCAAGAAGCTGCAGAACGTCCTGCTGCTCTCGGGCGGCGAAAAGGCGCTTACTGCACTGTCGTTGCTGGTGGGCATATTCCAGTATCAGCCGAGCCCATTCTGCATTCTCGACGAGGTCGACGCGCCGCTCGATGAAGCCAACATCGGACGCTTCACCGACCTGGTGAAGGAAATGGCCGTGAAAACACAGTTCGTCCTCATCACCCACAGCAAGAAAACCATGAGCATCGCGCCCGTGATGTATGGCGTGACTATGCAGGAACCGGGCGTGTCGAAATTGGTCTCGGTACGCTTCGGGGCGGCATAAAAGGGTCTGCGATCAGGAGAGGAACTGATATGGATGAATCTCCCTCCCCGCCTGGGTGCACAAATCCATTGAACGAGTGGCAGATCCTGGAAATCCGGATGGGGATCGAGGAAGCTGATCGGGGTGAGTTCGCCACTGATGAGGAAGTACGCCAGTTGCTGAAGTACTGGACGTTTCGTGCGCGTCAACGGAACGCGTGACAAGTATGCGGTTTATGCTCGGACCGTTTATCCTCTGCCATCCTCAGCTTTTCCACATTACCCTCACGTCAAAACCCTTGCGGAATAAGGCTTCTCACAGTCCTGTGAACTGTCAATCTTTTTCGCTTCGACGGCGCTCTACACCCTTCCCCGCCCGCCACAGAAAGCGTTGACAAATTTCTCCCGGCAGTTAGAATACGCGGAGTTTTTTGCAACTAGAATTACATCATGAGCCCCGAACTCCTCGACTCCGTCCTTTTGCAAACCGACTATCCCGAATTGGAGCTGCACGCGAGCGGTAAGGTCCGTGATGTTTACCGTCTCGATAACGAGCATCTGCTGTTCGTTGCTACCGACCGCATTTCCGCATTCGACTATGTGCTGGCCACTGGCATTCCCCATAAGGGCCGGGTGCTGACGCAGATTTCTCTGTTCTGGTTCGACTTGCTCAAAGACATCGTGCCCAACCACGTTGTCACCGCCGATGTGGATCGCTATCCGGCCACCATCCTGGAGTATGCGGACGAACTCCGCGGCCGCTCGATGATGGTAATGCGCGCGGAAATGTTCCCTGTTGAGTGCGTGGTGCGCGGTTATCTTTCCGGTTCGGGATGGAAAGAGTACAAGACCACCGGCAAAGTGTGCGGCATCCAGCTGCCGGCAGGATTAAAGGAGTCCGAGGCACTGCCGGAGCCTATCTTTACTCCCGCGACCAAGGCGACGACCGGCCACGACATCAATATCTCGTTTGAGGAGATGTGCAAGCTGGTCGATCCCGGACTGAGCCGGCAAGTGCGCGATATCAGCCTGAAAATCTACAAGAAAGCTGCCGACTACGCGCGGCAGCGCGGTATTATCATCGCCGATACCAAGTTTGAATTTGGTCAAACCGGCCAGGGAATCACCTTGGCCGATGAAGTTCTCACCCCGGATTCTTCGCGCTTCTGGCCGGCCGACAAGTATCAACCGGGCAAGGCGCAGGAGTCCTACGACAAGCAGTATGTAAGGGATTACCTCGAAGAAATTCGCTGGAACAAGCTGCCGCCCGCGCCTGCCCTCCCCCAAGAGGTTGCGCGGCGTACCAGCGAGAAGTATCTCGAGGCGTATCGTCAGCTGACGGGACGCGAGTTGGAGATTTAGCCACCGCGCGCTCGGAGCACTGGGCATGGGCGTTGCGGACTGGATCATCCTCGCATTTCTGCTGTTCTCGGTGGTCACGGCCGCCTGGGAAGGCTTCTTTCACGAAGCCTTCGGACTGGCGGGCTTGATTGTGGGATATCTCCTGGCGGCGTGGCAGTATCGGCGGCTGGCGGACTGGTTTGAGCCCATTTTGAAGCAGCCGTGGTTGGGCGAGATTGGCGCGTTCCTCATCATTTTTTTCGCGGTCATGATCGTAGCCTTTCTTGCCGGACGGTTGGCACGCTGGCTGATGAAAGAAGCGGGCCTGACCGCGCTGGACCGGACTCTGGGTGGGCTGCTGGGTCTCTTAAAGGGCAGTCTGGTAGTGGCGATTGTGCTGGTGGCCTTAGCCGCCTTCGCGCCCGCCGCAAGGTGGCTGCCGGGATCGCAGTTGGCTCCCTACTTCCTGGTCGTGGGAAGAGCTGCAGTCTGGCTGGCGCCGCCGGAGTTGCGCCACCGGTTCGACGAGGGGCTGGAGTATTTGCGGAAGGCTCAAGCCGCGACTCAGCAGCCCTCTGCCCCGGCCAAGTAGAGTTCGCGGGTAGCTGTTCAAGATTTCAGTGTTGCGGAAACGAGAGGACGCCGTGAAAGATCAACTGGAAGCGCTCATTTTTCAAATGTATCGTAGCAATATTCTCTATTCGGAAGCGGTCCGCGAATTCAAGAAACGGTTCATCGTCACCGTGCTCGAGGAGAACCGAGGCAACCAGTGCAAGGCGGCGCGGGAATTGGGCATGCACCGCAATACGCTCAGCCGCACCATGCAGGAACTGAAGATTGATGTGCGGCAGTTGCGCGAAGGAACGAAGCGACCGCCGCGCAGCGCGAGGCCCGCCGGTCTGGAGCGGAAAGTCGCGCGTTAATCCAATCCGAGTTCTCGTAAAAAAGGCGGTCCCGTTCGGGACCGCCTTTCTGTTGTAGTTCCGCTGACTGGTTTTATTGTGCCGCCGGTTTCTTGTGAAGGGGTGCCTTCCTCTTGGCCGGAGCGGGGGCCGCCTTCACAATCAAATGGCCGTCTTTCATCGTCATCACGAACGGTTTGGGCTCATACGAAACGGGCGTCCCTTCAAACTGCAGGTCGGCGTCCACCTTAGGCATCTGACGGGCGGGGACCGCAGCTGCCATGGTTAGATTAATGTCCGCACGCTTGGCATCAATGTCATCCTGGCTACCCGCAAGTTTCAGTTCGCTCGGCGAGTCGATGCTAAGTACCCGGGCGACCATCTGGAGCGGTTTACCTTTCAATACGCTCCACACCTTCTCAGCGTCTTCGGGCTTGCCTTCGGAGAGGATCAGTTGCCACTCGGCAAAGCTCATGTCCTGCACTTTTTTGGTCTTCACCAGGTCGGCAGCCTGGTCCGCCGGTGTCGGAGGTATGTATTGCTTGATGGTGAAACCCGCAGGCGGCAAAGTCGTGGTGGCGGTTTGCGTCAGCAATTCGTTCCAGCCATCCTCGGCGCCGTGGTACTTGACGTACTTGCTCTTTCCGAACTTGATCACGTCCGCCTTGCCCTTGGGATCGGCGATCAGGTTGGCAGCCCGTGCGATGAAAAACAACCCATCCAGCGGCTTCTCGGCCGGACCGGGAGTCAGGTATGCCAGCGCCAGCGGATAGATGTTGTTCACGTCGGTTGGATCAGCCTCCACCGCCGCCCGCAAGTACTGCTCCGCTTTGGCGTAGTCCTTGTTCTGATAGGCGCTCATACCCACCGCGCCGTTGAAAATCACGCTCGTCTGCGTCTTGAACTTCTGAAAGTCGGCGTCCGGCATGCCCTCGGGCTTAGGCCATGTCGGCAGTACCTGCAGACCCTTCTCCCCGTACTGGGCTCCGTCCGCCAGGTCCTGCGGCGTTTTCGCTGTCATTCGCTTGCCGACCACCAGCAGCGCCAGAGCTTTCAGATTGTTCGGATTCGCTTGCAGAACCTTCTGCGCGGTCTCGACCATTTTTGGGACATTGCTGGTCGCCTGGTAGGCGCCCATCAGTTGTTCCAGCGCCTCTTCCTTCATCACGGTGTTGGGGTACTGCGTGATAAAGGCCTCGAAGCCGCTGATCTTGGCCGCGGGATCCTGCTGTCCGAGCGCGCCAATGTAGGCGTTGTACTCGGCGGGGTCTTTGATCTCTTTCTTCTGCTGCGGCGCCGCTGCTGGCTGTGACGGGCTCGGCTGCGGCTGTTGTGCCGGAGCGGGAGCGGTTTGAGCGACGGCGGTAACAGCGGCTACCAGCAACATCGCGAGAAAGATCTTCTTCATTCCTGTGGCTCCTTAACTCTTCGGGGGAAGCTGGAATCGACACCTTGCCCGGCGCACCCAAGCTTCGTGCCGGGCTTCGTCTTGGACAACGACCAAGCGAAGATCCCGTGAATCCTGGCCCGCTTGTAAAGTGTAGGGCGGCCAGCGATTAAACCGGTGAGCGGATTATAAGGATGTCATCCTGCTAAGGCAAGCCGTTTGCTGGCCTTAGCTCTCCCTGTGTGCTTCGATGCGTAAACAGGCAGAGGGGGATGGATTCGGCTGCGCCGCTGCTTACCCGAAAGCGCTACCATCTACCCTAGAGGAGCTATCTGGATGAAAGATGCATCAAACTCAGCCTTGGCTGGGCAAGTCGCGGTCGTCACCGGGGCCGGACGCGGCATTGGCGCTGCCATTGCCACGACCCTTGCCCAGTTGGGAGCCCACGCCGTCTTGTGCGGACGCACGCGCGGAGCCCTCGAAGCGACCTCGTCGGCGATCCATAACCAAGGCGGGCAAGGTACCGTCATGGAATGCGACGTAGCCGATCTGCGCTCAGTGGAATCAGTGGCGGCATCCGTCCAGAAAACATTTGGCAGGCTCGACATTCTCGTCAACAACGCGGGCATCGGCGGCGGCGCTGTACCGTTGCATCAGCTCTCACCTGATGTCTGGGATAGTGTGATGAACACCAATCTGCGCGGCGTCTACTACTGCATCCGAAGCTTTGCGCCGATGATGATCCGCGCTCGCGGTGGCCACATCATCAACATCTCGTCCCTCGCCGGCAAGAACGCACTGCCGAATGGAGCCGCATACTCTACGTCAAAGTGGGGACTTAATGGATTGACTTATTCCGTCGCCGAGGAGCTGCGTGCGCACAATATTCGCGTCTCCGTCATCTGTCCGGGCTCGGTGCATACGGAGTTCAGCCCGCACGCAGGGAAAAGCGCCGAGAAGATGTTGCAACCCCGCGACGTCGCGCACGTTGTCACTATGATCGTGACCCAGGCGCCGCAGTCGTTCGCTAGTGAGATCCTGCTGCGGCCGACGCAGAAACCGTGAAGAAGTCTATTCGCCAGCGGACCTGTGCACTCATTCCTGATACTCGTGCTGCTGAGCAACGCAATCGGCTGGTGCTTCCCTAAGCGCTACTTCTTGAACAGATTCTCAAACGCCTGCCGCGCATCATTGGGACGAGCCATGCCTTTGCTGGACGTCTCTTTCTCGAGCGCCACACGCATGGAATAAAACGAGCAGTCGTTTCGTTTGTCTTTAGGAGAGATCCGCTCGGGAATCGGCTGGTTGCATTCGAAGCGGCTGGACGGGTCGAAGTATTCGCACTGCTTGCAGGAGTGGAGTTCGAATCCACATTTCGGACACTGTCCGACCGGCTCGGTAATCGACTGCAAGAGCGTCCCGCACTGAGAACAGCGAGAGACAGTGCGCGTCCCCGGCATGTTCAGCGGGCGAGGACCAAATGTATTGTCTTTACGCGGAGCAGCCGGCTGCTCCAGCTTTTTCTGCGGTTCGCGGCCGGAGTCCTGGTATCCGCGCTGACGGTACTTGCGGTCCGACAAGGAAAGCCTCCCGACGAGGCCTCATTCTCCGCCTTTCGACCGCCGCGTACAAGGGCTTCTTCGCAGACGCGGTCCTGTCGATGAGGGGTACCATGAGTAGTCGCCTCACGGCTTACTAGTAAGATGCCCGTTCGTCTAAATTACGGGCGAAGCGGACGACAGCGTGCTCGCGAAAAAATACCTCCGATGGTTCCGGCTGGCGCTGGTGTGCGCCGCCCTGCCACTTTACGCGGAAGACTCCCCTTTTGGCAGTATTCGCCTCCCCCGGGTCAACACCCCTCCCCGCATCGAAGAGTTCCTCAACATGGAGCCGAGTCCCGCCTGGAAAGACAAGTTGGCAAGGGCGGAACAGTTCCACCAACGAATCCCCAGCGATGGCGCGCCGGTTTCAGAGCGAACCGAGGTCTATCTCGGATACGACGCCAAGAACCTATACGCGATCTTCATCTGCTTCGACAGTGAGCCGCAGCGGCTCCGCGCCCGCCTGTCGCGTCGCGAGGATATTTTCGACGATGACTTTATCGAGCTCATGCTGGATACATTTAACGACCACAGGCATTCCTATGCTTTTTTCGCAAATCCGCTGGGCGTGCAAGCCGATGCTCTCTGGGCGGAAGGGCCCGGGACGGGCGACCAGAACTTCGACATGTCATTCGACACAGTCTGGAATTCGTCGGGACGAGTCACCGATCGTGGATACGTGATCTGGATGGCGATTCCCTTTCGCAGCCTGCGCTTTTCATCGAGTGATCCGCAGACCTGGGGTCTGATGCTGGCGCGGAACATCCCGCGCAAGAACGAGCAATCGTTCTGGCCGCAGTACTCGAGTCGCATCCTGGGACGTCTGAATCAGGAGGGCCGCGCCAGCGGTTTGGAAAAAATCTCTCCGGGACGAAACCTGCAGCTCATCCCCTACGGAGTGTTTCGCTCGTTCAAAGAGCTCGACCTGCGCGATCCTAACGACCCCAAATACACTCAGCGCGCAGTGTTTGGACAGTTTGGCCTGGATGCGAAGGCGGTATTGAAAGACAAGTTCGTTCTCGATGTGACCGCGAACCCGGACTTCAGCCAGGTGGAATCGGACGACCCTCAGGTCACGGTGAATCAGCGCTTCGAAGTGCAGTTTCCGGAGAAGCGGCCATTTTTTCTTGAAAACTCGAATTATTTCCAAACGCCGATTCAGTTGCTGTTCACGCGACGGATCGCAGACCCCAAATGGGGCGTTCGTTTAACCGGCAAAGACGGCCCTTGGGCAGTGGGCACGCTGGTTGCGGGGACCGATTCGCCGGGTGAAGCAGTGACGCCGCCATCTCCCGGCGAGCCTGGCAATCCTCTGTTTGGCAAGCATGCGCTGTTTGCTATCGGGCGGGTCAGCCGGGATATTGGAAGCCAATCTTCGATCGGCCTGCTTTACGCCGATCGAGAGGCGGGCGGATTCTTTAATCGCGTGGGAAGCGTCGACGGACGCTTCAAGCTGAACGAGAACTGGGCTGCAAACGTTCAGGCAGTGGTCAGCGCGACCATCAATCCAGACGACCCGAACTTTAACCTCTTCAACACCCATGGCCAGTATCAGGCCGGTTCGGCTGCGGAGGTGATCCTCCAGCGCGATGGTCGCAAGTTGAATTACTTCCTGGACTATGCCGATCGCAGCCCGGAATTTCGGACGCTGACTGGCTTTGACCCCCAACCCGATATTCACAACCTGTATGAGCGGCTCCAATACACCTTTCGCCCTGAAGGCAAGCGCTTGATTTCCTGGGGTCCGATGTTTGAGCACTACCTCACCTACGACCACGAAGGCAATGAAATTGGCTCCGGCTACTTCCCTTCGCTGCGCGTCGAACTGATGGGGCAAACGTTTCTGACCGCTTTTTACGCTAAGGAAATGGAACAATTGCGCCACCAGGATTTCGATGCCATCGACCATATTCAGAAGTACACGCGTCACACCACGGAATTCGCGTTGGATACGAATTATTTTCGGATGTTTTCCCTACATCTCGACTATCGATGGGGCGAACGAGTGAATTACGATCCGCCGAGGGACCCCGACGATCCGACACACACCCTCTTCCTACCGCCGTTCCTGGCGAGCCGCACGAGCGCCTACGCGCAGGCGACCGTGCGACCGAGCCGGTCGCTGAAGATCGACAATACATACATCCTCTTCCGCCTGCACAGCTGCGCAAACTGCGGACCGCCTTTGGGAAGTATGAACAATCATATTTTCCGAACCAAGGTGAATTACCAGTTCAACAAAGAGCTTTCCTTCCGGTTCATTGGACAGTACAGCTCGGTGCTGGCGAATCCAGGTTTCACTTCTGTTCCGACCGCGAAGAATTTCAATGCCGATTTTCTCATCACCTACCTCGTCCACCCCAGCACCGCCATTTATGTGGGATACAACAGCAACCTGGAGAACATTGTGAATCCGCCGCATCTGGATATGGACGGCAACCTGGCGCGAGACGGGCGGTTGGTCAACGACGGGCGCAACTTCTTTGTGAAGGCGTCGTATTTGTTCCGGTTCTAGGGAGACGCGGCACGTCGCGTCTCTACCTCTGATTTCGGGTTGTCAACGTATCGCAGCAGTTGCGCAGTGCTGATCGAAGGCGGCTTTCAGATCGGCGGCTATGGCTTGCGCATCGCGGGATTCGATCTGCCGGCGCTCCATCATGTAGACGAGTTTGCCGTCATGAAGAATGCCGATCGACGGCGAAGAGGGCGGATAGCCCGTGAAATAAGAGCGCGCACGTTCGGTCGCTTCCTGGTCCTGGCCCGCGAATACTGATACCACCTTGGCGGGCTTGGTCGCGTTCTGGAGAGCGAGGCGGACCGCGGGACGCATGCGTCCGGCCGCGCATCCGCAGATCGAATTGACCACGACCATGGTGGTGCCGGGGCCTTGCAAGGTCTGATCCACATCGGCTGCAGTGCGAAGCTCTTCAACTCCCAGACGCGTCAGCTCTTCCCGCATCGGAACCACCATAATTTCCGGATACATTGAGTCTCCTCTTTTCTTTCCCTTTTCCTGCGATTCGGTAACTCCATTCTAATATGCCTGACAGTACAAGCATGAGATGCTCAGAGCCATATAGAGTGGAATCCGCGTAATGACGATTCAGGAACACGTTCCTCTAGCGCCGTTAACCACTTTGCAGGTTGGCGGAAAAGCGCGCTATCTGGTGGAGGCGGCGAGCGAAGACGACGTCCGGGAAGCGGTGGGCTTTGCGCGCGTAAAGGCCGTGCCGCTGTTTGTGCTGGGCGGTGGGAGCAACGTGTTGGTTGCGGATTCGGGTTGGCCAGGACTGGTCCTGAAGATTGCGATCGGCGGATTTACGCAGCAAGAGGAAGACGGCACCGTCCTGTTCGAAGCGGGCGCGGGAGTGGACTGGGATCAGTTCGTCGCGCAAGCGGTGGCCAGCGGCTGCGCAGGAGTGGAGTGTTTGAGCGGCATTCCGGGCAGCGTCGGCGGCACGCCCGTGCAGAACGTGGGCGCTTACGGACAGGAAGTCTCGGAGACCATCGAATCCGTCCGCGCATACGACCTCAAGACGAATCGTGTTGTCGTTCTACCGGAGGCGGCGTGCGGCTTTCACTATCGCACCAGTATCTTCAACACCACGGAGCGCGGACGATACATCATTCTGCGGGTCGCCTACCGGCTCGCGCAGGATGGCACTCCCAGCCTGAAATATGCGGACCTGCAAAAGCATTTCGCAGCCAGCGGCAGCCCCCCGTCGGTGGCGCAAGTGCGAGAGGCGGTGCGACACATTCGTCAAAGCAAAGGCATGCTTATCGTGCCCGGAGATCCGGACAGCCGCAGCGCCGGCTCGTTCTTCAAGAATCCTGTGCTGAGCGAGGCGCAGTTTCACGACCTGGCCAGCCGGGCTGAGTTAAAGGGTTTGAAAATCCCGAGCTATCCGGCTCTGGATGCGCAACGCAAAGTCTCGGCTGCATGGCTGGTGGAACATTCTGGATTCGCGAAGGGATTCATGCTGGGCGCGGCAGGAATTTCGCGCAAGCACGCGCTCGCATTGATCAACACCGGGAGCGCCAGTGCGGCGGACGTTGTGCGGCTAAAAGAAAAGATTCGGCGGGGCGTCGAGGAAGCGTGGGGGGTTGTGCTGGAGCCGGAGCCTGTCTTCGTAGGGTTCTGAAGTCACCTCGGTCTGGTGATCCATCCGTGCTTCACTTGTCCAATCTCTCGAATGGGTGCTCGAAACTCAAGTAAAGGAAGAAGCCCTTCTCACCGGCGCTGGGACCGACTCCCAGGGGCATGGCTACACCGGGGACAATCTGCAGCCCGTTCTTGAAACTGTAGGCCCAGCGGACACCAGGGCTGAGCAGGAGCAAGTTCTCCCAGGTTGTTCTATCGCGAGCCACGACCACCTGCGAACTGGCAAACACCGTCTCTAACATGAAGTTCACACGTGGCCGTACCAGCCAGATGAAGCTTTGTCCGAAATTGTAACCGGCGGTTGAGGCGTGATTGCCGACGGTATCCTGGGCACTGGGTATGAAGGTTGCTCCCGCGTTCCAGTGAGTCACTAGCTTGCGATTCACTACGACGCTAAGAGGTAGGCTGGTCTGCACTCCGGTTCCGCCAAAACCGCGGCCCTGACGCGAGTCGCCGGTCGGAAGAATCAGAGACAGGCGGGGCGCGAACGCAACCCGAGTACCGCCGTTCCCCACGAGTTGGTAGCGATAGTTCAGGAGCGCATCACCAAACCCCGCTCCGTTCGAGGAGCCCCCTGGGCGTATGACCATCAGTGTGTAACTGAGCTGGTGGCGTGCATCTCCAGGCACGGGCCACTCCTGCGTAAACGTGTAGAACCAGTCATGGCTGTCCGCAAAATACGAAAAGGTGTTGATGTGCTGGACGACTCCTCGTTCCTGGTTGTAGGCCTCTTCGACCAGAAAGCTGTTGTCCTGGATGGTCTTGGGATCGGTCTGAGTTTGGGCGGTGGCGAACCCGCAAGGTACTAGAAGCACAAGTGCAAGCCGAAGGGTCCGCAACATAGTGTCGAGCGAATTCCGTTTATCTAATTTCATTTTACAGGTCGAAACGTATCGAACCGCGAGCGGACGATAACTGACAATCCGTCACATCACGCTATGTCCTGCTTGGAACAGGCGCAAAGTGCCCTCGCCGGTTCGTGTGGGGCGGGCGCCTTCGCCCGCCGGCCCATTGCGACAAAACTGCCAGCAGGATTACCGGCACACAGGTTTGGCGGGCGAGGGCGCCCGCCCCACACGAACCGTGGCGTTACTAGTGATCCGCCAGGCGCCGCGCTTCCTGAAAAATCTTCAAAAACATCTGACGGTTGAGCTTGCCGGTATTAGTGTTTTGATTTGAGGGGTGGTAAGAGGCCAGCAGGATCTTGCCATTCGGCATCTGGTAATGCGCCCCGTGCCGAAAAACATATGCCGTCTTGGTGGCGATCACACTGCGGCGTTTCAAATAGTTCAGGTAGGCGTCAAAGCCGATCTTTCCCAGCGCCACAATCACTTTCAGTTTTTTCAATCCATCCAATTCACGGTCGAGGAAGGACGCGCAGTTAGCTAGCTCCTGCGGCAGCGGCTTGTTGTCTGGCGGCGCACATCGCGCTGCAGCGGTGATGTAGACGTCGGTGAGAGCCAGGCCATCATTGCGATCGGTCGCCGTCGACTGATTGGCAAATCCGGTTTCATGCAACACCGGATACATGAAGTTTCCGGAAGAATCACCGGTAAACGGACGGCCGGTGCGGTTCGACCCGTGGGCCCCGGGAGCGAGACCCAAAACAAGCACGCGGGCATTCGGGTCGCCGAAGCCGGGCACGGGCTTTCCCCAGTAGTCCCAGTCGCGGTAGGCGCGGCGCTTTTCCTGGGCAATCTTTTCTCGATAGACCACCAGGCGCGGACAGCGAGTGCAAGCTACCACCTCGGCATTCAAAATGTTGAGCCACTGGGGAGGGGGCATTCATTTCCATTGTAATGAAGACCTCGGCGGCTGAAGCCGTCAATTCTGCCGGCTTGCGTCACAACTGAAGTCGTGCCCTCCCGAGCTTTTCCTAGCCAAACCCATTACTTTAGTGGGTATCACCGAGCCTTCTTGCGTTTGACGTTGCCTTTGGCGAGTCTTTACACTCAAGTTTAGGGATTAAGGTAATCGAACAGAGCGGAGCGAGTTTGACTCTGCCGATGATGTGCGCACCATTTGAAAGGCGATTGTGAGCCCCACCGAAACCAAAGAGAGCACCACCAAGCGAGAGATCGAGGTCGAGGTTCCGGCGCAAGAAGTATCCCGCCAGACCGAGGCGCTGATTCAGAAATATCAGAAGGTGGCGCGCCTGCCGGGCTTTCGAGCCGGCCACGTGCCTCCGTCGATCATCAAGCAGCGTTTTTCTGAAGAGATCAAGACGGACGTGGTGGAAGCTCTGATCCCGCGGTATTTCCGGCAGGAGACGGAGCGGCTAGGCATGCATCCGGTGTCGCAGCCGCGTGTAACCGACCTGCACCTGCACGACGGAGAACCGCTGCGCTTCAAGGCGGCGTTCGAAGTCTTGCCGGAGGTCAAAGCGGAAGGCTACAAGGACTTGCGTGCCGAGAAGCCCGAGATCACAGTAACCGATGCCGATGTCGAGCAGGCGATCGCCGATCTGCGCGAACAAGCAGCCAGCTTCAATCCGGTCGAAGGACGGGCGTTGGCCGAGGGCGATTTTGCCCAGGTTTCGCTCGACGGCACACCCAAATCCGAAGAGGGACAACCCGTCCATATGGACGAGGTTCTGGTGCAAATCGGCGGCAAGAATACGATGCCGGAATTCACCGAGAACCTGAGCGGAACGAACGTCGGTGATGAGCGCACTTTCGACGTGAAGTATCCGGAAGATGCTGAAGATCAGCGGCTGGCCGGCAAGACCCTCACCTACACCGTGAAGGTGCAGGCGATCAAACAGAAGAGTCTCCCGGAACTGAACGAAGAATTCGCCAAAGGGCTGGGCGAGTTTGCGACCATGGATGACGCGCGGAAGCGCATCCGCGAACAGATCGACTCCGAGCGCACGCATCAGGCGGAGCGCGAAGCGAAAGACAAACTGATTTCGGAATTGGTCAGGCGGAATGATTTCGAAGTTCCAGATGCTTTGATCGAGCGTCAGATTGACATTCGCCTGGAGCGCGGGTTGCGCGCGCTAGCCGCCCAGGGGCTGACGTCCGAGCAGATGAAGAAGATGGATTTTCAGCGCTTGCGTTTGGGACAACGCGAGCAAGCCATTCAGGACTTGAAAGCTTCGTTGCTGCTCGAAAAGGTAGCCGACGAAGAGAAGGTCGAGGTCAGCAACGAGGAAGTGGATCAGGAAGTGGAAGCGCTGGCCAAACAGGCAAAACAGACAACCGAAGCAGTGCGCGCACGTTTGACACGCGATGGTGGCCTCGATAGAATCCGGACAAGAATCCGCAACGAGAAAACCATCGATTTTCTGTATCGCCAGTCCGCCTGAGACGGACATTTTCGATCCTCCCCTAGAAGCAACCAAACAGTTTTGCGGGGCGGAGTGTGGAAGAGTGAGCGTCAACGAGGAGCGAATGATGCTGGTACCAATGGTCATCGAGCAGACCGGGCGAGGCGAACGCGCCTACGACATTTACTCCCGGCTGCTGCGCGACAACATCATCTTCATAGGCACGCCGATTGACGACAATATCGCCAACCTGGTGATCGCCCAAATGTTGTTCCTGGCACAGGAAGATCCCGAGAAGGATATTCAGCTGTACGTCAATTCGCCGGGCGGATCGATCACGGCCGGCATGGCGATTTATGACACCATGCAGTATGTGAAAAACGATGTGACTACCATTTGTATCGGGCAAGCGGCTTCGATGGCAGCTCTGCTGCTCTCGGCGGGCGAGCCCAAGAAGCGGCTGGCGCTGCCGAACTCGCGCATTCTCATCCACCAACCTTCGATGGGTGGACTTTCCGGACAGGCGACCGATATTGATATCCATGCGCGTGAAATCCTGCGTATGCGGGAGATTACTAATCAGTTACTGGCCAAGCACAGCGGACAGAAGCTGGATAAAGTAGAAAAGGACGTAGAGCGCGACTTCATCATGAACGCGCAGCAGGCGAAAGAGTACGGAATCATAGACGATATCATCTACAAAACGAGATGAGGGTATGATCGGCTTTCCGCGCCGGTCAGTTCCTCCGAGGTCTGGCAATGCAGGATCAGCCAACCCCGGAGCGGTGGTGGGAGAATTTAAGGAGTAGGGCCGAGTGAAAAACAGATCGGGTTCGGAAGAGATTTTGCGATGTTCGTTCTGCCATAAATCGCAGGACGCAGTTGCTAAGCTGATCTCTTCCCCCAGCGACTATCCCCGGGCTTATATTTGCGACGAATGCGTTGCCGTCTGCAACTCGATCCTCGAGGATGACCGGACCGCCACCCCTCCTTCCACCGTTCCCAATCAGCTTCCCAAACCGCTGGAAGTAAAGACGTTCCTGGATGAGTACGTCATCGGGCAGGAACAGACGAAAAAGAAGCTGGCGGTGGCCGTCTACAACCACTACAAGCGCATTTACATGAATCGCCAGCGCACCAATGATGGCGTGGAACTGGCCAAATCCAACATTTTGCTCATCGGGCCGACGGGAACGGGCAAGACCCTGATGGCCCAGACGCTGGCGCGCATGCTCGACGTCCCCTTCGCCATTGTGGATGCCACCACCCTTACCGAGGCGGGTTACGTCGGCGAAGACGTTGAGAACATTATTCTCAAGCTCCTGCAGTCGGCCGAAGGCGACGTGAGTCGAACGCAGACGGGGATCATCTATATAGACGAGATTGACAAGATCGGCCGCAAGGACGAAAATCCGTCCATCACCCGCGATGTTTCAGGCGAAGGGGTACAGCAGGCCCTGCTGAAGATTCTCGAGGGCACAATCGCCAACGTTCCGCCGCAGGGTGGCCGCAAACATCCGCACCAGGAATTCACACCGGTAGACACGACCAACATTCTGTTTATCTGCGGTGGCGCTTTCGTGGGCCTGGAGAAGATGATCGCGCGGCGCATGGGGAAGAAGGCTTTAGGCTTCAAGTCTGGAGAGGAGTCTGACAAGGAACAGGCGGCAGCGGCGATTCCTAACCGGCGCAACTATGAGATGGTTTCCGACGTGCAGCCGGAAGATCTGATCAAGTTTGGGCTGATTCCCGAGTTTGTCGGACGCCTGCCGGTAGTCGGAGTTCTGCAGGACCTGGATGAGAACGCTCTGGTGGAAATCCTGACCCGGCCTAAGAACGCGATTGTGAAACAGTACCAGCGGTTATTCGAGTTCGAGAATGTGCGGCTGAAGTTCAGCGAAGACGCCCTGCGGGCGATTGCCCGCCAGGCCATGGCCCGAAAGGTCGGGGCGCGCGGTTTGCGCATGATTCTGGAAGAACTTATGCTGGAACTGATGTATAGTCTGCCGAGCCAGAAGAAAGTCAAGGAATTCGAAGTGACGCGGGAAATGGTCGAGAAGCGGGATATCTCGCTGGCAGTGATTGAGAAGGCAGCCAGCTAACGGAGAAACGGGAGACTGAGTTTGTCGAGCCCAAAGGAAAAGTTCGAAAGCAAGAAAATGCCCATGATGCCTATCCGGGACGTGGTCATCTTCCCTTACATGATGACGCCGTTCGTGGTGGGCCGGGAGTCCAGCGTGCGCGCGCTGGAAGAGGCGCTGGCCGCCGACAAGAAGATCTTCCTGGCCACCCAGCACGATGCCAGCATTGACGAACCGAAGCCGGGAGACATTTTCCAGGTGGGCACGATCGTCAACATCGTGCAGAGCCTGAAGCTGCCCGACGGGAACATCAAGGTGCTCGTCGAAGGCATCGAGCGCGGCAAGATTTTGCAGATTACCGACACCGAAGGTTTCATGCAAGCCACGGTGCGGGTCGCCCGTTACGCCACCGAGACCAATGCCCAGATTGAAGCGGGCATGCAGCGCGTCACCGCCCTGTTTGAACAATACGTCAAGCTCTGCCAGTCGCTGAATTACGAAACCATGATCGCGGCTGTGCGCATGGAAGATCCGGCCAAGCTGACGGATACGATCGCTGCCAATCTCCAACTTTCCATCGAAGAGAAGCAGGCGTTGCTCGAGATTTTCGATCCCGCAGAGCGCCTGAGCCGCATCGGCGACGTATTGGACGTCGAGATCGAAAAGCTCAACATGGACCGTACCATCCAATCGCGTGTTAAGCGGCAGATGGAGAAGGCGCAAAAAGAGTACTACCTCAACGAAAAGATCAAGGCGATCCAGAAAGAGCTGGGCCGCGGCGAGAAGAACGAATTCGACGAACTAAAGAAAAAGATCGAAGGCGCCGGCATGACGAAAGACGTTCGCGACAAAGCGCTCCAGGAACTCAAAAAACTGGAAGCCATGCCGCCCATGTCCGCCGAGTCCACGGTCTCGCGAAACTATCTAGACTGGCTGCTGGCGGTGCCGTGGAAGAAGCGATCGAAGGAAATCCGAAATATCTCGCGCGCCGAAAAAGTTCTGAACGAAGATCACTATGGACTGGAGAAAATCAAGGAGCGCATCCTTGAATTCCTCGCCGTCCGCCAACTGGTAAAAAATCCCAAGGGCTCTATCCTCTGCTTTGTGGGCCCTCCTGGCGTCGGCAAGACCTCGCTGGGAATGTCGATCGCCAAGGCGACCGGCCGTAAGTTTGTGCGGATGTCCCTCGGCGGAGTGCGCGATGAAGCCGAAATTCGCGGCCACCGCCGTACTTACATCGGCGCGCTGCCGGGCCAGATCATCCAGATGATGAAGAAGGCCGGCACCAAGAACCCGGTTTTCATGCTCGACGAAGTCGACAAGATGTCCATGGACTTTCGCGGCGACCCGTCGGCGGCTCTGCTCGAAGTGCTCGACCCCGAACAGAACTTCATGTTCGTGGACCACTATCTCGACGTGGAGTACGACCTCTCACAGGTGTTCTTCATCGCCACCGCCAACGTGATGCATACCAT
>Ga0209701_10000245_pt1 | contig 29816 bp, 27 predicted proteins | sample CZO8metaG_4_FD_188356 | JGI IMG/M metagenome (GOLD analysis project Ga0209701, IMG submission 188356) | Vadose zone soil microbial communities from the Eel River Critical Zone Observatory, Northern California, USA - CZOApr15con2H3.8 metaG... | ecosystem: Environmental > Terrestrial > Soil >... | reverse complement strand
CGGTTCATCCTGGTGGGTGCAGGTGCGACCTTCCTGCCCCTCGCGGTGGGGCTCGCCACCCTGCTCGCCGAGCGGCGTCTGGGGCTTCTTTCCCGCTGACGTGAAATAGTGGCGCCCTCTCGGCGTTGGTCCACGACGTGGACACAGCCCTCGCGCTCCCCTTTCCCTTGACCCGACCGCACGAGACGGCGCGTCCAGGTTGCCCCCCCGACGAGGTGGAATGGGCGCGCTCGGCCGCGGCCGGCGACAAGGTCTCCTTTTCGCGCCTGGTCGAGAAGCACAAGACCTCGGTTTTCGGCCTGTGCTACCGCCTGGTCGGCTCCACCGACGAGGCGCGCGACGCCGCCCAGGAGGCGTTCGTCCGCGCCTACACCAGCATCCGCGAGTTCGACGCGCGCCAGCCGTTCGGCGCCTGGGTGCTGCGTATCGCCCGCAACCACTGCATCGACCTGCTCCGGCGCCGGCGCCCGACCCTGGCGCTGGTGTCCGAGGGGCGCGGCGAGGACCCGGAGCCCGGCGTGACCCCCGAGCCGGCCGACCAGTTCGCCGTGGGCGGCGAGCAGGCGGTGCAGGAGCGCGAGGCGCAGCGCGACCTCGACGTCGCCGTGGCTTCGCTGCCGCCCCGCTACCGCGAGGTGGTCGCCCTCTTCCACGTGCAGCACAAGAGCTATGCTGAGATCGCCATGGCGCTGAACGTCCCGATGGGCACCGTCATGACCTGGTTGCACCGGGCCCGCAAGGAGCTGAAGTCGAAGCTCGCGGAGCACCTGCCATGAGCGCCTTCGTCCACCTCAGCGAGGAGGAGATCCAGGGCCTGGCCGACGGCACGCTGCGCGGACCCGACGGCATGGACGCGCGCGAGCACGCCGATTCCTGCGCGGAGTGCGGCGCCGAGCTGTCCATGTACGGCGCGCTGGTGCACCGCCTCGCCACGCTGCAGGACCCGATGCTCCCGCCCGACTTCACCTCGGGCGTGCTGCACGCGGTGGAACACCGCGAGCACGCGCTCGCGCAGCGCCGGCACACCGTGCTGGCCGCCATTCCCGCGGCCGCGGTCGGCGTCTTCGCCATCCTGGGCTGGGCCCTGTCCGCCGCCCCGACCGCGCACGTCAACTGGTTCCTGGAGATGTGGACGGTGGGGCGGCACGTCGTCTCGGCGGCGGTCCCGGTGCTGGAGGCCGCGCGCCTTCCGCTCGGGCTGGGCGCGTTCGTCTTCGCCGCAGCCATCCTCCTGGTCCTGATTCGCGCGCTGCGCGCCGGCACCGACCCCGCCGCCGCGAGCTCGTAGCCATGATCTCGTTCCTCGAGCTGCTGCTCGCCTTCAGTGTATCCGGCACGGTGCGCTCGGGCGCCCACGCGATCGTCGACCACTTCGCCGAGGGCGGCGGCAGCACCCGGATCTCCGAGAAGGTGCGCGCGATCGTGCAGCGGCACGAGCAGCAGGCGCAGGACGACGACGCGGACGCCGATGCGGACGCGGACTCCGACCTCGAGGCGGTGCCGCCGGCGCCTTCGAAACCGCAGGGCGGCCACGTCCAGTTGCGCTTCGGAGAAGCGGCGTCTGCCATCCTTCACGAGCCCGAGCACGACCTTCCCCCCTTCTCCGAGACGGCCCGGAACGTGCCCGCCGTCGGCGTCTTGCACCGCATCGCCCGCACCGCCGGCTGGTCGCTGACCCTGGTGGGGGTGGGGAAGGAGCGGATCGACGTCGACGTGAAGGAAGCCGACCCGCGCGAGGCCCTGCGGGAGGTGCTCAAGGCGAGCGGCTCGATGGGCGTCCTGCACCGCGGCAAGCTGGTGGTGGTGCCCGCTCCGGGACCGGGCAGCGCCGGCATGTTCGTCGAGCACACCCGCCGGCGCGAGCGCCGCGGGAAAGGCACGCGCGCCGCCCACGGGCACGACATGGTCCGCGTCTTCCAGGGCGACCTGGTGGTGCCCGCCGGAACGGTGGTCCAGGGAGATGTGGTCAACGTGGGCGGCTCGATCGAGCTGGAGCCCAACAGCGTGGTCCAGGGCGACGCGGTCAGCATCTTTGGCAGCACCGTGATCGACCCGGGCGCGGTGGTGCTGGGCGACACGGCGGCGATCCTGGGCGAGGTGGAAGTGCAGCGCGGCGGCCAGGTGATGGGCGAGCACGTGCAGATCGGCCTGGGCAAGCTGTTCCGCTCCTCGCGCCGGCACTCCATCCTCTCCTCGCTGGGGCCGTTCGGCTTCTTCCCCACCTTGGCGCTGTTCGCGGTGGTCTACCTGATCGGCCTGCTCGCGCTGCGGCTGTGGCCCGAGCGCGTCCGCCAGGTGGGGCACGCGATGTTCGAGCAGCCGCTGAAGAGCTTCCTGGTCGGGTTCCTCTGCTGGCTCCTGCTGCTCCCGCTCGGCCTGCTGCTGCTCATCTCGGTGATCGGCATCCCGCTGGTGCCGCTCCTCCCGGTGATGATCTTCCTCGCCATCACCCTCGGCCTCTCCTCGCTGGCGCTGCGGCTGGGCGAGGCGCTTCCGGCCGGCCCCGGGCAGCGCTTCGTGCCTCCCGCCGCCCTGGGGATGGGCATCGTGGTCCTGCTGCTCCTCGCCTTCGTGCCCTGGCTGGGGGTGCCGCTCCTGGCCCTGCTGCAGTTCTTCGCGCTGGGCGCGGCGGTCAGCTCGCGCCTGGGCCGGACGCTGCCGCCGCACGTCCCGTAGACACGCTCGAGTCAGGCGCCGGGAAGCACCTCGACCAACTCGGCGATGAGGGTCAGCTCGCCCTCTTCCAGACCGCGGAGCACGATGGGGCGGTATCCCGGCACGTCCGTGTCGGGTTCGAGCCTCACCTCCACGGTCCGTCCGGCCTCCGTTCCCGCGTGCTGCTTGCGGCCTCGGTACACCTTCACCGTGTACCGGCCGCCGTGGTCCGGATCGTGGATCTGCCTGTGCTGCACCAGGAGCACGCGCCCGTTCCGGCTCCCCACCACCGGGTGGCGGAACAAGCAATACGCCCCGCTCGGAATCCGGTGCCGCATGGAATCGCCGACGACTTGGGCGACGAAGAGCCCCCTGCCGGGCCCGGTCCGTCCCAACGGGCGCACCCAGTCCTCCGGCTCGACCTCCTGCTGCGCCCCGAATCGGCCGGCCGCCGCCTTGAGCGAATAGAGCGGGACGGCGTTGCGGAAAGGGCGCACCTTGTCGGACGAAATGCGGCGGAAAGGCTGCGGCTCGCGCCTGGAGCGCGGCTCCTCAAAGAGCGAGCGGATGGACACCCGGTATGCGAGCGATAGGGCGACCAGGGTCGCGAGCGTCACGTTCGCGGCCCCGCGTTCGAGGCGCTGCAGGTGATTGGAATGCAAGCCGATTTGCTCGGCGGCCTGCTCCTGCGTCAGCGCTCGATCTTCGCGCAGCGCCCTCAGGCGCGCGCCGAGGCGGCGCTGCTCCTCGCGAAACGCCCGCATGACCGCCGGCCGCTCCTTCAGCTCGGACCTTCCGTGCGCGTGCGGGGAGCCGGGGGCGCGGGGCACCTACCCTCGGCTATCCTGTAGAGCTCTTGAGTTGTACCACTCATGAGTTGTGAACTATAATTCCTGGCAGGATGGCCCGCCCACCTTTGCTGCTCCTGGTCGACGACGAGCCCGGCGTGCTCCATGCTTTGCGCCGGCTCCTCGCGGACCGTTTCGCGATCGCCACCGCGGTGTCGGCGGAGGAAGCGGCGCGCATGGCCGCCGTGGCCGAGTTCGCGGCGGTCCTGACCGACTACGATTTGCCGGGTCGGAACGGCGCCTGGCTTCTCGTGCAGCTCGCCACGCGGCCGGGCCTGCGCAAGGTGCTCACTTCGGGTCGCGACATTCCCGGGATCGAGGCGCTCAGCTCCGCAGGCGTGGTCGACCGATTCGTCAAGAAGCCCGCCACGCGCGAGGAGCTGTTCCAGGCCCTGGAAGGTTAGCCGCCGCCGAGCATTCGCGTACACTGGCGGCATGGCGCTATCGAAGCACGTCGCGTGGTGCTGTGGGGCCCTGCTGGCGGCGTGCGCGCAGAAGCCGGCCTCCAGCGGCGCCGCCCCGCCCTCTCCTCCGGCGCAGCCCACCGCGCCCGCGGCCGCGCAGCAGCGCAGCGACGCGAGCTGCGCGGCGCCCCTGGAGCTGCCGGGTGCCAGGGTCCAGATCCGGCCGGCGACCGGCATCCTGCGCATCGGCGTCTTCGCCGGTCTGAAGGACGCCGACGACGAGAACGTGGCGCACCTGCGGAAGCTGGCGGCGGAGGTCGTGAAGCGCGGCGCGGACGTCCTGGTCGCCGACGGCGACGTGGGCGACAACCCGGACGAGCAGGAGACGCTTCTGGGGGTGCTCACCGACACGGGCCTGCCGCTCTTGGTCGCCCCCGGCAACCGCGAGGTGCGCAGCGAGCTGGACGCCGCGGAAGCCGAGCTGCGCAAGAAGGGCGCCAAGGTCTGGGACCTCTCGCACACGCGGGTGGCCGACGCGGGCGACGCGCTCATCGTGGGACTGCCCGGCACCATGGACCGCCGCCTGCTCCACGCGGACGGCGCGTGCGTCTACGTGCAGCGCGACCTGGACGCGCTGGCGGCCTACCTCGACCGGTTGCCGGCGAAGGAGCCGCCGGCCGTGCTGGTCATGGCGATCCCGCCCCGCGGACGCGACCGGTCGGCCCTCGACGTGAGCGAGGGGCAGAACGTGGGCGACGCGCGCATCGTCCCGCTGCTCTCGCCGCGGCGCGCGCCGTTCGGGATCTTCGGCCAGGTCTGGGAGTCGGGCGGCCGCGCGATCGATGGCGGCGGAGCGCCTCTCGCGCCCGGCCTGGCGTCCGACCAGCTCTACCTGAACCCCGGCGCGGCGGACCGGACGCCCTGGCCGGTGGGCGACGGCACGCGGGTCGCGGGCCAGGCCGCGCTGCTCACCATCCAGGGGCGCCGGGGCACGGCGGAGATCGTGCGCCTGCCCGGCGCGGAGAAAACGTAGATGAGCGCGAAGCTGGGCGACATCCTCATCCAGCAAGGCGTGATCGACGAGGAGAAGCTCATCGCCGCGCTCTCCGACCAGCGCGCCTTCGGGGGAAAGCTGGGGCGGACGCTGGTGGACCTCGGGTACGTGAGCGAGGAGCAGCTGGTGCACGCGCTCGCCACCCAGCTCGGGCTCGAGACCGTCGACCTGGCCCAGACGGAGATCGCGCCCGACGCGCTCTCGGCCCTTCCGGTGGACGCCTGCGAGCGCTACGGCGTGTTTCCGCTTCGCGTCGACTCGCAGCGGCGCATCCTCTGGCTCGCGACGGCCGAGCCCGATCAGGGCACGCTCCAAGAGGTGGCGCGGATCGCGCAGCACACGCTGGAGCCGATCCTCTGCACCATGAGCAGCATCGACCGGGCCGTGCGGCAGTACTACTTCGGCGACCCGGCGGCGCAGGCGGGCAAGCTCGGCGAGCCGCTCCGATCGATCCCAGGCGTCACCCAGCGCAACGGCGACGGGGAGCTGGCGGCCGGCGCGGTGGCCCCCGCGGCGGCGCAGGGCGACGCGATCGCCGAGTTGCGCATCCTGCTCGTCCGGCTGGAGAAGCAGCTCAACTCGCAGGGGCGCGCCTTCCGCGCCCTGGTCGAGATCCTCCAGGACAAGGGGCTCGTCCGCCGCGGCGAGCTGGGCACGCAGACGACCAAGAAGCCGTAGTTGGTTACACGAAGCTGGAGATCCCGTGCTGCTCGAGGGCGGCGCGGGTCGCGGCGGCGCGCTGGTCGGTCAGCTCGCTGACCAGGGCCAGGATCTGGGGATGCGTGACGACCAGCTCCTGGAACTGATCCCGGGGAAGCCGGAGCAGGATGGCGTTCCCGGGCGAGACCACCGTGGCGGTGGCCGGCTGCCGGGTCAGCAGCGACATCTCGCCGAAGATCTCGCCCTCCCTGAGATGCGCCAGATCGATCTGCTGGGCGGCGACGTCGACCGATCCGTGCAGCACCACGTACAGGCCGTCGGACTGCGCCCCTTCCTTGATCAGCATCTCTCCGGGCGCCGCCTGGCGGAGCTTGAACTTCTCCACCAGCTGCCGGCGCTCGGCGGGATCGAAGTCCTTGAAGAGGGGCGAGATGGCCATCACGTTGTTGAGCAGCCGCTGCCGGTAGAAGTTCTTCAGCGACTTCACCACCTGCGGATGGTTCCTGGCCAGATGGCGGAGCACCGCGTCGGACACTTCGAGCAGCTCGGTGTCGTCCTCCGCCGAGACGTTGGCGGTGCGCGGAGCGCCGGAGAGGAGCGCCATCTCGCCGAAGAACGCTCCCTCCTCGAGAGTGGCGAGCTGCAGCTCCTTGCCGTCCGGCAGCTTCTTCCAGATGCGGACCTTGCCTTCCACGATGACGAAGAAGCTCCGCCCGGGCTCGCCCTCCTTGAGGATCTCCTCGCCGGCGCCGTAGCGCCTGTACGAGAGGCGGTTCACCAGCTCGACGAAGGCGTCGCGCGGCAGGTCGTCGAAGAGCGGCACGCGCGCCGGCACCTTGCGCGGCGCCGTCTTCGCGTCCGGGACGATCGCGCCGAACGCCGCCTCCAGATCCTCGCCGCTCGCGTCGATCTCGGGCTCCCCGGCCCGATCGCTGGAGATGGAGAGCAGCTCGATCTCCTCTTCCGCGTCGGAGCCGAGCAGATCGGCGATGGGCCGGCCGGGCTCCAGCGAAAGCGCGACCACCTCCTCGTCGTCCGGGCTCGCCGCCAGGTCCTCGGGATCGGCCTCGAGGATGGCGTCGTCGGGCAAGTCCTGGATCTCCAGGTGGCCGGCCGGGGAACCGGAATGCGCCTCCGGCGGCGGCGTGATCAGCGCGTCCTGCGAGTAGCCGGGGGAGAAGTTCTTCGGAGAATCGTCCAGCTCGAGGACGTCGGCGTCGTCGGCACCCGCGTCGATCTGCATCCGGTCGGCCATCGCGCCGCGTTGCGCGCCGCGCGTCGGGGCCGGCGCGACCCTCTTCGTGATCTGCGGCTCCTCGGGAAGCTCGATCGACTCAGCCTGACCCGCGCCGCCGTCCGGGACCGCCTTCGCGGCGGCGATCCGCCCGATCGCGGCGCGCTTGCCGCCCGCGAGGCCCGCGCTCTCCAGCGTGACCTTGCCGAGGCGGCGCTCGTTCATCTCGGCGAGCTGCTTCTGCGCCTCCGCGTTGCGCGGGTCGATCTCGAGGATGACCTTCACCGCGGCGATCGCCTTGATGAGCTGCCCCTGGTCCGCGTAGTAGCGGCCGGCCGCGTCGTACTGCGCGATCGACTTCTGCGGCTGCGCGAGCTTCCGGTAACAGTCGCCCAGCCTGAACCGGTGCTGCATGTCCTTGGGCTCCGCCTGGACGAGCTGCTCGAGGACCTCGGCGGCCTTCTCGAACTTCGACTTCTTGAGGTAGTCGGCGGCGGAGTCCTTCAGCTTGCGCGCGTCGACGGAGGCCATGCGCGATCTTTTCTATCACCTCCGCTGCCTGCGCGCGGGCTGCGGCGGGCCGTGCCCGTGGCGCCGGGCCGGGAGCGCCGCCAGCCGGGGCGGCGGCTGCTGCGCCTTCTTTCCCGCCTGCTCGCGCAGCGAGAGCAGCTCGGCGCGCGTCAGCTCGCGGTAGTCGCCGGGACGCAGGCCCTCGACCCCGACGCCGCCGTAGTCCGCGCGGTGCAGCTTGAGCACCGGCGCGCCCACCGCCTCCATCAGCCGCTTCACCAGGTGCGGCCGCCCCTCGGAGACGACCACGCGCACCCAGGTGTTGCGCGGGGTCCGGCTCTGCAGCGCCGCGTCCAGCGCTCGCGCGCGCCCGTCCTCGAGGCGCACCCCGGACTTCAGCCGGTCGATCTGCTCCGGCCGGGGGACGCCCGCCACCTTGGCCAGGTAGGTCCGGCGCACGCCGAACCGGGGATGCATCAGCTGGTGCGCCAGCTCGCCGTCGTTGGTGACCAGGAGCGCGCCTTCGACGTCGTAGTCGAGGCGGCCCACAGGGTAGACGCGCTCGGGGATGCCCTTCAGGTACTGCGCGATGGTCGGCCGGCCCTCCGGATCGGACAGCGTCGTCACGCACCCGGCCGGCTTGTAGAGCACGAACCAGACCTTCTCCTCCGGGTCGGCGATGAGCTTGCCGTCGACGCGGATGAGGTCCTTGCGGGGGTCGGCCTTGGTCCCCAGCTCCTTGACCATCTGGCCGTTCAGCTCGACGCGGCCCTCGGCGATGAGCTGCTCCGCCTTGCGCCGCGACGCCACTCCCGCGTGGGCGAGGATCTTCTGCAGGCGCTCCTGCATCACTGCTCCGGCTTCCGGCTCGCGTCTTCCGGCTCGCGGGCCGCAGATCCTTCGGAGGTCGCGCTCGGGGTCGCGTTCGCGTCCGGAGTCGGGGTTGCGTTCGGATCCGGCGGCGGCGCCAGCACCTGGGCGGCGGCCTTGCTCTGCTCCTCCGCCACATCCATGGCGTCCTCGAGCTGCGACAGGGCGGCGTCGCTCTCGGCGGTGTGCTGGGCGAGCTTCTCGGCCGCCTGCGGATCCTGCGCCAGGTCGGTGAGGCCGGCGACTGGCGGGGCCGGCGCCTCCTCCTCGACGATCTTGCGGCTGTCCTCGGACAGCTCCTGGAACTCGCGCAGCGTGGGCAACTGCGTCAGGTCGCGCAGGTTGAACAGCTCGAGGAACTCCTTCGTGGTCCCGAACAGCAGCGGGCGGCCGGGCTCGTCTTTCTTCCCGAGGATGCGGATGAGCTTGCGGTCGAGCAGCGCCCTGGTGACCGCGCCGCAGTCCACGCCGCGGAGGTCCTCCATCTCGGGCCGGGTGATCGGCTGGCGGTAGGCCACGATGGCGAGCGTCTCCAGCGCGGCCCGGGTCAGACGCATCGGCTTCACCTGGAGCATCCGGCGCACGTACGCGCCCAGCTGGGGGTCGGTGCGCAGCTGCCAGCGGCCGCCCAGGTCGACCAGCACGGTGCCGCCCGCGCCTGGCGCGTGCTTCTGCCGCAGCGCCTCCAGCGCCTCCTGGAGGACCTGCTCCTCGAGTTGGGTCGCGTCGCGCAGCGCGGGAAGGTCCAGCGGCTTCTCCGCGGCGAAGAGGAGGGCCTCGACGATGGCGCGCGCCCGCTCCGGGGTGGCGAACCGCGCCGCCTCCGCGAGCATGGACAGCTCCGTCTGCGTCACCTGCTGCAGCTCCTGCTCGTCCTCCGGCGGGCCCTCGGCCGCGTCGGGCGGAACCTCGCCGTTCCGCTCAGCCTCGGTAGTCAAGCTGGACTCCTTCCGCCGAGGCGTCGGACAGGCCCTCGGTGCGGGACAGGTAGATCTCGCCGTGCGGGTCCGGCTGGTGGACCTTGATCAGCTTCAGCCTGGTCATCTCCAGCACGGCCAGGAAGGTGGGTACCACGCGGTCCCGATCGTGCGCGCCGAGATCGGCGAACAGCGAGGTGAAAGCGATCCGCTCCTCCTCGCGCAGCCGATCGGTGATGGCGGAGATGCGATCGCCGATCGAGAGCCGCTCGACGAAGACCTCGTGCGGGATGGTCAGCTTCCGCCGGGCGAGCACGTTCGAGAGCGCCTCGATCAGCCGGTATGCGGAGAGGTCCTTCGGCCGCAGGAACGCGACGTCCCCGGCGGCGAGCGGCAGCAGCTCTTCGCGCGCGCGGCGCGTGAACAGGTCGCGGCCCAGCTGCGGCAGCGCGGCGAGGTCCTGGCCGGCCCTCTTGTACTTCTGGTACTCGAGCAGCCGGCGGATCAGCTCCTCGCGCGGGTCGGGGCCTGAGTCCCCCTCGGCGGCGTCCTGCGCCTCCTGCGGGGGGAGCAGCATCCGCGACTTCATGTGCGCGAGCGTCGCGGCCATCACCAGGAACTCGCCGGCGAGATCGAGGTTCAGCGCGCGCGCCCCCTCCATGTACTCGAGGTAGCGGTCGGTGATGAACGCGATGGGGACGTGGAGGATGTCGAGCTTGTGCTCCTGGATGAGCGACAGCAGCAGATCGAGCGGCCCCTCGAACTGGGGCAGCGCGACGGCGAAGCCCGCCGCGTGCGTCGGTGGCGGCGGCCCTGTGGCCGCGTTGTCGGGGATCTCCGGCTCCACCAGCTACTCCAGCTTCATCGCTGCGCGGACCTTGACCATCGTCTGCTCCGCCACGGCGCGCGCCTTTTCCGTGCCGAGCCGCACCAGCTCCTCCACGCGGCCGGGCGCGCGCTCCAGCTCCTGGCGCGCGGCCCTATGCTTCTCCAGCACCGGCAGCAGGTTGAGGAGCAGCATCTTCTTGCAATCGACGCAGCCGATGCCCGCGCTGCGGCACTCTCGGTCGACCAGCTGCACGGTCTCGGCCGGGCTGTAGGCGCGGTGCAGGTGGTAGATGGGGCACACCTCGGGGTGGCCGGGGTCGTGCCTGCGCTTCCGCGCCGGATCCGTCACCGCCACCATGATGCGCTTGCGGGCCTGCTCGGGGTCCTCGCCCAGCTCGACCGCGTTCCCATACGACTTGCTCATCTTGCGCCCGTCGAGGCCGAGGATCTTCGGCACCTCCGTCAGGTACGGGTGCGGCTCGACCAGCACCGGCTTTCCCTCGGCCGCGTAGAGGTGGTTGAAGCGGCGCACCAGCTCGCGGGCCAGCTCGAGGTGCGAGACCTGGTCCTGCCCCACCGGGACGGCGTCGGCGCCGTACAGCGCCACGTCGGCCGTCTGCAGCACCGGGTAGCCGAGGAAACCGTAGTTGTTCAGGTCCTTCTCCCGCAGTTGCTCCTGCAGCTCCTTGTAGGTCGGCACGCGCTCGAGCCAGCCGATGGGCGCCACCATGCCGAGGAGCAGGAACAGCTCGGCGTGCTGCTTCACGCGGCTCTGGATGAACAGGGTGCACCGCTGCGGATCGAGCCCGGCGGCGATCCAGTCGACGAACATCTCCCGCTGCGCCTCGGCGATCTTCGAGGGGTCCTTGTAGTCGGTGGTGAGCGCGTGCCAGTCGGCGGAGAAGAAGAAGCACTCCGCCGCCTTGCTCAGCTCGATCCAGCTCTTCAGCGCGCCCTGGTAGTGCCCCAGGTGCATGCGGCCGGTGGGGCGCATCCCCGAGACCACCCTGCGCGGGACCCTGTGGGGTGCCGGCCGGCCGGCCGGCACCTCGGCTTCTGCCATCGCTGCACTCCCGGGCGGCTCGCGCCGCGCGAAAAGAAGTGAGGCACCCTACCCGAACTGGCCGCCGCGGTCATCGGGCGACGTACTTGCCTCCGGTGAGCACGTGGACGGCTTTGCGCCGGTCGGGCGTGCACGCGCCGCCAGGATTGCCCTCCGGGCAGGACACCTCCTCGGTGACCAGCAGCTTGCGCGGAAAGCCGCGGCCGATGGGCTTCACGGTCCGTTCGATGACCGGCGCCGGCTCTTCCGGGACTTCCGAGGAGGTCTCGCGCGTCTTCAGCTCGAACACCTTGGCCAGTTGATCGCCGTGCGCGTCCAGGAACGACGTCCGCTCGACCACCGTGTGCACCGACCCGGGACACTCGTCGAGCCGGTCGTCCAGCTCCAACGTGTCGCGCCGGCCGCTGGTCAGCCGGACCAGCTTCACCGAGCGCGGCGGCCGGTCGGGCCCGCCGCAGACGTCACTCGCCGGGGCATCCATCGAAGGGTCCTCCCCGCCCAGCTTGCAGTACGCGCCGCCCCGCAGCGCCTTCAGGACCGCGATGCGCTGCGACCAGAAGTGCGACTCGCCCTCGTCCGCGCACAGCTCGAGTCTGACGTGCACCAGGAGGTCCTTGCCGCCCGTGACGCTCGCCCGCACGAGATCCACTCCGCGCACGACGGGCTGCTCGGCGCACTCCGCGTCCGGCGCGGCGTCGCCAGCGGGTGGCACCGGACGGAACCCGAGCTGCTCGAGCAGCTGGCCCTGCTCCTTCGACCCCGGCGCGGCCTTGAGCAGCGCCTCCTTCCACTCCTTCGGGTCGACCTCCAGCATCCGCGGACAGCCCATCAAGGCGGCGATCAAGACCGCGAGCATGTGGTGCTCACTATCACGGAACCGATCGAGGGCCGGAACGCCTCCCGCTACGTCCGCGCCGGGAAAAGCGCAGCGCCGCCGAATACGGCGGCGACTGTCACGCGCGCGGGTGCTTCGACAGCACTACCTTGAGGCGCTCCCGGTCGACGTGCGTGTAGATCTGGGTGGTGGCGATGTCCGCGTGGCCGAGCATCGCCTGCACCGCGCGCAGATCGGCTCCGCGCTCCAGCAGGTGCGTGGCGAAGCTGTGGCGCAGGGTGTGCGGGTGCACGTCGCGCAGTCCCGCGGCGGCGGCATAGCGGCAAAGCAGCTTCCAGAACCCCTGCCGCGTCATGCGCCGGCCCCGCGGCGTCACGAACAGGTCGCGGCTCTGCCGTGCCCGCAGCAGGAGTGCGCGCGCGCCGCGCAGGTACGCCTCGAGGGCCGCCTGCGCGCGCTGCCCCACCGGCACGATGCGCTCCTTGCCCCCCTTCCCGCGCACCCGCACGATGCCCAGCCGCGGGTCCACCGCCGCGAGCGGCAGGGCCACCAGCTCGGACACGCGCAGCCCGCTGGCGTAGAGCAGCTCGAGCATGGCGCGGTCGCGCGCGCCCGAAGGCGTGGCCGCGTCGGGCTGCGCGAGCAGGCGGTCCACCTCCTCCACGCCGAGGAAGTCCGGCAGCGGCCGCGAGCCGCGGGAGGCCTCGACGCCGTCGGTCGGGTCGAGCGGGGCCAGCCCTTCCGCGCTGGCGAACCGGTGCAGCCCCCGCACCGCGGCCAGGTGCCGCGCTTGGGAGGCGCGCGACAGGCCCCGCTGCTGCAGCGAGGCGACGTGCTGCAGCACCTGGATCTGCGTCACCTGCGCCAGCGCCGGCACGCCGCGCGCCGCCAGCCAGTCGAGGTACTCGCGCAGGTCGCGCGCGTACGACTCGAGCGTGGCCGGCTGCAGCGCGCGCTCGACGCGCAGGTGCGCCAGGTAGCGGTCGAGCGCGTCGTCGAGCGGCCCCGGCGCACCCGCGGTCACCTCGCTCAAGCCAGCACCCCCTCGATGCGTCCCTTCCCCCGCCGCAGCACCACCGGCCGGGGTCCGGTCAGGTCGATGACCGTCGACGGCTCGTTCAGCGTCACCCCGCCGTCGAGGATGAGGTCCAGCCCATGGCCGAGCTGCTCCTGGATGTCCGCCGCCTCGACGAGCGGCTCGCCGTCCGCGATCGCCGCGCTGGTGGTGGCCAGGGGCCGCCCCAGTCCATGCACCAGGGCCGTGGCGACCGGCGCGTCCGGGACGCGCACGCCGACCGCGCGCTGCCGCGTCAGCGCGGTGCGCGGCACGAGCCGGGTGGCCGGCAGCACCACCGTGTACGGACCCGGCAGGAGGCGCCGCAGCAGGCGGAACCGATCGTTGTCGACGATCGCGTACTTCGCCACCTCGCCGAGATCGCCGCAGAGGAACGCGAACGGCTTGCGGGGATCGCGGCGCTTGAGCAGCGCCATCCGCTCGATGGCCTTCTTCTGGAACAGGTCGCAGCCGATCGCGTAATAGGTGTCGGTCGGGTAGCTCACCAGGCCGCCGGCCTCGAGCACCGACACCGCGCGCGAGACGTGCCGCGGCTGCGGGTGCACAGGGTCGATCGGTTGGATCGGAGCGCGGCTCGCCACCGCGCCATGCTGCGGGCGCGCCGGGAGACGCGCAAGAAATCGGGCGTCCCCGCGAAGCGAAAGCGGCGGCCACGGGACCCAGGGCCGCCGCGTTCCTCTTCGAGAGGGATCCGGCAGGAGGGGTTGCTACTCCTCCTTGCGGCCGGAGTTCATGCCCGCGCCGCCGCTCGGCGCTTTTCCCTCCCCCTCGGTGTCCTCGGCCGGGGTGGCCCGGCTGGCCGCCGCGCGTCCCAACCGCTTGCCCTGCTCGATCAACTCGCGGACCTTCTGGCCACCCTTGTGGCCGATCTGCGAGTAGAACTCCGGGCCGCGGCTCGCGCGCACGCTCTCTCCGCCCTTCTTCCCGATCTTCTCGTAGAACTCGTGCCCGCGCTCCGCCTTGACGGTCTCGCCACCCTTCTTGCCGATCTGCTCGTAGAAGGCCCGGCCACGCTCCCGCGCGACCTTCACGCCTCCCTTGCGACCTGCCTCGGCAACCGTCATCCCGCCCTTCTTCTCGTCCGCCATCTCCTGCCTCCGGTGGTTGGAAGGATCCCCCCTCCCCTCCGCCGTCAGCCCCCTCGTCCTAGATCCGTTTCTTGCCCTGCTCGATCAGCTCCCTGACCTTCTGGCCGCCCTTGCGGCCGATTTCCTCGTAAAAGGAGGGGCCGTACTTGTTGCGTACGGCCTCTCCACCCTTGCGGCCGCCCAGCTCTCCGCCCTTGCGGCCGATCTCCTGGTAGAACGCGACGCCGCGCTCGTCGCGCACGCGCTCGCCGCCCTTGCGGCCGGCTTCGCTGACCGTCATACCCCCCTTGCCGTTCATGCGCCTTTCCGCCATGGCCGCTCTCCTGAAGTGAGCTACTCCTCGCTGGCCGCGGGCAACACCTCGCCGCCCACCGCCGGCACGTCGTCGTCGCGCGCAGCCATCGCCTTGGCCTCGTTGGCGGCCTTCTTCCCCTCTTCGATCAGCTGGCGGACCTTGTGCCCGCCCTTCTTGCCGATCTCTTCGTAGAAGGGAGTCCCGCGCTCCGCCTTGACCGCGTCGCCGCCCTTCTTGCCGATCTGCTCGTAGAAGCCGGCCCCCCGCTCCGCCTTGACGGTGTCGCCGCCCTTCTTGCCGATCTGCTCGTAGAAGCTCCGGCCCCGCTCCGCCTTGACCGTCTCGCCGCCCTTGCGGCCGATCTCCTCGTAGAAGGAGTGCCCGTACTTGTCGCGAACCGTCTGGCCGCCCTTGCGGCCGGCTTCGCTCACCGACATGGCACCCTTCTTCTTCACCACCTCATCCGCCATTTCCCCACCCCTCCCGTTCCTAGGTATGGCGCCTCCGCGCCGTCCCGCGCTCCTCGGTGCGGCGGCCGGCGGCGATGAGATCGCGCACGCGCTGACCGCCCTTGCGGCCGATCTCCTGGTAGAACTCGCGGCCCCGCTCCGCCTTCACTGCCAGCCCGCCCTTCCGGCCGCCGATGAGGCCGCCCTTGCGGCCCGCTTCGCGCACCGTCATGCCGCCGAACTCGGGCTCGCGCGCAGGGCGCCGTCCCGCCGATCGCCGGGTCGACATCTTCAATTTCGGTGCCGCGCCACGGCGCGTCTGCCTGCTGGTCCGCTGGGTCTTCCTGTTGGCCATCTCGTTTCCTTTGCCTCAAAGCCACCCTAAGTGCCCGCGAACCCTGAATCTTTGGACGGCGGCCGGGACTGCAAGCCGCCGGCCACGCATCCGCCGAAAACAGTGGCGGGCCGGCGCACCTGTCCGGCACCGGACTGTCAACGAGCGAAAGCTAGGACGCCCTGCTGCGAGGTGCAAGCGGGCAACCTTCTGCAACTGCTGAGGAAAGGTCTCAGGACCTTCCGGCCAGCTCGGCGATGGCCGCAGCCACCGCGGCCTGGAGCTCGCGCAGACGATCGTCGGAACCGATCTTGCGGGCGCCCGCCCGCCCGGCTGCCTCACGAAGGTAGAAGGCGTCGGTCGCGCGGTTCCCTTCCGTGGCGATTCGAGCGACCTCGATGGACGCGCCTGCCCTGTGCAGGGCGTCGGCGATGGCGTGCAGGAGGCCCGGCCGATCCTGCGTGAACACGTCGAGGATGGTGCAATCCTCGCTGGACACGTTGTCCACGCGCACCTTCGTCTCGACGGCCGGGGCGGCCGACGCTGCCCAGGAGGCGCGCCGCAGCCGCCGCTGGACCAGGCGGTGGGGATCCTCGGCCCCGCTGAGCAGGCGGAGGAGATCGGCGTGGGCGGCTTCCCAGCGACCCTGGGCGGGAGCCCCGCCGCCCGGCTCCCGGACGATGAACCGGTCGAGCGCGATGCCGTCCTCCAGGGAGTTCACCTCGGCGGCGAGGATGTCGATGCCGTTCGCCGCCAGGGCCGCGGAGAAGAGGGCCAGGAGGCCCGGGCGATCCGAGGCGACCAGGATCAGCTCGGCCTCGCCCGACTCGCGCTGCCCCAACTCGGCGGCGAACCCGGTGCGGCGGGCCAACCGCCACAGCTTCAGGTGGCGGGCCGCGTCGTCGGGGCGGACGATGCCGACGTACCGCTCGGGCAAGGCGCGCGTGAACTCGGGCACCGCCTTGCGCGCCGAAGGCTCGTCGAGCAAAGGCTCGATCGCCCGGGCGAGGCGCTCGCGCCGCAGCTCGAGGGACTCGGCGTGGGCCGGCTGGTCGAGCTCCTCGGCGAGCAGGGTGGCGTGCGCCTTCTCGTACAGCAGCCGGAGCAGGCGCGCCTTCCACTCGGTCCAGTTCTCCGGCGAGACGCTCGCCATGTCGGCGTAGGTGAGGAGGTGCAGCATCTCCAGCCGCTCGACCGTGCGGAGCTCCCGGGCGAACGATTCGATCAGCGCCATGTCCTCGAGGTCCCGGCGCTGCGAGATGTGGCTCATCTTGAGGTGGGCGAGCACCAGCCATTCCACGTCGGCGGCGTCGCCCGGGTCCAACGAGATCCGCTGCGCGTACGCGCGGACCAGCTCCGCCCCGCGCGCGCTGTGGTCCGGGCCCAGGCCCTTGCCCAGGTCATGGAAGAGCAGCCCGAGCATCAGCACCAGCGGGCGCTGCTGGGCGCGCGCGATGCGAGTCAGCTCGGGCTCGACGTCTACGAGTCCGCCGGCGCGCAGACGCATCAGCCGCTGCAGCGCGAACACGGTGTGCGTGTCGACGGTGTAGACGTGGTACAGGCTGTGCTGCGCGCGCGCCCGGAGCCGGCCCACCTCGGGGAAGAGGGCGCCCAGGACGCCGAGCTCGTGGAGCGGCGCGAGCGCCTGGCCTTCGCTGCCCTCGCGCACCAGGTACTGCCAGAGCTCGAAGTGCGCATCGCGGTCGGCGGCGAGCCCCGGCCCGAGACGCTGCAGCTCCTGCACCAGCAGGTCGCGCGCGTAGCTGTACACCGGGACGCCGTAGGTCTCCGCGACCGCGAACATCCGCACCAGGTCGGCGGGGCGGCGGGCGAAGACCTCGCGGTCGTGCACGGTGACCCGGCCTTGCCAGAGCTGGAAGGCGTTGTCGATCGGCTTGGGAGGCGGCGGCGGGCGCCGGCCGAAGACGCCGGCCGGCCGCGGCACGTCCTCTACCGCGCAGCGGTCGACCAGGCCGTCGGAGGCGCGGGCGATCTCCTGCAGCGCGATGTACGTCTGCCGCATGAGCTGCTCGACGCCCAGCTCGGTGGGAGAGTCGCGATACCCGAGCGCGGCCGCGGCGCGCCGCTGATTGTCGAAGGTGAGGCGGTCGTCGCGGCGGCCGGTGGCGTAGTGCAGCTCGTTGCGCAGGCGCCAGAGCAGGTCGCGCGCCGCCCGCGCCTCCTTGACCTCGCGCGCGGGCAACAGGCCGCGCTCGCCGGCCTCTCCCAGGCCGGCCACCTTGTGGCGCACGCGCGCGATCCACAGCGCGGCCTGCAGATCGCGGAGGCCGCCCTTGCCCTGCTTGAGGTGCGGCTCGAGGAGCCACACCGAGCCGCCGTAGCGCTTGCGCCGGACCTGCAGCTCCTCGAGCTTCTCCTGGATGAACTCCTCGACCTTGCGCGCCTCCAGCTCGGTGACCATCGCGCGCTCCAGGTCCTTGAAGAGCGGCGGGTCGCCGCAGACCAGCCGGCAATCGAGCAGCGCCGTGCGCGCCGTATGGTCCTCGCGGGCGAGCCGGAGCGTCTGCCGCAGGGTGCGCGCGGCGAACCCCGCCTCGAGCCCGGCGTCCCACAAGGCGCGGTGCAGCCGCTCGGCGACGGCATCCGCCCGCGCCCGATCGGGGGCCGGCGCGTCCTCCGGAGGGAGCAGCGCGAGCAGGTCCACGTCGCTGCGCGGCGACAGCTCCCTGCGGCCGTATCCGCCCGTGGCGATCAGCGCCACCCTCGGCGGCGCCGCCCCCGGGAGCTCGCCGCAGATGCCCGCGAATATCTGCTGCACGACCTCGTCGGTCAGCGCCGAGATCGAGCGCACGACCTCCTGCCCTCCCGCCCCGGAGCGGTGGCGCGCGAGGATCTCCGCCCTGCCCGCCTCGACACGGACCCGTGCGGCGTCCGCCGTCCCCGACGACGCCCTGCCTCCACTTACGCGGGCGCCCGCATCCCCCGGCTGCAGTGCCATGGCCGGAGCATAGCGCGTCAGGCCGTCGGCGGCGGCTGCTGCGGCGTCTTCGGCGGCAACGCAGTCGTCGCGGAGCCCGCCGGAGGGGGATACCCCCGGAACCGATATGTACGAGCTGTACAGAGCCCGCGGGCAGGACCTCTCCCCCGCTCGCGTGCGTACCACCCGGCTTCTGCAACGCGATCCGCCGGGCGCACTCGGCCCCGGTTTGCATCGCTCGCGTCAGGGCGCGCGCGCGAGGCGCTGCCGTCCGTCGACGAATTCCTTCACGCCGCGCGCGATCGCCTCGGCCGCGCCGGTCTGGTACTTGCGGTTGCGCAGCCGCGCCTCCTCCGCCGGATTGGAGATGAACCCGGTCTCCACCAGGATCGCGGGCATGTGCGCGCCCAAGAGCACGTAGAAGAGCGCCTGCTTCACGCCGTGGTCTTCCACCCTGCCCACCCGCGCGCGGAGGTTGCGCACCAGCGAGCTCTGCACCGACTGGGCGAGATCGCGGGCGTCGCTGGCGTTCGCCCAGGTGGCGAGGTCGGCGAGGATGAGCCGCAGATCGGAGACGGTGCGCTCGGCGTCGGCGTTCTCGAAGGTCGCCAGCCGGGTCGCGTAGCGGTCGCTGGCGACGTTCAAGGTCCAGGTCTCGACGCCCGTCAACGTCCGCCGGCGCGCGGCGTTGCAGTGCACCGACACGAAGAGGTCCGCCCGCGCCTGGTTGGCGATGCGGGTGCGCTCGTCGAGCGAGACGTAGCTGTCGTCCTTGCGGGTGAGGATCACGGTGAAGCCGAGGGCGCGAAGGCGCCCGGCGAGCGTCCGCGCGATGGCGAGCGCGACGTCCTTCTCGCGGAGCCCGCGCGGCCCGATGGCGCCGGTGTCGCGGCCGCCATGCCCCGGATCGATCACCACCCGCCGCATCTTGAGCCCGAGCTGCGCGGCGACGGACGCCGGGGCCTTCCGCGCGGCGGAGCGCAGCTCCCGCGCCTTGGCGGCCGCGTTCCTGTGCGCCGGCGCCGCCTCCTCCTCGCGCGGCGGCACCGCCGCCTTGACGGTCAACCCCTGGATCGGCTCCGGGGCCTCGGGCTCCGGCGGCAGCTCGGCGCCGCCCTCCGCCCCCGCCGCTTTGTCCACCGCGGCCGCCGCCTGGGCCCTGGCTGCCTCGATCACCTGGTCGAGCAGCTTCGCCGCCGCGGGGGCGACTTGATCGTCCGCCCCGGCGCGATCGTCGGCGGCCGGCTCGGTCGAAGCTTCCGCGGGCTTGGCGGACGCTTGCGTCTTCTCGTCGGGTTTCGACGGGACCTCCGCCGGCGGCTGTTCCGCCTCGACGCGCGACTTCCCGGCGGGCTTTTGCTCGACGGGAGCCGCGGGTGCGGCGTCCTCCTCTTCGTCGTCCGCGTCGACGGGCACTGCAGCCGCCTGGCGCCGTCCGGCGGGAGTCGGCGCGCGCGCCTGGGGTCGGTCCCGCTGTTCTGCTCGGGCGAGCGCGCCCGCGGCGCGCGCCTCGGGGGTCCCGCCATACCGGGCGACGAGCCTGCGTGCCGCGGAGCGGGCCGCCCGGGCGTCGCCGGTGCGGCCGGCGAGCTGCGCCGCGAGCAGCAGGGCACGCGGCGCCGGCGCGCTGCCGGTGTACGCTTCGTCCACCTTGCGGTACGCCTCCACGGCGGCCGCGGCGTCGCGCCTCGATCGCGAGACGTTCCACAGATCTTCCCTGGCGCGCGCTGCCCACAGCGCCGCCTCCGCGGCGCGCGATCCGCCCGGCGAAGCCCGAACCGCGCCGTCGAGCTCGCGGACCACGGCCTCCCACGCGTCGCGGTGCCTGCGGCGCTTCGCGTCGCCTCGCAGGCGCTCCAGCGCCGCCTTTCCCGCCTCGAGCCGCTTCTCCTGCAGCGCGCGGGCGGACACTGCGGCCTCCGCCCCCCCGCCGGCGACGAGGAAGGCGCAAAGGAGCGCAGCTGCGCGGGTGTGGGGCACGCCGCGACCGTCGCATACACGCCGATCGCGTCAACTTTTCCGCGCCGCTCACCGGAAGCGCCGCAGCCCGGCAGCAGCGAACAAGGAACGCGAGAGCCGCTCCGCCTCGCGCCAGCGCCGCCGCCTCCTGCGTTCCCGCGCAACCGCCCACCCCAGCGCGATCCCCACCATGACGAGGAGCGTGGCGTTCACTGCAGCACCACCGCGTCGAGGTGCAGATCGAGCTGCCCGCGCCGCGCGTCCTGCACCGGCTTCAGCCGGCGCCGGCTCCCGCATCGGCACCTGCGGAGCGACGCGAGATACGCCGGCCACATCGCCTCGACCACGAACTCCGCCTGGCTGCCGCACTGCTCGCGCACCAGCTCGGCGTGCCGGCGCTGCGCCTCGCCCACGGTGCGCTCGCGCAGCACGCGATCGCAGGTGGGGCACCTCCACAGCTTGACCACGTCCATCGTGTCCCTCCGGGGCCGCGAGACTGGCCCACGGAGAGCACCCTAGCGCGGGGGTCTGACAATGCGTTCAGTAGTGTCGGAACAACCCCAGCGATGCCGGTCGCTTAGCGCAGCTTCTTCTGCTGCTCGTGGAGCCAGAGCAGAGCGTCCAGCGGGCTGGTGCGCGCCAGGTCCAGCGCGCGCAGCGCCCCGGCGACCTGCTCCGCGCCCGGATCCGCCGGCGCGGGCGCCGGTTCCGTCGCGGCCCGGAGCGGCGCTGCCTCGCCGAACAAGCCGAGCTGGGCGCGCGACCCATGCCGCGCCGAGGCGAGCGCCGGATGCCCGGCCTCGTCCAACTCCTGCGCCTCGAGGTTGCCGAGGATCTCCCGCGCGCGCCGCAGCACCGCCTCCGGCAGCCCGGCGAGCCGGGCGACGTGGATGCCGTAGCTGCGCGACGCGGCGCCCGGCACGACCTTGCGCAGGAAGACGACGCGGCCTTCGACGTCGGAGACCGCCATCGTGAGATTTACCGCGTGCGGCTTCTCGCGGGCCAGGTCGCACAGCTCGTGGTAGTGGGTCGCGAACAGGGTCCGCGAGCGCGCCACGTCGTGCAAGTGCTCGGCGATCGCCCACGCCAGGGCGAGCCCGTCGAAGGTGCTGGTCCCGCGCCCCACCTCGTCCAGGAGCAGCAGCGAGCGCGGCGTGGCCTGGTGAAGGATGCGCGCGCACTCCGCCATCTCGACCATGAAGGTGCTCTGGCCGCGGGCCAGATCGTCCGCCGCGCCCACGCGGGTGAAGAGCCGATCCACCAGCCCGATGCGGGCGCGCTGCGCCGGAACGAAGGAGCCCGCCTGCGCGAGCACCACGATCAGCGCGACCTGGCGCATCGCCGTGCTCTTGCCCGCCATGTTGGGACCGGTGAGCACCACCAGCCGCCGCTCGGAGTCGAGCGACAGGTCGTTGGGCACGAAGGGGCCTTCCCCGGACGCGGCGAGCGCGCGCTCGACCACGGGGTGTCGCCCCTGCGCCACCTCGATCACGTCCGACCCATCGACCAGCGGCCGCACCCAGCCCGACTCCGCGGCGATGCGCGCGAACGAGAGCAGCGCATCCGCCTCCGCCGCCGCCGCAGCGCAGGCGCGCAGGTCGGCGCTGCGGGCCAGCACCGCCGTGCGCAGCTCGTCGAAGATCTGCTGCTCCAGCGCCGCCCGGCGCTCTTCGGCGGACAGGACGCGCGCCTCGTGCTCGGCGAGAGCGGGCATGATGAACCGCTCCGCGCCGACCGTGGACGAGCGCCGCTGGTAGTCGCCCGGGACCAGGTGCAGGTTGGGCTTGGTGACCTCGATGTAGAAGCCGGTCACGCGGTTGTAGCGGACCTTGAGCGACTGGATCCCGGTGCGCGCCCGCTCCTGCGCCTCGAGCGCCGCGATGGCGGCCCGGCCGCCCTGGGCCAAATCGGCCAGCTCGTCCAGGTCGCTCCGGTACCCCTGCCGGACGAAGCCGGGTTCGCGCCCGGCTGGGATCTCGTCGGCGAGCGCCCGGTCGAGGAACGCGCACAGGTCGGCCGGGGCACCGAGGGGAGGGGCGAGATCGCGCAGGCGCGGCGCGGAGCAAGCCTCGAGCCGCTTCGCCAGCGCCGGCATCCGCTGCAGCGAGGCGCGCAGACCGGCCAAGTCGCGCGGCGCGCCCTGGCCCACCGCCAGCCGGCCGAGCAGACGCTCTACGTCGAGCACGCTCCGCAGCGCGTCGGAGATCTCTTCGCGCGCCACCGCCGCCTGCGACAGCTCCTCGACGGCGTCCTGCCTGGCGCCGATGGCGAAGGCGTCGGCGAGCGGCGCCGAAAGCCAGCGTGACAGCATCCGCGACCCGGCGGCGGTCAGCGTCCGATCGACGACCGAGAGCAGCGTGCCCGTGCGCCGCCCGTCGGGTCCGCGGAACAGCTCGAGGTTCCGCACCGCGGAGGGATCGATCCACAGCGTCTGGGCGGGCTGCTCCACCTGCACGCGCACGACGTGCTGCGCCGCCGAGCGCTGCGTCTCCTGCAGGTACGAGAGCGCCTCGGCCGCCGCCTGCACCGACAGCGGCTCGCGCAGGCCGAAGCCGTCGAGCGTGGCCACCCCGAGATGGCGCTGCAGGAACCGCTGCGCTTCCGCCGGCCCGCGCGGGGCGCGCCCCTCGATGCGCACCGCTCCGCTCGCCTTCTTGAGCGCCTCCTCCAGGGGAGTCCCGAGCAGCTCCTCGGGGAGCAGCAGCTCGCGGGGCTGCGCCCGCTGCAGCTCGTCGAGGGCGGACTCGACGCCGCCCGGCTGCAGGGCGCGCAATTCCCCGGTGGAGGCGTCGAGCAGCGCGACCGCGACGCGCTCCCCCTCGAGCGCCAGCGCGCCGAGCCAGACCGGCTCGCGCGCGTCCTCCTCGTCGAAGACGGTGCCGGGCGTGACCAGCCGCACGATCTCGCGCCGGACCAGTTGCTTGCCCGGCCCGGGCACCTCGACCTGGTCGCAGAGCGCCACCTTGTAGCCAGCCGCCACCAGCCGCGCGACGTACCCCTTGGCCGCGTGGTGCGGGACGCCGGCCATCGGGACGCGGTCGTCGCCCTTGGCGCGGCTCGTCAGCGTGATCCCGAGCAGCTGGGCCGCGACGCGCGCATCGTCGTAGAACAACTCGTAGAAGTCGCCGAGCCGGAAGAACAGCAGCGCGTCCTTCGCCTGCGCCTTGGCCTCCTGGTATTGCCGGAGCATCGGCGTGGACGGGGTTTCGGAAACCACCTGGACGGGCTCGGCCACTCCGGCTGTGTACCAGAAAGCGGCCCTGCCGCAGCGCGGCGGTGAAATGCCAGGCAGGGGTCCGCCGTTCGGCTCGACTGAGGTGCTGCGCCGCATGCTCAGGCCGCTGCTCGCGCTGGCGGTGGTCTCCGGGCCCGCGCTGGCGGCGCCCCCACAGACGGGTCCGTCGCCGGCGGGAGCGGCGAGCTTTTTTCGCAGGATCAGCGCCGCGCGCCGGTCCGGCCCGCTCCGCATCGACGGCCGCATCGACGAGAGCGCCTGGAGCGCCGCGGAGCTGGGGGAGGGATTCACCCAGTTCGAGCCGGACGAGGGCGCGCCGCCCACCGCGCCCACCCGCTTCCGGGTCCTGTGGGACGACGATTCCATCTACGTCGCCATCGATTGCGACGACCCTGAGCCGCCGACGGCGACGCTCAGCCGGCGCGATCGGGTCGTCGAGGGCGACTGGGTGTCCTTCGATCTCGACACGACCAACGACCGCCGCACCGCGTACCACTTCCAGGTCTTCGCCGGCGGACAGCAGCTGGACGCGCTGCACTTCAACGACACCGATTTCACCACCGACTGGGACGCCGCGTGGGAGAGCGCGGTCGCGCGCACCCCCTCGGGCTGGTCGGTCGAGGTGCGCGTTCCGCTGCGCATCCTGCGGGTGCCGGACGGCGCGACTGAGTTCGGCTTCAACGTCTACCGCTATCTCGCCCGCCGCAAGGAGCAGGACCAGTGGCGGTACCGCCCGCGCGGCGCGTCGGGCGACGTCAGCCTGCTCGGCCAGCTCAGCGGAGTGGGAGGGATCCACCCGGTGCGCTCGCTGGAGCTGCGGCCGTACGTCGCGACGCGCAGCACGATGACGCGCCCGGCGCCGGGTCCCGCGACGGCTCCGTTCCGGCTCGCGCCCTGCTCGTCGTTCGGCATCAGCGAGAACGGGCTGGCCGCGGGCTGCGCCGGGCTCGATCTACGCTATTCGCTCGCGAGCGATCTGTCCCTCGTGGCCACCGTGAATCCCGACTTCGGGCAGGTGGAAGCGGATCAGCGGGTCCTGAACCTCTCCACCTTCGAGACCTTCTTCCCGGAGAAGCGGCCCTTCTTCACCGAGGGCCTCGATCTGTTCCAGTCGCCGCTGCGGATCAGTTTCGGCGGGGCCTACGGCGGCGACGCCTACCAGATCTTCTACTCGCGGCGCCTCGGCAAGCCGCCGCCGGACTGGGACACGGTGAACGGCACCCTGCTCTACGAGCCCGGCGCGCAGCCCATCGGCGCCGCGACCAAGCTGAGCGGGACCATCGGCGCGGCGGCCGTGGGCCTGCTCACCGCGTACGAGCCCCGCGTCGAGGCGCAGGCGCTCCGGGACGGCAGGGTCGCCGACGTGCGCACGGCGGAGGCGGCGCAGAGCGAGGTGCTGCGCGTCCGCGTCCCGCTCTCGGACCGGGCCCTGCTGGGCCTGGTGGCGACCGCCCGCGATCCCCTCTTCGCCGCGTCGTCGTCGGACCTCTCCCGGCGCCACGCGCACGTGGGAGGCGCGGACTTCACCACCTTCGATGCCCACCGGGACTGGAGCTTCACCGGACAGGCCGTCGGATCGCTGCTCAGCGGCGGGGACGCGGACGTCCAGGATGACGGGACGGTGCTGGGGAGCGGGTCCAGCGGCGTGGCGGTCAGCGGGAAGGTGCAGAAGAGCGCGGGCCCGCTGGTCGGCTTCGTGAGCAGCGACTGGCTGTCGCCGCAGTTCACGGTGAACGACCTCGGCTTCATGAAGCGGGCGAACCTGTTTCGCGGGTTCGGCTACCTGCAGCTGCGCGACGTGCACCCCAGCTCCTGGTACCAGCGCGCGCTGGTCGGCACCTGGATACGCGAGGTGCGCGACTCGACTCTCTCGCTCGCGCTCGCGCAGGAGGTCGGGACCGAGACCTACGTGCAGCTGAACTCGCAGTGGGACTTCGGCGCGTACGGGTACGTGTCGACGCCGAGCGTGGACGACCGGGAGCTGAGGGACGGGACGCCCATCGAGCGCCAGGCGCAGCATGGCGGCGGAGCGAGCTTCAACAGCGACTCGCGCAAGCCGGTCCAGGTCGGGGCCTACACGGACTACAGCCGCGGCGTCCCACGGTTCGAGCGCAATTACGATTTCGGCGTGTACGTCACCCTGCGCCCGATGCCGCGGCTGGAGACGACGCTCTCGCTCGACTTCGCGCGCGCCGACGGGGCCATCCGGCGGATCCGCACCGCGGCCGCGCCGTCCAGCGTCGATCCCGCGATGGGCGAGCTCGACCGCGCGACGGCGACGCAGCGCGATCGGTTCTATCTTCTCGCGCCGCAGTCCTCCCGCTCGCTGAGCAGCATCGTCCGCGCCACCTACGCGTTCTCGCCGCACCTCACCCTGCAGCTCTACACGCAGCTGTTCGGGGCCGGCGTCGCCTACGGCGCTCCGCTCCGCGCCGACGTGCCGGCGGGAAGATCGACCGTGCGGCTCTCGCAGCTCAGGCCAGCGGTGGGGGACGAGCCCGAGCCGGACAAGCTCGACGATCGCCAGGCAGGACTGAACGTGAACGTCATCCTGCGGTGGGAATGGCGGCTGGGGTCGACGCTGTACCTCGTCTACGCCCACCAGAGCTCGGCCGACTTCACCCCTCGGCCGGGCGGGCTGGACCTGGGCGGCGAGCTCGGCGCGGTCGCGAGCAGCGCGGCGACCCACGGCCACACCTTCCTCGTCAAGATCGACTTGTTCAAGGCCCTCTGAGCGGCCGCCTTTGGTAGTCTGCCGCCGATGATCCAGGCGGTGAAGGACCTCCAGCGCCTGCGCGAGATCAGCGCGGTGGTGGTGCGGCACGGGTTCGGCGAGCTGCTCGACCGCAGCCGGTTGTGGGACGTGCTCGGCCGGCGCGAGCCGGGCCAGCGGCCCTCGCGCGCCGATATGCTCGCCACCAGCGCGCGGCGGTTCCGCGAGACGCTGGCCGAGCTGGGGCCCACCTTCATCAAGCTGGGGCAGATCCTCTCCGCGCGGCCCGACATCCTGCCACCCGACTTCATCGCCGAGTTGTCGCAGCTGCAGGACAGCGCGCCGCCGATGTCGCTGGAGGCGGTGCTGCGCCTGATCGAGCAGGGCCTCGGGCGGCCCGCCGCCGAGTTGTTCGCCCACATCGACCCGGAGCCGCTGGCGTCCGCCTCCATCGCCCAGGTGCACCGCGCCCGGCTGCGCGACGGCGAGAGCGTGGTGGTCAAGGTGCAGCGGCCCGGGATCGAGCAGCAGATCCGGTCCGACACCGACCTGCTCTTCTACCTGGCGCGCTTCCTCGAGGGAGTGATCGAGGAGACCGGCGTCTACACGCCGACCGGCATCGTCAGCGAGTTCCGCCAGGCGATGCTGGTCGAGCTCGACTTCGAGAACGAGGCGCGCAACATCGAGGAGTTCGCCAAGACGCACGCCGGCCGCGAGTTCGTGGTCATCCCGCGCGTTCTGCGCACGCATTCCTCGCGCACGGTGCTCACGCTCCAGGAACTGGTGGGCGTGAAGCTCAAGACCGTGCTCGAGGACCCGGGCGCGGAAGGCATCGATCGCAAGGCGCTCGCGCGCAACATCCTCGACGCCTCGTTCCACCAGCTCTTCGCCGACGGGATGTTCCATGGCGACCCGCACCCCGGCAACGTGATCGTGCTGCCCGGGAACCGGCTGGGGCTGATCGACTTCGGGCTGGTGGGCCGGCTCTCCAAGGCAATGCAGGAGTCGATCATCCTGCTGGTGCTCGCCATCAGCCTGCGCGACCCGGACACGGTGGCGCGCCTGCTCTACAAGGTCGGCGTTCCCGACGAGCGCATCAACTTGCACCAGTTCCGCGCCGACATCCACGACATCCTGGACCGCTACCTGGGGCTCAAGCTCTCGGAGGTGAGCTCGACCACCCTGCTCCGCGAGCTGACCGACCTGGCGCTCAAGTACCGGATCAAGATCCCCAAGGAGTACGCCGTGCTCTCCAAGGCGTCGGCGACCACCGAAGGGATCCTGCGGCAGCTCGACCCCGACCTCGACGTCGCCAGCGTCGCCCTGCCCTACGCCAAGCAGCTCCTCTGGGAGCGGTACAACCCGAGCTCGATGAGCGGCGGCGTGCTGCGCCTCCTCTTGCAGTTGCAAGGGTTCCTGCAGGACACGCCGCAGCAGCTCTCGCAGATCCTGATGGACCTCGAGGGCGGCAAGTTCCACGTCACCGTCCGCAACGACGAGATGGCGAAGCTCAACCTGAACGTGAAGGCGCTGGGGATCCTCGTCTTCATGGGCTCCATCGCCTCGGGGTTGATCGCCGGCGCCTTCTCGCTGGTCGGGCGCGCCTCGGATCCCGCCACCGGAACGACGCGCTGGCCGATCCCCGCCCTGGCGGGGCTCGCCCTCGCCGCCATGCTCTTCGGCGCCGCGGTGACCTGGACGCTCCTCAGCGGCCGGCTGAAGAAGCTCTCCGTGCGCCGTTTCCTCAAGTGAGGCGCCGCCGCGGCGCGCGGCTCACTTCTTCTGCTCGCCGGCGGGAGGCGCCGGGAGCGCATCGATCACCGGGAGCGCCTCGACCACCTCGGGCCGCCGCAGAACGGCCGGCGCGGGAGGAAGCGGAGGGGGCTCGGGAGGAAGATCGATCAGGCCTTCCGCGTCGGCGACGAGCGCAGCTAGCGCGCCCTGCCGCGCCACCTCCAGCCAGGCGAACACCGCGCCGAAGGCGAGCCCGGCCGCGAGCCGCGGCGGCAGCGCGAGCAAGAGGAGCGCCGGATCGACTCCGGCCCAGAGGATCCCCGTGAACAGCCCCGCGGCACTCGCGACCACCAGCTGGAGCAGCAGGAACGCGAGCTGCACCGCGGCGAACGCGCCCGGCCGGCGGCCGAGCACGTCGCAGGCGCGCGCGAACGCCGCCAGGGGCCCGTCCCCGAACGCCGCCGCCCGCACGAGCATCAGCCGCGCCAGAGCTTCGAGCAGGATCCCGCCGACGATGCCGAAGCATCCGGTCAGCGCGAGCAGCGCGAACGTGGCTGGGGTCGGGCGCGCCAGGATCGTCACCGCTCCGGACAAAGCGGCGACACCCAGCGAGAGCCCGAAGACGAGCAGCAGCGCGTAGGCGAGCGCGCCGGCGGCGGCCACACGGGGGAACCCCCGCACCGCCAGCGGCCAGAAGTGGCCCGGCGGAGGCCTGCGCTGCAGCTCCGCGTCCGCGGCGAGCACCGGCAGCGCGCCGGACCAGAAGGCCATCCCCAGAGTCCAGCAGATTGCCGCGGCCGCCAGCGCGCCGCCCAGGACGGCCCATCTCATCTTCGCCAGCGCGACGGCGGCGGCCGCGACCCCGAGCAGCGGCTCGAGGCGCCAGGCGACCGCGGCGACGAGCACCGCCGCGAGCAGCCAGGGCAGCATCGACAGCGCGCTGCCCAGCGCGTCCAGCAGCGCTTTCCCGAAGGAAAGCTCCGGGTTCCGCGATGCGGCCCGGAGCCCGAGCCGGACCGCCTGGTTGGCGCGCAGCATGGCCGGGCACGTCTACCCCATCGCACCTCGGTCCGGAAGGTGGGTGCAAGGTTCCTTGAGGGTCACATATGTAAAGCTCTACAGTCAGTGAAGAGGAGTTTCCTGGGCGCGGAGCGTGAATGGCGGAAGCCGCTGACATCCCCTCGTCGGTCCTGGTGGTGGACGACGAGCCGATCGTGCTGCAGCTCTTCTCGCGGGTGCTGAGCGAGAAGGGCCTGCGCACGCGCACGGCTTCCAGTGCGGAGGAGGCGCTCAAGCTGCTCGAGCAGGGCGGCATCGCCTGCGTGCTGGCCGACAAGAACATGCCGGGGATGGACGGCATCGAGATGCTGCGCCGCGTGCGCGAGGCGCAGCCGCACTGCGCGTTCATCGTCATGACCGGCTACGCCTCCACCGAGTCGGCCATCGAGGCGCTCCGGCTGGGCGCGGTCGACTACCTGCAGAAGCCATTCGAGGATCTGGACCTGGTCGCGCAGCGGATCGAGGACGCGATCCAGCAGGTGCGCAGCGACCTCGAGCGCTCCGCCACCATGGCCCGGCTGGGCGTCTTCCAGCAGGGCGAGCCGCTCAACGACGCGCCCAAGGACCAGTCCGATCCGGGCGCGCCCATCCAGATGCTGGAAGCGCGCGTGCGGCAGGCCACCGAGGACCTGCGCGCGCGCTGCCTCCAGCTCCTCTCACGGCTGGTGGCGAGCAAGGGCGCCGGGCGCGAGGTGCTGCTCTCCGGCGAGCGCATCCTCGACGAGGTGAGGCGCGCGCGGCAGGCGAGCCCGAGCGAGGACATGGGCCGGATCGAGCGCCTGCTGGAGGAGCACCTGGCGCTCGCGCGGCATGCGCAGAGCCGGTAGCAGCGCCGCGCACAGCGGCGCACGTTTGCCTCCGTTTCGCGAAATTGCTGCTCCAACGAGCGCTGCCCTACAGTCGAAAGGCAGACGGGTGCACCGTCGGCGCGCTTCTCGGAGATCGGCCGCGATGTCGTTCCGCACCCGCCTCTTCGCCTTCCTCGCCTTGACGGGCGTTCTGCCGGTGGCGCTGCTCGGGTGGCTCTCGTTCTCCCTCCACCGCGCCGAGGTCGAGCGC
>Ga0209701_10000243_pt1 | contig 29920 bp, 29 predicted proteins | sample CZO8metaG_4_FD_188356 | JGI IMG/M metagenome (GOLD analysis project Ga0209701, IMG submission 188356) | Vadose zone soil microbial communities from the Eel River Critical Zone Observatory, Northern California, USA - CZOApr15con2H3.8 metaG... | ecosystem: Environmental > Terrestrial > Soil >... | reverse complement strand
TGGCGTTCTCGCCCTTCCGCATGCACCTCATCTTCCACCCGCCGCTGTACCCATATTTCATCGCCGGCCTCCGGTCGCTTCCCGGCGGTCTCGCCGTCGTGCAGTGGGTCCAGGTGGCGCTGTCCGCGCTCCTCGTCCCGGCCGTGGGGCGAGTGGGCGCGCGCGCGTTCAGCGAGCGCACGGGCCTCGTCGCCGCGGCCATCACCGCCCTGTTCCCCGAGCTCGTCTGGTTCGCGCCGCACTTCTGGTCGGAGACGGTGATGCTGTTCCTGCTGTGGTGGGCCTTCGAGCGGCTGCTGGAGGCGGACGCGACCGGACGCGTGCTGCCCGCCGTGCTCGCCGGCGTTCTGTTCGGGCTGACCGCCCTCACGCGCGAGACGCTCGGTGTCGTCCGCGACACACCTCCGACCTGGCGCCTGTTCCGCGCGCTCGTCGAGGAGGTCACGGCTCTCGCGCGCGCGGCCGGAGTGACCCTGCCGGACGACACGGTCGACCAGACCCTGAAGGTCGTCGAGTCCATTCCTCCCGGCAGTCGAGCCTCGCTCGCCCAGGACCTGCTGCAGGGCAGACGGCTCGAGCTCGAAGCTCTGCACGGGTATGCAGCGCGCCTCGGCGAACGCCTCGGGGTGGCGACGCCTGCCGTCTTCGCCGTCTACGCGGCCCTCCTGCCGCACGAGGCGGGGAGGCGCGGCTGACCTCTCCCACTCGGGCAGCCTGGAGTTACCTCTGGCACTACCGAGCGCGCTACGGCATCGGCGTCGCGTGCCTCGGCACCGCGACGCTCGCGTCGCTCACGATTCCCTGGACGGTGAAACGAGCGATCGACGCCCTCCAGACCGATCCGGCCTCGGCGCCGGTGGGACACTACGTCGGCCTGATCGCATTGTTCGCCATCGTCAACGGCGTCGCGAGGCTCGGGTCCCGCTTCGCGATCACCGGGGGGTGCCAGAGAATCGAGTCGGACATCCGGGACGACCTTTACGCGGCCTTGCAGACCTTTCCGCCGAGGTTCTACGCGGCCCACTCGACGGGCGATCTGATGGCTCGCGCCACCAGCGACATCACGGCGGTGCGATCGCTACTCGGCTTCGGCACGATCAGCCTCGTCTCCACGGTCTTCGCCTTCGTCGGGGTGCTGGCCGCGATGCTGGCCGTCGATCCGTGGCTGACGCTGTGGGCGCTGGCGCCCTATCCCGTCCTGGTGATCCTGGCCCGGCGCTTCAACCTGAAGGTCAACGAGCGGGCGCAGGCAGCCCAGGATCAGCTCAGCGTCCTGTCGGAGCGGGTCCAGGAATATCTGAGCGGCATGGCCGTGGTGCGCGCGTACACGCTCGAGCCGCGCGCGCGCGCCGACTTCGGTCGGGCCAACGGGGAATACCTGCGCCTGAGCCTCGCCCTCGCGCGGACCGAGGCCGGATTCTCGCCCCTGATGGGGTTGATCGCGGGCATCGGTACGCTCGTCGTGCTCTGGGCGGGCGGCCGAGCCGTCGTGGACGGCCGCCTGAGCCTCGGCGCGCTCGTCGCGTTCAACGGCTATCTCGCGTACCTCACCTGGCCGACGATCGCGCTCGGCTGGACGCTCTCGATCGTGCGCCGTGGCCTGACCTCGATGAACCGCATCCAGGAGATTGTTGTAGCGGGGTCCGTGAGCCCGGCGTCCTCCGAGGGTGGCCTGACACAGGCGCGACCCGGCTCCGACACGCCCGTGTTGCCCGTCTCGCCGAGTCTTCGTTTCTCCCACCTCACGTTCGCGTACGGGGATCGGGCTCCGGCGCTCCGTGACGTGAGCTTCGAGGTGGGACCGGGCGAGACGGTGGCCGTGGTCGGTCCGACCGGCAGCGGCAAGTCCACGCTCGGGCTCCTGCTGGCGCGGCTCTGGGAGCCGCCGGTTGGGACGCTCTTCGTCGACGGACGCGACGTCACGGAGATTCCACTGGCATCCCTCCGCGCCGGCCTCGGATACGTGCCACAGGACGGGTTCCTCTTCTCACGGTCGATCGCCGAGAACATCGCGCTCGGGCGCGTCAACGGGGGGGCCGCCCAGGTGCGCGCCGCCGCCGGCGTCGCCGGCATCGCGGAGGAGGTCGAGCGGTTTCCCGCAGGCTTCGACGCCGTCGTCGGAGAGCGCGGCCTGACTCTCTCCGGCGGACAGCGTCAACGGGTGACCCTGGCGCGGGCGCTCGCCGGCGCGCCGCCCGCCCTCGTTCTCGACGACGCCTTTGCCTCCGTCGATGCAGCCAAAGAGGAAGAGATCCTGATCAATCTGCGTCGAGTGGTGTCCGGACGCACCGTCCTTCTGATGACTCATCGGCTGCGCGCCGCCTGCACGGCCGACCGGATCGTCGTGCTGGACGCGGGACGGGTCGTCGAGACGGGCGGCCACGAGGAGCTCCTGCGCAGGGGAGGGCTCTACGCCCGTCTCTGGCGGATCCAGCAGCTCGAGGAGGAGATCGCGCGTGCCTGAGTCGACCTACGATCCCGAGGCCGAGGAGCAGCTCGGCCGCGCGTTCGACCGGCGCCTGGCCGCGCGCCTCATGCGAGCGGCGCGTCCGCATCGCCGGATCATCACCGGGTCGATGCTCCTGTTCCCGCTGATCGCGGTCGCCGAGCTCGCCCAGCCGTGGCTGCTCAAGGTCGCCATCGACGATCACATCTTGAAGTCGGACTGGCTCGGTCTGAGTAGGGTCGCGGGGCTCTACATCGGCGTCCTCGCGATCCTCTACGCGCTGAGGACTCTGGAAGAGTACCTGATGCAGCTCACGGGCCAGCGGGTCATCCACGATCTCCGTGCGGCGATCTTCGACCACCTCCTGCGTCTGGAGGCGCGATTCTTCGACCGGAACCCGGTAGGGCGGCTGATGACCCGGGTGCTCCACGACGTGGAGGCAGTGAGCGAAGCGTTCACGTCAGGCCTCTTCGCCGTCGTGGCCGACGTGATCACGCTCACCGCGGTCGTGGCCGTGATGCTCTGGATCGACTGGCGCCTGGCCCTGGTGACTTTCTCCATCGTGCCGATCCTCGTGCTCGTGGCCGTCTACTTCCGCCTGAACGCGCGCGACGCCTATCGCGAGGTCCGCCGGCGTCTCGCGCGCCTCAACGGCTTTCTCCAGGAGTCGCTCCAGGGCATGCCGGTGGTCCAGCTCTTCGTGCGCGAGCGCCACGAGCGCGAGCGGTTCGGGCGCCTCAACACCGACTATCGCCGGGCGCTGTTCGGCTCGATGAAATGGGAGGCCTCGCTCTACGCGACGGTGGAGGCGCTGGGCTCGATCGCGCTCGCCCTCCTGATCTGGTACGGGAGCGAGCGGATCGTTGCCGAATCGCTCACCTTCGGCGGCCTGGTCGCGTTCATCCAGTACACCAATCGCTTCTTCCTGCCGATCCGCGACCTCGGGGCCAAGTACACGGTGATGCAGTGGGCGATGGCGTCCTCCGAGCGGATCTTCGGGCTCCTCGACCGCGCGCCGGCGATCGTCTCGCCGCCCGCTGCCGGCCCACGGCCGGCGCGGGCGGGCTCGCCGGCGGTCGAGCTCGACGCGGTGTGGTTCGCGTACGACGCAGACGACTGGGTGCTGCGCGACTGCTCCTTCAGCGTCGCGCCGGGCGAGCGAGTGGCGATCGTCGGCGCGACCGGCGAAGGCAAGACGACCTGCGCCCGCGTGCTGAACCGCTCCTACGACATACGGCAGGGCCGCGTCCTCGTGGACGGCGTCGACGTCCGCGAGTGGGAGCTGGCGAGCCTGCGCCGTCACGTCGGCATCATCTTCCAGGACAGCGTCCTGTTCGCGGGGACCGTCGAGGAGAATCTGCGCCTCGGCGCCGACGGCGCCGTGTCGCCCTTGGAGCTGGCGCGAGCCCTCGAGACTGCCCGCGCAGGCTTCGTCACCGATCTGCCGAAGGGGCTCGGCGAGCTTCTGGGCGAGCGTGGCGCGAATGTCTCCCACGGCCAGCGCCAGCTGCTGGCCATCGCCCGGGCCCTCGTGTACAATCCGGCCGTTCTCATCCTGGACGAAGCGATGTCGAGCGTCGATCCTGAATCCGAAGCGCTCATCCGGAAGGCAATGACGGGACTCCTTGCGGGGCGCACGAGCATCACGATCGCGCATCGGCTCTCGACAGTGCACGCGGCCGACCGGATCCTGGTGCTGCCCCGCGGACAGGTCCACGAGGAAGGAACCCACGCGGATCTTCTGCGGCGCGGCGGTCTCTACGCGAGGCTCTACGAGCTGCAGACGGGCGCCGCGCCCGCGTGAGCTTCCGGGCGGCCGTGCTCAAGCTGGTGAAGAAGATCCCGCGCGGCCGCGTCGCCACGTACGGCCAGCTCGCGACGCTTCTCGGACGTCCGCGCTCGGCACGGGCGGTGGGGCAGGCGCTGCGCCGGGCCGACGGCGTTCCGTGGCACCGCGTCGTCAACGCGCAGGGTGCCATCAGCCGTCGCTCCCGGATGTCGGGAATGATGACTCAGCGCATCCGGCTCGAACAGGAGGGCATCGTCTTCCGACGTGGCCGCGTCGTCCTGGTCCGGTTCCGGTGGCAGGGGAGGGACGGGCCGGGCGGCAGAGGGGGGTTCGGATGCGACTCACCCTGAGAGTTGAACTTGTTCTGTAACGACGGCACCTTGGGAGGCCAGGCATGAGACTCGACGGAAGGGTCGCAGTGATCACCGGAGCGGGTTCGGGCATCGGCGCCGCCTCGGCGCTGGCGATGGCACGGGAAGGCGCGCGGGTGGTCGTGGTGGACGTCAACGAGGCCGGCGCCAAGGCGACAGTCGAGCAGATCGAGAAGGCGGGCGGCCAGGCGCTCGCCGTGCGCGCCGACGTCACGCGGGCCGCCGACAATCAGATGATCGTCGAGAAGGCGCTCGCCGCGTGGGGGCGCCTCGACATCTTCTTCGCCAACGCGGGCGTCCCCCAGGCGCCGGAAAATGTCGAGCAGGTGGACGAGGCCGTCTTCGATCGCATCATGGCGGTGAACGTCAAGGGCGTGTGGCTCGGCGCCAAGTACGCGCTGGCGGTGATGAAGAAAGCGCGCCGGGGCGTGTTCCTGATCACCGCATCGACCGCCGCGATCCGGCCCCGGCCTGGGGTGCAAGCCTACGCGGCCTCGAAGGGAGCCGTGGTGACGTTGACGAAGAGCCTGGCACTCGAGGCCGCGAGCCACGGCGTCCGCGTCGTCTCCATCGCGCCGGTGGCGACCGAGACTCCGATGCTGCCCACGTTCATGGGCAAGCGGGTGGTGGACGAGGAGGGGCGCGCCCGCTACGTGGCCACCGTGCCGCTCGGACGCCTCAACCAGCCGGAGGACCTGGCGCGCACGGCCGTGTTCCTGGCCTCGGACGACGCCGCGATGATCACCGGCACGTGCATCGAAGTCGACGGCGGACGTTGTATCTAACGGGGAAGTCACACGCATGAAAGTGATTCCGCTCGCCGCCGAGTCGCTCGGCGTGCGCTCGATGGCGACGTACGTCGAGGTCGGACGGACGGGCATCCTCATCGACCCCGGGGCCACCCTGGCGCCAGCGCGGTTTGGGTTGCCGCCGGCGGAAGAGGAATGGGAAGCGCTCCGGCGCGCGAACGATCGGATCTCGGCGTACGCGGCGCGGTCCAGTCTCGTCTTCGTGAGCCACTACCACGAGGATCATTTCCGGTCAGATCCCGTGTCGTATGCCGGACGGCTCGTGCTCGCCAAGGACCCGCGGCGCATGATCGGTGGGCGGCAGGCCCAGCGCGCCGAGGCGCTCTGGAAGGCGCTGGAAGGCCAGGCACGAGTCCAGAGCGCTGACGGCGCCCAGCGCCGCGAGATGGATCTGGAGCTCTACGTGTCGTCCCCGCTGCCGCACGGAGCCGACGGCACGACGTTCGGCTCCGTCGTCGTGCTGACGATCGTCGATCCCGCGGAACGCGAGCGCTTCATCTTCGCCTCGGACCTGCAGGGGCCGGCGTCCCCCGTCGCCGCCGCATATCTCGTGCAGCAGCGGCCGACGCTGCTCTACCTCTCCGGGCCGGTGTCCTACCTCGAGCGCGAGGTCGGGCGCGACGCGATCGAGCGTGCCATCGATCACCTCATGCGCGTCGTCGACGCGACCGGGTGCCGGGTGATCATGGACCATCACGCGCTCCGGGACGCGAGGTTCGCGGAGCGGTTCGCGCGGCTCTGGGAAACGGGGCGGGTCGTCACCGCGGCTGCCTTTCTCGGCCTCGCGGACGCGCCGCTGGAAAGCCGGCGCAACATCGCGTGGGCGGCCACGCGGAAGCCACCGGCGCGAGCCGGGGAGCCGCGTGCTAGGATGACAGATCGCACACCGCGTAAATTCGCAAAAGGGGGATTCAAGGAGTGAGTGACGCCAAGACCCTCGACGTGGGCGACCCCGCGCCCGACTTCACGCTCAGGACGGTCGGGCTCAAAGAGGTCGGCCTCAAGGACTTTCGCGGGAAGAACGTCGTCATTCTCTTCTATCCCCTCGACTGGACGCCGGGCTGAAGCACGTGCATGCCTGCCTTCGACAAGCGCATCAGCGACTTTCAGGCGGCGAATACCCAGGTGCTGGGTATCAGCACGGACAGCCCATTCAGTCACGCCAACTGGGCCAAGTCGGTCGGTATCAGCAACTATCCGCTGCTCTCGGATATCCACCGCACCGTCTCGAAGGACTACGGCGTCTACTGGCCCGAGTGGAACGCCAACAGCCGGGCGACGTTCATCATGGACGAGCAGGGCACGATCCGCTTCATCGAGCGGTACGGCAAGGGAGAGTTGCCACAGCCCGACAAGATCCTCGCCGAGGTGAAGAAACTCGCGTAGCCGACGCCGGGCGGACGCGGGTTTGACTCGCTCCGGACGCCTGCCTATGATAGCCGGCGCGTCATGGCCGACTACATCCTCGAGTCGCGCGTGTGGCTCGCCAGGGCGCGTCCCGAGGTCTTCGCGTTCTTCGCCGAGTCGGCGAACCTCGCCCTGCTCACGCCACCGTCGTTCTGTCTCCGCGTCGTCGCCGGACCACGCGCGCTCTCGTCCGGCGCGGTGATCGATCTCCGGATGTCCTGGCTCGGCGTGCCCGTGACGTGGCGTGCGTTCATCCGCGAGTGGGACCCGCCCTACCGGTTCGTCGACGTCCAGGTGCGGGGGCCCTACGCCCGCTGGGAGCATCGCCATCGCTTCCTGGAGGAGCGGGGCGGGACGTGGGTGGAGGATCGGGTCACCTACCGGCTGCCGCTCGGGCCGCTCGGGCGCGCGGCGCACGGGCTCCTCGTGCGTCGGCAGATCGCCGCGATGTGGAGCTATCGGACCCGGCGGCTCGGGGAGCTGGTCGGGCCGGTCAGCTCGCCGGGAGCGTGACGCCGAGCTTTTCGAGGCGCGGCCGGACGCGGTCGGTGAGGAGACCGAGGCGCGCCAGGTTCGCCACCATCGACCCGTGCATGTCCCGCTTGAAGTACTTGCGGAACGGCGCGTAGTCGTTGGACGCGGCCGTCTCGCGGCGATAGCGCTTGACCTCGTCGATCTGACGCGGGCTGAATCCTGCGTCCTGATAAGCCTCGAGCGGGAAGAAGCCCGTCAGCGTTTTCTCCAGCGCGAAGCACGTGTAGTCCTCGAGCTCGCGGCGCTCGGAAGCCGACGCCTCGTTCACGACCCGGGGGAGCGCGAGCATGCCGAACCCCATGTGACGCGACTCGTCCTGCAGGATGCGCTTGCAGATCGTTTCCAGGACCGGATCGCGCGCGCTCTCGCTCATCATCTTGAACAGCGCGACCGCGAAGGTCTCCGCGACGAGCTGCAGCGCGATGGTCTTGAGATACCAGCGGCTCTCCGACAGGATCGAGTCGAAGATGTCGCGCTCGTTCGCCGGCATCGGGTACGTGAGGCCGTCGAGACGCTCGGTGAGGTAGCGGCTCAGGACCTCGTTGTGTCGGGCCTCGTCCACCACCTGCGTGGCCTGGAAGAACTTGGCGTCGGCTCCTTGCACGATGTCGACCATCTGGCTGCAGGCGAGGAGCGCGCCCTGCTCACCGTGCATGAGCACCGAGAGGCGCCAGGCGGCGATGCGACGGTTCAGCGTCACCCGGTCGGCCTCCGGAAGACGCTCCCAGAGCGGGCTGCCGTAGGCGTCGATCAGCTCGTCGGCGATCACGCGTCCGTCGGACGAGGGCGCGGCCGACCAGGGGATATCCCGCGAGGCGTTCCACTGATCACGCTTGGCGTTCTCGTAGAGCCGCCGCATGTCGACCTCGGTGACGCCGTACTCCAGGGTGAAGGTCGTCGTGAACGCCGAAGGGATCGCCAGCGGTTTCATTGGAGCCAGCATAGCAGAGTGGTACCTTGGCCGCCATGACGCCGCCTGGCGACGAGATCGGCGCCCACATGTCCATCGCGGGCGGTCTCCACCACGCCCTCGAGCGGGGCCGCGAGGTCGGCTGCGGCGCCGTCCAGATCTTCTTGAAGAACCAGCGCCAGTGGGCGACAAAGCCCCTTGAGGCTCAGGAGATCCGGATGTTTCGCGCGGCCCGGCGACGAACAGGCATCCGGCGCGCCTTTGCCCACTCGAGCTACCTCATCAACCTCGCGAGCCCGGACCCGTCCGCGTGGGCGCAGGCGGTGACCGCGTTCACCGACGAGCTCGAGCGCGCGGAGGCGCTCGGTCTCTCGTGCGTGGTCATTCACCCCGGCTCCCACATGGGCGCCGGGCTCGAGGCCGGGCTCCGCCGGGTCATCGCCGCGCTCGACCAAGCGCTCGCGCGTACCAGGGGTTGTCGCGTCAAAGTCGCGCTCGAGAACACTGCGGGCGGCGGCAACTCGCTCGGCCGGACGTTCGCCGAGCTGGCGACACTGATCGACGGCGCGGCCCGACCCGAGCGGATCGGCGTCTGCGTCGACACATGCCACCTGTTCGCCGCCGGGTACGACCTCCGCACCGAGGCCGGCTACGGGCGGGCGATGGCGGAATGCGACGCCGCCGTGGGGCGCCGCCGGGTGCTGGCGTTTCACCTGAACGACGCAAAGGCGCCCCTCGGCTCGGGACTCGACCGCCATGAGCACATCGGCCGCGGCTTCCTCGGGCTCGCCCCGTTCCGGTTCCTGTTGAACGACCGTCGCTTCGCGCGGGTGCCCAAGGTTTTAGAGACTCCCAAGCAGCCTGAGCCCACCGCCGATCTCCGCAACCTCGCGACCTTGAGGCGGCTGCGCCGGCGGCTCGGTCGGTAGGGCGGGGCTGGGTGCGGCGCCGTCTGCGACCCGACGGCAGTCCGCGCATTGCGACCATGTCGTGCACTGGCCGTGTAGTCGATCCTGACTACACGGGTCGCAAACGACGCCGCACCCAGCCCCGCCCTACCGACCGAGCGAGCTTGACGCGCAGTCGTGAGACTTCGGGGCTAGCGGGCGGTCTTGACGTCGATTCGGCGGCAGAGGGTGGCGACGGGGCAGAGGGAGCAGCGGGGAGAGATCGGCACGCAGATGTTCTGCCCGAAGGAGACGAGGAGGTCGTTGTAGCCGATCCAGTAGCGGCGCGGCAGCTTGCCCCGGAGCGCCATCTCGGTCTCTTCGGGGTTCCGGGTCTTCACGTAGCCCAGCCGATTCGAGATGCGGTGCACGTGGGTGTCCACACAGATGCCGGGCTTGCCGTAGCCCATCGTCACGACCAGGTTGGCCGTCTTGCGTCCCACGCCGTTGAGGGTGAGGAGCTCATTGATCGTGTCGGGCACGCGGCCGTCGAATCGCGCGAGCAGGTCCCGGCAGATCCCGAGAATGACGCGCGCCTTCGTACGGTAGAAGCCGACCGGATAGATGAGTCGCTCGATCTGTCGGGGCACGAGCTTCAACATGGTCTCCGGCGCCGCGGCCACGGCGAAGAGGCGCTCGGAGGCAGGACCGGTCGTCGTGTCCTGCGTGCGCAGCGACAGGATGCAGGCGATGAGGACGCGGAACGGGTCGCGATCGCGCTCGGCGACGACCGCGAGCGCGGTCGGGTTCCAGCGCGGCGCGCTCCGCCGAAGTCGGCGGATGACGGTGCCGATCGCTACTTCCGGTCTTTGATGGACTCGAGCAGCTTTCTGGCGCGTGGCGCGTCCTTCACAGTCCAGTCGGCGACGATCGTGGGGGTGGTCTCGTTGATGACTCGCTGCAGCTCGCGACGCGCGTCGGCGTAGCGCGTGTCGGCGATGTACACACGGGCGAGGTCCAGGCGGGCTCCGGTGAACCGCGGATCGACCTCGAGCGCCTTCTTGAAGTGCTCCTCGGCCTTCGCCCGATCGCCGCCGGCGAATCCCGGCACCTCCAGGAACACGTTGCCGGCCAGCACGTGGGCACGGACCGAACGCGGGTTGAGCTCGAGCAGGATACGGATCTCCTCCTTGACCGTCGGCAAGAGGAAGAGCGATCGAAGGATGCCCTTCGTCTCGCCCCACCGCGCCGTGTTGATCGCGTACCAGATGTGGGCGTCGTGGCTCTTGGGCGCCAGCTCGACCGCGCGCTTGCCCAGCTCTCGGCCCCGATCATACGCGGCGAGCTTCTCGTCGGCCGTCGTCGCTCGAACGTCGCCGAGGAGAAACTGGACGTACGAGAGCATCACCATCGTCTCGACCTGCCGGTCCTTGGCGAGCGCCGCGTCGAGGAGGTCCCGCGCGCGATCGAGCGCCGTCGCGTCCTCATGATAGCGGGCGACGAGCGCGCGCGCCGCCTCCACTGGCGTCTGGGCTGGGGACGAGGCGGCGGCGACGACGACGGCGACACCGACCAGGAGGTGGGCTCGCATCGCCGCGAACTCTACCGCCCGGCACGAGGCCCGTCAATATTGACTCCCTCCGGAGCGTCGGCGATGCTCGCCTGCGTGATCTCCGTCGGTGTCCAGACCTGGGGAACCGATGTCGTCGCGCTCCGACGCTACTGGCAGATGGCGGACGATCTCGGGTACGCCCGCGTCACGTACGGGGACGGGCTCTGGGGATGGACGCACGACGGCTGGACGATGCTGGGCGCGCTCGCCGGCCTGACCCGTCGCACCCGCCTCGGCCCGGCCGTCACGTCCTGTTTCGAGCCGTCGTCTCACCATCCGTCGTTCGGCGAGCGCTGGTCGCGGCTCCGGACGCTGCTCGAACGGGAGGGGCGGCCCTCGGGGGAATACCGCCGCTCCGTACAGCTGGACGTCGTTCTCGGGCTCACCGACGCCGAGGTGGAGGACGAGCTTCGGCGGTTTTGCGCCGCGCGGGCGATCGAGAGGCGCGATGCGCTCCTCGAGGCGGCGCTGGTCGGCACCGCCGACGCCGTTGGCGGCACGCATTGCGCAGTACGCGGCGGCCGGCGCCACTGACCTGATGCTCGGCTTTGCCGATTTCCCAGCGACCCGGATGGTCGAGATCATCGCCGAGCGCGTGCGACCCTCCGGGTAAGCTCAGCCGCTCGTTGTTCGCCACGCTCGGGCGCCGATTGACGAATGCTCCGTGCGGTCTCTCCCACGACGTCGGAACGTGTGATACGTCACGCATCGCCGAGTTCGTTCCATGGAGGATCCAATGACACGACTGCGACCGGCCGTTTGCGCCCTTCTCCTTGTCCTGAGCCTGCCCGCGGCCGCGCTCGCACAGGCGGCTCCGGTTTCGCCGGCGCCGCCGCCGATCGTCGTCGGCCGAGTCCTCGCGATCGACGAGTGCATCGCGATCGCCCTCGAGGCCCAGCCGCTGATCCAGGCCACGCTCTACGACTACGCGGCCGCGCGGGCGCGGGTGCGTGAGGCGTTCGCGCCGCTCCTTCCGCAGCTCGCGGGAACGTCGACGGCAACGCGGAGCAGCAGCACGGTTCTCTCGACGTCGGCGACAACGAGCCGGGCCGTCACCGTTCCGATCAACCGCCAGCTCTCCGACACCTTTCTCGCGCAGGTCCAGCTGTCACAACTGCTCTTCGACTTCGGTAAGACCCTCGCCGCGACGCAGGTGGCGCGCAAGCTTGCGGAGGTGTCGGCCGAAGGCGTCGAGCTCCAGCGCCAGCTCATCGCCCTCACGGTGAAGGAGGCGTACACCAATATCCTTCTCGCCCAGCGCCTGATCCGCGTGCAGGAACAGGCCCTCGAGCGCGCCGACCTCAATCTCAGCTCGGCGAAAGGCTTCTACGATGTCGGCACGCAGCCCCTGTCCACGGTCGTACGCGCCGAGGTCGACGTGGCGAACGCCAAGGTCGACCTGATCAACGCGCGAAACGCGCTCCGCACGGCGCGGGTGGCGCTCAATACGGCGATGGCGGTCGAGGCGAGCACGCCGACGGAGATTCGGGACAATCTGGCGTACGAGCCGATCACGCTCGACCGGGCCGCCTTGCGGGCCGAGGCCCTCCGCCAGAGCCCGGAGTACCGACAGGCGAAGCTGCAGAGCTCCGCCGCCGAAGCGAATGTCCAGGTGGCCTCGCGCAACTTCCTGCCCAACATCAGCGGAACAGGTTCCTACGGGGGCGCTCAGCCCGACCTCAACCCCACCTGGTCGCTCGGCCTCGCGTTCACCTGGAACATTTTCGACGGCGGGCACCTGATCGCGGCGTACCAGGAGGCGAAGGCGAACCTCGGCGCCGCCGGCGCCCGGGTCAAGGCGGCCGAGCTGACGCTCATTCAGAGCCTCGAGCAGGCGGAGATCGCCGTCGAGGCGGCTCAAGAGCGAATCCAGGCGGCCCTGGTGCTGATCAACTCGGCCCAGGAGAACTTCCGCCTCGCGCAGGGACGCTTCGACGTAGGGGTCGGAACGATCCTCGAGTTGACCGACGCCCAGCTCGCCCTCACACAGGCCCAGAACACCGAGGCACAGGCCCTTGCCGACTACCGGATCGCCCTGGCCCAGCTGGACCGAGCCGCTGGACGACGGTAGCGGACCGCCGGGATGAGAAAGGGGACTCCATGAGAATCCTGCGAGCGCTCGCCGTCATCGCGATCGCCGGCTGGCTCGCGATCAGCAGCTTCTTCTCGTTCGCCGTCGCGCCGCTGCTCTTCAAGACGATCGACCGAGGCGTCGCGGGGCAGATCGTTGCCGCGGTGCTGCCCCGCTACTATGACTGGGGGATGGTCCTCAGCGGGATCGCTCTGACCGCGTGTGCGCTCCAGGCGGCGATCGGCCGGGAGGGGCGCTGGCGCCCGCTGGCAAGCGCGATGCTCTCGGGGGCGATGCTCGGCCTCCTGCTCTGGGCCTCGACCGCGGTCCTGCCGCGCGCCGAGACGGCGCGGCGCGCGAGGGACGACAGCGCGTTCGCCCGCGTCCATCGGTCGGCCGTGCAACTCAACGGCCTCACGATGGCGGTGGGCGTGGCCTTGCTCCTGCTCGAGACGCTCAGCCGCTCGTCGCGGCGTGGCCGCTGAGCTCTACCACCGTGCGGACTCGATCAGCCGCCGCCGACGGTGGCTCATGGGCGATCGCCTCGCAAGCGGCCAGCAGCAACCACGCCAGGGCGTCCGGCCCGAGGCTGACGGCGCGACGAGCCTCCCGTGGCGCGCGCGCAATCGTTTCCTCGAGGCTCAGCCTGAGCTGCTCGCGCGCCCAGCTAAGGGCCAACGACGCCGCCTTGTCCTTCCGACTCCTGATCCAGGCGCCGAAGACCTCGCGGGGCAGGTCGGCGCTGGGCGCGAATGCCGCCGCGAGCTTCCGCAGCGCTCCGTCCAGCGGGACCCCCGCGAGTTCCTGCGCGAGTGTCAGCAGGAGCGCTTCGGCGCGCGTTGGCTTCGGGACGGCGGGGCGCCTCCGCCGCACGGGGGCTTGCCTGGTCTTCCGCCGGCGTCGGCGCGCGCGGGCCATCGTCGCTAGAAAATAGCAGGCGGTCGAGCGTGGCGCACACTCTCTGCCGCTCTCAGCGGGCCGGTCACTCGTAGCGCAGCGCTTCGATCGGGTCCAGGCGCGAGGCCTTGCGCGCGGGGTAGAAGCCGAAGAAGATCCCGATGGCGGCGGCGAATCCGAACGCGATGACGATCGACTCGGGCGCGACGAGCGTGCGCCACTCGGCGAAGTAGCTGATCGCTTCCGAGCCGCCGACGCCGAGCGCGATGCCGATGATCCCCCCGATCAGCGAGAGCGTCACCGCCTCGATCAGGAACTGGAGCAGGATGTGCCGCCGGCGGGCTCCGACGGCCATGCGCAGGCCGATCTCGCGTGTCCGCTCCGTGACGGACACCAGCATGATGTTCATGATGCCGATGCCGCCGACCAGCAGCGAGACCGACGCGATGGCCGCGAGGAGATAGGTCATCACCCTCGACGACTCCTCCTGGGTCTGGAGAACCTCGGAGAGGTTCCGGAGCCAGAAGTCGTCGTCCTGAAAGGGCTGGAGCCGATGGCGCTGGCGCAGGAGCGCACGGATCTGGTCCTCGGCCTCGGCCATGTCCTCGGCGGGGCGGACTTTTATGGAGATCGAGCCGACGGCGCGCGCATTGGCCTGACTCACGCCCAGCACCTTCTTCTTCGCGGTCGAGAGCGGCACCAGGATGATGTCGTCCTGGTCCTGCCCCCAGGAGTTCTGGCCCTTGCGCGACAGCAGGCCGATCACCGTGAACGGGACCTTCTTGATGCGGATGATCTGGCCCAGCGGGTCGGACTCGCCGAAGAGGTTGAGCGCCGTCGTCTGGCCGAGGAGGGCGACCTTGGTCGCCCCGTCAACGTCCTCCTGGATGACCGGACGGCCGTCGACGACGGGCCAGTCGCGCGCCTCGAAGTACGACGGCGTGATCCCCTGGATCTGGGTGGCCCAGTTGAGGTTGCCGTAGACGACCTGTGCCGTGCCGCGCACCGACGGCGCGGCCGCCTGGACGATCGCGACCTCGCGGGCGATCGCGGTGGCGTCGTCCTCCGAGATCGTGAGCTGGCTCCCTGTGCCGAGCCGGACGCCGGCGCTGTTGGTGCTGCCCGACAACACGATGATGAGGTTCGAGCCGAGACTCTGGATCTGCTCGGCCACCCGCGCCTGGGCGCCCGCGCCGACGCCCACCATGGCGATGACGGCGCTGACGCCAATGATGATGCCCAGCATCGTCAGCGCGCTCCGGAGCTTGTTGACCCGGAGCGCCCGGGCGGCGATCCGGACGCTCTGCCAGACGCTCATGCGGCGTCCTCGTCTTCGCGGGGCAGGGACGTGAGCGCCGCGGCGGCGTCGACCGGCGCCGCCACGCGCACGTCGGTCTTGAGCCGGCCGTCGCGGAAGCTGAGGTGTCGGCCCGCGTACGTGGCGATGTCCGGCTCGTGGGTCACGAGCACGATCGTGAGGCCCGCGCGGTTGAGTCGTTGCAGGAGCGCCAGCACCTCGACGCTGGTGCGAGTGTCGAGGTTGCCGGTGGGCTCGTCGGCGAGAATCATCGCGGGGTCGTTGACGAGCGCCCGCGCGATCGCGACGCGCTGCTGCTGGCCGCCCGAGAGCTGGCTCGGGTGGTGTCCGGCGCGGTCGGCGAGGCCCACGTCCTCGAGCCGTGCCTGCGCCCGAGCCCGGCGTTCGCGTGCGGGCAGCGCGGCGTAGAGGAGGGGCAGCCCGACGTTCTCGAGCGCGGTCGTGCGGGGCAGCAGGTTGAACTGCTGGAAGACGAACCCGATCTTGGCGTTCCGGATTCGTGCGAGGTCGTCGGCCGAAAGGCCGGCGACGTCCTGGCCGTCGAGCACGTAGCGACCCGCGCTGGCCGTATCGAGACAGCCGAGAAGATTCATGAACGTCGACTTGCCCGAGCCCGAAGGCCCCATGACGGCAACGAACTCGCCGCGCTCGATCGTGACCGACACGCCGCGCAGCGCGTGCACGGTGTGGGGACCCAGGTGGTAATCCTTCGTCAGCCCATCGGTGACGACGATCGGCGCAACCACGGCTAGAGCCTGAGCCGCGGCGCGCTCTGCTGGGGCTGGGCGCCGCGACCACCTGCGGCCCCGGTCCCGACCATGACCTCCTGGCCCTCCTGCACGTCGCCGCGCAACACCTCGGTCGAGGTACCGTCGCTCAGCCCGAGGTTCAACGCGACGGGCGCGGGCTTGCCGTCGGGTCCGAGCACCCACACGCGCCCCGCGACGCCGCCGCGTCCCTCGCCGCCGGAGGAACCGGCCATCTCGTCGTAGCGGGCCTTCTGCGCGTCGGTGAGGATCTCGCGGATGCGTGCGCGCTGCGCCTCGCGGACCTTCTGCGCCCTCGGTCGGCGCTCGGCGTCCGGCAATCCTTGAAGGGCACGGAACTGCTCACGGCCGTCCTGGAGGATCGGCTCGAGCTTCTTCTGCTGGTCCTCGGTGAGCTTCAGCTCCTTGACGAGACGATCGCGTACCTGCTCGATCGCGGGTGGCCCGCCGCTCGCCGCTCCACCTCCCGTGGGCGCGGCCGACACCGTCGCCTCGACGCCGGCAGGTCGGAACCGGAGCGCCGCGTTCGGAACCTTGAGGACGCTCGGCTTCTGGGCGACGACGAGCTTGACGTTGGCCGTCATCCCGGGCATCAGCCTTCCCGACGGGTTCTCGACGGCGACGATGACCGTGTAGGTCACGACGTTCTGGACGATCTGGGGCGCCTTCCGGATCTGGGTCACGGTTCCGGCGAACGTCTCGCCGGGGAACGCGTCGACCGTGAAGGTGGCGCGATCGTCGAGCTTGAGACGGCCGATGTCCGCCTCGTCGACGCTCGTCTCGACCTGCATCTTCGTCAGGTCCTGCGCGATCGTGAAGAGGATCGGCGCCTGGAGACTCGCCGCGACGGTCTGGCCCACGTCCACCTGGCGCGAGACCACGACCCCGTCGACGGGCGCCAGGATCGTCGTGTGATCGAGGTCGACCTGCGTCTGCTTGAGCCCGGCGTTCTTCTGCTGGACCTGCGCGCGCGCCGACACGAGCATGGCTTGCGCCACGCGGAGCTGCGCGGTCGCCGACTGGATGGCCGAATCCAGCGCCAGCTCGTGCGCCTTGGCCGAGTCGACCTGGGCGATGGCCGAGTCGTGCGCGGCCTGAGACGAGTCGAGGTCGCTCTTGGCGATGAGCTTGCGCGCGAACAGCTCGGTCTTGCGGTCGTAGTCGCGCTTGGCGTCGACCACGGCGACCTGCGCCTTGGCCGTCTGCGCCTTGGCCTCGGCGAACGCCGCCCTGGCGTTCTCGACGTCGGCGCGGGCCCGTTCGATCTGCGCCTCCTGGTTGAGGACCGTCGCCTTGGCCGAGTCGAGGTCCGCCTGCGCCTGATTGACTTTGGCCACGAAGATGTCCTGGTCGATCCGCGCGATGACCTGGTTCTTCTTCACGATCGAGTTGAAGTCGACCCGCAGCTCCTTGATCTGGCCCGAGACCTGGCTCCCGACCTGCACCGTGATGACGGCATTGAGGTTGCCCGTCGCCGAAACCGCGGCGGTGAGGGGGCCCCGTTCGACGCGCACCATGCGGTACTTCGGAACGTTGCCGCGACTCTGGGCGTAGAAGTAGCCCCAGACGCCGCCGCCCACCAGGACCGCCACGATGACAACCGACACGATGCGTCTCATCACTGGCTTAGACGACGCCACCTTGCGGGTTGTTTCTCGGACCTCAGCGGCGGCCGACGGCCCGATCCAGCCGCGCCAGGGCGATCCGATAGTCCGCCAGGGCCTGGCTCTCGGTGTTCTGGGCCTGGGTGAGGGCGAGCTGAGCGTCCGTCAGCTCGAGGATGGTCCCGACCCCGGCGTCGAACCGCCCCTGGGCCAGGCGGAAGTTCTCCTGGGCGGAGGCTACCAGGGCCTGCGCCGCCAGGATCCGCTCCTGGGCCTCCTCGACGGAGATCTCGGCCTGCTCGACATTCTGGACAATGTCCAGCTCGGTGGACTGCACGCGTGCCCTCGCGCCCTCGAGGTTGGCCTTCGCCTCCTGGTATCTCGCGATCCGCCCGCCGCCGTCGAAGAGCGACCAGGAAAGCGTCAGGCCGAGCGTCCAGGACTCGTTGAGCTGGCTCTGGGTACCCCCGTAGGCCCCGCTGCCCGAGATGTCCGGGAAGAAGTTGCGAAAAGTCTGCCGCTCCGTGGCCTCGGCAGCGGCGGCGCGGAGCTTGGCCTGGCGGTACTCGGGTCGCTGCCGGAGCGAATCGCCCCGGAGCTGCTGGCGGTCCAGCGTGAGGGGCTGGTAGACGAGGTTGTCCACGATCTGGGTCGGCGTGTCCACGTTGATCGCCATCGCGATGTTGAGCGCGACGATGGCGGTACGCAGGGCGTTCTTCGCCCTGATAAGGTCGAGCTTCGCGTTCGCCACGTCGACCTCGGCCCGCGCGACGTCGGATTTGGGCCGCGTGCCCACCTGGAAGAAGCCCTTCGCAGAGCGCAGGTTCAACTCGGCGCGCTCCTGCGCCTGCTCCTGCACCCGAATCAGGCGCTGGCTGAAGAGCGTGTTCGTGTACGCTTCCTTCACCGTCAGCGAGATCAGCTGGCGCTGCAGCTCGACGTCCTCGACCGCCACCTCGGCGAGCTTCCGCGCCGCCTCGGTCGCCGCAAGGTTCTTGCCGAAGTCGAAGAGGAGCTGCGAGAGCTGCACCTGGGCCAGGAAGGTGTCGCCGAGCTGCCGGGTCTGCACCGTCGTGACGTTCGCGCCGAGTGCGTTGGTGGTGACGGACGAGCCCTGACTTCGCGTCGCGCTGACCAGCCCGCTGAGCTGGGGAAGGAGCGGCGCCAGGGCCTGATTCACCCGATAGCGCGCCGCGGCATAGTCGGCCAGCGTCGCCTGGATCCTCGGCTGGGCGTCGAGCGCGATGGCGATGCACTCCTCGAGTGTCAGCACCCGCCCGGCGACTTGCGGAGCGGGCGGTAGCGGCGGCGCCTGCGCTCGCGGAGCGTCGATTGAAAACAAGCTAGCGGCTAGCACAACCAGCACGATCACTCGAGAAGGCGCCATAGCGCACACGAGAATACCACGCAGCATGCGAGGGCCCAGAAGAGCTTGCGGGTGCGAGCGGTGGACAGACGGTGGACGCGCGGTGGATACCTTTTTTCTTGACGGACGCTACATTCAGCGTGCTAGATTCGCCCACACCACAAGATATAGTGAGACGAGAAGATCTTTCATTGACTGCAGTCGGTGACCGGAGGAGGCGTGGAATGCTGTCCGAGACTCGCCCAGCGAAAGTCGGCAAATGGACCGAGCCTGCCTTGCGGGTGCTCCGGGAGCGCTACCTCATGCGGCAGGGTGGCGAGGTCGTCGAGACCCCGGAGGAGATGTGCTGGCGGGTGGCGCTGACGATTGCGTCGGGCGAGGCGCGGTACGGGCGGAGCGAGGCCGCGGTCCGGGAGGTCGCGGCGGCGTTCTACGACATCATGATCGAGGGCGACTTCCTCCCGAACTCGCCGACCCTCATGAATGCCGGGAAGGACAACGGCCTGCAGTTCTCGGCCTGTTACGTGCTGCCCGTGGGCGACTCGATGGAGGAGATCTTCGACTCCGTCAAGGCGGCCGCGATCATCCACAAGTCCGGGGGCGGGACGGGCTTCGCGTTCTCACGGCTGCGTCCCAAGGACGACATCGTGGCCTCGACAGGCGGGCGCGCCTCCGGACCTGTCTCCTTCCTGCGCGTGTTCAACAGCGCCACCGAGGCGGTGAAGCAGGGCGGAACCCGGCGCGGCGCCAACATGGGAATACTCAGGGTCGATCACCCCGATATCCTCGAGTTCATTGACTGCAAGCTCGACGGGGGCATCACCAACTTCAACATCTCCGTGGCGGCCACGGACCGGTTCATGGACGCCCTGGCCTCGGGCGGCGAGTATGACCTGATCAACCCCCACACCGGCGCGGTGACGGACCGCCTGTCGGCCAAGGAGGTTTTCGACCGGATCGTCCGTGCCGCGTGGCGGACGGGCGACCCGGGCATGGTGTTCATCGACCGGATCAACGCGAGCCCCGCCAACCCGACGCCGGAGATCGGCGTGGTGGAAGCGACCAATCCGTGTGGAGAGCAACCGCTTCTGCCCAATGAGGCGTGCAACCTGGGTTCGCTCAACGTCTCGAAGTTCGCGCGGCGAAACGACGAGGGCGAGTGGTCGCTCGACTGGGACGAGATGGAGCGGGTGGTGCGGCTCGCTGTTCGATTCCTCGACGACGTCATCGAGATGAACCCGTACCCACTCCCGCAGATCGATGCCACCGTCAAGGCCAACCGCCGCATCGGCCTGGGCATCATGGGCTGGGCCGACCTGCTTTTCACGATGGGCATCCCGTACGACAGCCAGGAAGCGACCGACCTCGGCAACCACCTGATGGCCTTCGTCAAGGAGAAGTCCCACGATCAGTCGGCGAAGCTTGCCGAGGAGCGCGGCCCGTTCCCCAACTGGGACCATTCGATCTATAAGAATCACCGGCCGATGCGTAATTCGACCGTCACGACGATCGCGCCCACCGGCACGATCTCGATGATCGCCGGGTGCTCCTCCGGGGTCGAGCCGATCTTCGCGCTCGCCTTCGAGCACCGCGTGAAGCAGCCCGACGGCGAGCGCGTCCTGACGTTCGTGAACGAGACGTTCGAGCGCATCGCCAAGGAGCAGGGGTTCTACTCGGACGCGCTCATGCAGGAGATCGTCAAGCGGGGCTCGCTCCACGGGATCCGTGGTCTCCCGGAGCGTGCGTCCGAAGTCTTCAAGACCTCCCACGAGATCGGCTTCGAATGGCACGTGCGGCATCAGGCCGCCTTCCAGCGCTCCACCGACAATGGCGTCTCGAAGACCATCAACCTGCCGAACAGCGCGAGCGAGGAGGACGTGGCGCGCGCGTACCGGCTCGCGTGGGAGCTCGGCTGCCTCGGCATCACGGTCTTCCGCGACGGGTGCAAAGGCGAGCAAGTCCTGAACGTCGGCGTCTCGGCGAAGAAGAGCAAGAGCGCCGGCTTCGCCGCGACAGCGGGCCCGGCCGTCATCAAGCCCCGCCCGCGTAGCCTCAAGGGGTCGACCTACCGCACCCAGACCCCGATCGGGACCGCGTGGATCACCATTACCGAAACCGACGAGCACGAGCCCTTCGAGGTCTTCGTTCAGGTCGGCAAGGGCGGCTCCGATACGATGGCCGTCGCAGAAGCTCTCGGACGCCTGATTTCGCTCATCCTGAGGCTGCCATCGCCGCTGTCGGCTCAGCGGCGACTCGAGGAGGTTATCAGCCAGCTTTCTCGAATCGGCGGGGGCCAGCCCACGGGCTTTGGGCCCGCGAAGATCCTCTCATTGCCGGACGCGCTGTCGCGGACGCTGGCGGAGCACATCGGAGAGGTGAAGCCCGGGCTCGAGGCGCCGGCCGTCACCGTCGAGGCGCGAAAGCAGATCGGCGACCTCTGCAAGGAGTGCGGGCAAGCCACGTTCATCTACGAGGAGGGCTGCAAGAAGTGCCTGTCCTGCGGCTTCAACGAATGCTGAGCCGGGCGCATTGACCTTCAAGAGGGGACCAGCGACTGGTCCCCTCTTTGCCCGGGATGGCGATCCATACAATCTCTCGGTGCTAGAATGCCGGCGTGTTTTCGGGTGGGACGTATCACGAAGTCAAACGCTGGCTCTGGAACTTTCTGACGTCTCATGCCAAGCGGACCGATCCGCGCGTTGAGGTCGTCCTCGAGGAGGACGACGAGCGGGCGGGGAAGTCATACCTCGCCCGATTGAGGCTCGCTCAACGCGTCGGCCCGGCCATCGAGTTCGATTTCCGCGAAGTCGCCGACAACCGCGGTAGTCTCGCCTGGTGTACCAGCCTGGCCGAGCGCATAACGAGGCTGGCCCGCGAGGTGATCGCCGACCCGGGGGTGGCCGACGCCCGGCCTCGCTAGGACCCACCCGCGCTGGATCCGGGCGGGGGACCTGAACGGCTTCCTCGGCCTCGCCCTCGACAACGTCACGCAGCTCGTCATCCTCTCCTCACTGCTGATCGGCGTCTTCAAGTTCCCGGCCGACCTCGTGCTCCAGCGCATGGTGCCGGGGACCGCGCTCGGCGTTCTTGCCGGCGACCTCGCCTACACGTGGCTGGCCCTGAAGCTCATGCGCCGCACCGGGCGAGAGGACGTCACCGCGATGCCGTTCGGCATCGACACCCCGACCCTGTTCGCGATGGTCTTCGGCGTGCTCGGACCCGTGATGCTCGCGACCGGCGACCCTGTGCTCGCGTGGAAGGTGGGCATGGCGGCGACGATCGCGATCGGCCTCGTCAAGCTTGGACTCGCCTTCGGTGGCGACTGGGCGCGGCGGGTCGTGCCCCGCGCGGCGCTCCTCGGGTCGATCGCGGCAGTCTCGATTCTGTTGATCGCCTTCCTCCCGATGCTCAAGATCCTGCGCGACCCGCTGGTCGGGTTGGTCGCGCTGCTCCTCCTGCTGCTGGCTCTCTTCGGCCGGGTACGGATGCCGTTCGGGCTCCCGGGTGCGTTCGCGTCGGTGCTCGCGGGCACGCTGATCTTCTGGGGCCGCGCCTGGCTCGACCTCGGCCCCGGCAGCGCGATCGCCGTCGGGCCGCTCCGCCTGGCGCTGCCCTGGCCCACGCTCGGCTGGCTCGACGCGCTGCCCGAAACGCTGCCGTATCTGTCGATCGCGCTCCCGTTCGCGCTCGTGACGATCATCGGCGGGATCGACAACACGGAGAGCGCGGCGGCGGCGGGTGACGAATACCGCGCGCGCGACATCCTCCTGACCGAAGCCGCGGCGACCGTCCTGGCCGGATGCTGCGGCGGCGTCATCCAGAACACGCCCTACATCGGCCACCCGGCGTACAAGGCGATGGGCGCGCGCGCCGGGTACACGTTGGCGACGGGGCTCGTGATCGGCGCAGGCGCGGCGGCCGGGACGCTCTCGCTCCTCGTCGCCGTGCTGCCGGAAGCCGCGATCGCGCCGATCCTCGTCTTCATCGGGCTCGAGATCACCGCGCAGGGGTTCCTGGCGACGCCGCCGCGCTACGGCGCCGCGGTCGCCCTCACGTTCGTGCCGGTGGCCGCGGCGGTGGTGCTCATCGAATCGGGAAGCCTCTTCTCGGCGCTCGGCACCTCGCCGGCCGCGCTCACGGGGGACGCCGCGCTCGGCTACCAGGCGCTGCTCGTCCTGGGAAACGGGTTCATCCTGACCGCCGTCCTCTGGGGATGGGCGCTCGCGGCGATCATCGACCACCGATTGGTGCTCGCCGGGCACCTCTTCGTGGTCGCGAGCCTCGCCACGCTCGTCGGCGTGATCCACTCGCCCCTGGCGAGCGGCGCACTCTTCTGGCCGTGGGCCGCGCCCTCGCCGATGCCGGGGCGCCTCGCCGGCGCCTACGGGGGTCTGGCTACGCTCTGCTGGCTCGCCGCGATGCGCGCGCGTCGAATATCTGCTTGACCTCGTTCGTCCCAGGAGTGTTAAATGGTTTTCGTTTTGTGAACATCATCACGATCATTCGTGCCTGTACGAGTTTCACGAGAGGAGGCGCCATGAGCGCGTTCGGGAGGTCGCTGAGCATCGCCGTCGCTGCGATCACGCTCGTCGTCTGGACCGGCGTGGCGGTGGTCTCCGCCCAAGGACCATGGGTGGCGCCGGCCGACGCCAAGGCCATGAAGAACCCGGTGAAGGGCGTCGGGAACGCGAAGAAGGCTGTCGAGACGAACTGCGTGTCGTGTCACGGCCCCATGGGAAAAGGCGACGGCCCGGCCGCCGCCGCGCTGCCTCCGCCGAAGCCCGCGAACTGGACGTCGGCGGCGATCCAGAAGGAAACCGACGGTGAGCTCTTCTGGAAGATCTCGAACGGCCGTGGCGCCATGCCACCCTGGAAGCACCTGCCGGAGCAAGAGCGCTGGGAGATCGTGAACTACATCAGAACTCTGAAGGGAACATAACCAGCACGGCGTCACGGTCACCGTGCCCCGCCGGGACTCCGGCGGGGCGTTTTCGCTCTCGGCCAATGCGCCTCTCCACGATCGATGTCGGCAGCAACACGGTCCGGCTGCTCGTCGCCGACGTGCTCGGCAGGGCGACATGGCAGGTCGTCGACCAGGACCAGACGATCACGCGGCTCGGCGAGGGCCTCGCCCACTCGGGAGCGCTTGGTCAGGCACCGATGGCTCGAACGCTCGCTGTCGTGAGCGGCTACGTCGAGCGCGGCGCCCGGCTCGGCGCGCGTGACATCCACATCGTGGCGACCAGTGCCGTGCGCGAGGCGTCCAACGGCCGCGCCTTTGCGTCGGCGGTCGAACAGGCGACCGGTCGGCGGGTCGACGTCGTGAGCGGCGAAGCCGAGGCCCGCCTCACGCTCCGTGGCGTACGGTACGGCCTCGGCGCGCTGGCGGGCCCCGTCCTCGTGTTCGATATCGGCGGCGGCAGCACGGAGTACGTGCTGGCCGAAGACGACGCGATCCGGTCGATGGTGAGCCTGCGGCTCGGCGTCGTCCCGCTCGCGGAGCGGTTCCCGTTTCCGGGCCCCGTGGACAAGCCACGCTACCGCGAGCTTTATGATGAGGTCCGTACCCGCCTCGACCGCGAGTTGCCGGCGACGATCCGCACCGCCCACGTCGCCCACCTCGTGGGCACGGCCGGCACGGTGACGACGCTCGCGGCGCTCGACCTCGGCCTCAGGCACTACGATCCCGAACGGGTGCAAGGGCACCTCCTGAACCGTCCGACCATCGCTCGGCTCTCGGCCCGGGTGGGTGGGCTCACGGTCGGCGAGCGCGCGGGGCTCCCGTGCCTCGAGCCAGGCCGCGCCGACCTCATCATCCCCGGCATCGCGATCGTGATGGCGACCCTGGACCAGCTTGGGCTCGAGACGCTACGGGTCAGCGAGTACGGGCTGCGCGAGGGCGTCCTGGTGGACGCGATCGAGCGACGCTACGGATCTCGGCCGCGATTTGACACTCCGGGAGGCGCCGACTAGACTAACTCGGTAAGTATGGACGAAATTGCGGTATTGGTGCTCAACTACACCTTTGAGCCGCTGCATTTCACCAACGCCCGCCGCGCGATCACGCTGCTGCTGGCCGGCAAGGCGGAAGCCGTCGAAGCCTCCCCGCGCGTGGTGCGGTCGCCCTCGGTGGCGTTCGCCCTACCCGCCGTGATCCGGCTGGCCATGTACATCCGCAAGCCGTTCCTCGACCGCGTGGCCTTCAACAAGAAGAACATCCTGAGACGGGACGGCTACACCTGCCAGTACTGCAACCGCCGCGGCGAGCGGCTGACCGTCGACCACGTCGTGCCCCGCTCGCGCGGAGGCGAGACGACCTGGGTGAACGTGGTCGCGGCCTGTCTGCGTTGCAATCTGCGGAAAGGCAATCGCCTGCCCGACGAGGTCGGGATGCGACTCATCCGCGAGCCGGTGCATCCGAAGTTCGTGTTCTCGACGCACATGCTGCGACACCCACACGCGCACTCGCTCCTCGACTCGTGGCGCAAGTATCTTCTCGCTGTCCCGACGCCCTCCTGAAGTAGACCGACACGTGTTCCGGTTGTCCTCCGAGTATTCGCCGAGTGGCGACCAGCCGCAGGCGATCGCCGCGCTCACGACCTTCGTCCGCGAGGGCCGCCGCCACATGGTGCTGCGCGGGGTGACCGGCTCGGGCAAGACCTACTCGATCGCCAACGTCGTGGCGAACGTGGACCGGCCGACGCTCGTCATCTCGCCGAACAAGACGCTGGCCGCCCAGCTCTTCAGCGAGTTCCGGGCGTTCTTCCCGTCGAACGCGGTCGAATACTTCGTCTCGTACTACGACTATTACCAGCCCGAGGCCTACATTCCGCAGTCGGACACGTACATCGAGAAGGACGCCCTCATCAACGACGAGATCGACCGGATGCGCCACTCGGCGACCAAGTCCCTCCTGGAGCGGCGCGACGTCATCGTCGTCGCCTCCGTCTCGTGTATCTACGGCATCGGCGAGCCCGACACCTACCAGGGGCTGCACCTCGAGCTCAGCGAGGGCGACCGGATCGACCGGGACGAGATCATCCGGCGGCTCGTCGCGGTCCAGTACGAGCGGAACGACTACGACTTCCACCGCGGCACCTTCCGCGTGCGGGGCGACGTGGTCGAAGTCTTCCCGGCGAACGAGGACTCGATCGCGCTCCGGATCGAGCTCTTCGGCGACGTCGTCGACGCGATCTCGCGGATCGACCCGCTCCGGGGCGCGGTACTCGAGCGCGTCGACCGGGTCCACATCTACCCGGCGAGCCACTACGTCACCGAGGCGAACCAGCTCGCGCGCGCGTTCGAGACCATCCAGGAGGAGCTCGCGGACCGGCTCGCGTTCCTCCGCCAGCGCAACCGCCTGCTCGAGGCGCAGCGGCTCGAGCAGCGGACCCTCTTCGACATCGAGATGCTGCGCGAGCTCGGCTATTGCCACGGGATCGAGAACTACTCGCGTCACCTGACCGGACACCGGCCGGGGGAAGCCCCGCCGACGCTGATCGATTACCTGCCGAAGGACGCGCTGGTCGTCATCGACGAGAGCCACGTCGCCGTGCCGCAGGTCCGCGGCATGTACTACGGGGACCGGTCGCGCAAGGAGGCGCTCGTCGAATACGGGTTCCGGCTGCCCTCGGCGTTCGACAACCGGCCGCTCACGTTCGACGAGTTCACGCGGCTCACGGGCCAGACGATCTACGTCTCCGCGACGCCGAGCCCCTACGAGCTCGATCTCGCGGCCGCCACGCTCGCCGAGCAGGTGATCCGTCCGACGGGGCTCATGGATCCACGCATCACCGTCCGGCCCGCGAAGGACCAGGTCGACGACCTGCTCGGCGAGCTCCGGGCCCGGGCCGAGCGCGACGAGCGTGTCCTGGTGACGACGCTGACCAAGCGGATGGCCGAGGACCTGACCGAGTACTACCAGCAGCTCGGGCTCCGGGTCCGCTATCTGCACTCCGACATCGACACGCTCGATCGGGTCGCGATCATCCGCGACCTCCGACTCGGAAAGTTCGACGGTCTCATCGGGATCAACCTCCTGCGCGAGGGGCTCGACATCCCGGAAGTGTCGCTCGTGGCGATCCTGGACGCCGACAAGGAAGGCTACCTCCGTTCGGCGACCTCGCTCATCCAGACGGCGGGGCGGGCCGCGCGCAACGTCAACGGCGAGGTCATCATGTACGCCGACCAGGTCACGGCCTCGATGGCGGCCACGCTCCGCGAGACCGAGCGTCGGCGTGAACTGCAGCGCGCCTACAACGACGCGCACGGGATCACGCCGGAATCGATCAAGTCCTCGATCCGCGAACTGCTCCAGACGATCTACGAGCGCGACTACTACACGGTGCCGGTGGCGGAACCGGCGGCGGAGACCTTCCAGTCGCCGGCGGCGCTCCAGTCGCGTATCCTCGAGCTGGAGACGCGGATGAAGGAGGCGGCCAAGCGCCTCGACTTCGAGCAGGCGGCCGAGCTTCGGGATAGGCTCAAGTCGCTGCGCAAGCAGCAGCTCAAGTGAGCACGGTCGTGCGAGCTGCAGCCGCAGGCGAGGTGAGCCTGTGAACCTAGTCGTGCGAGCTGCAGCCGCAGGCGAGGTGAGCCTGTGACGCTGGAAGACAAGGTCGCCCGGGTGCCCGACCGGCCCGGCGTGTACCTTTACCGGGACGGCAAGCAGCAGGTCCTCTACGTCGGCAAGGCCGCGTCCCTGCGCAGCCGCGTGCGATCCTACTTTCAGGAGTCTCGTCCGCGCGACCCCAAGACGGACGCGCTGGTGCGCCAGGTCCGCGACCTCGAGTACATCGTCACCGACAACGAGCTCGAGGCCCTCATGCTCGAGGCCAACCTGGTCCGGAAGCACCGGCCCCGGTACAACATCATCCTGCGCGACGACAAGCACTATCCGTTCCTGAGGCTCACCACGAACGAGGAGTTTCCACGGCTGGTGGTGGCCCGGCGGGTGCAGCGCGACGGCGCGCAATACTACGGCCCCTTCTATCCAGCCACCGCGATGCGCGAGACCCTCCGGCTCACGCGCCAGCTCTTCCCCCTGCGCACCTGCTCGATCACGATCGACGGCTCGCTCGAGCGGCCGTGTATCCAGTACGCGATCCACCGCTGCAACGCGCCCTGCACGGGCTGGGAGACCCGCGAGGGATACGCGAAGACGGTGCAGGACGTCATGCACTTCCTGGCAGGACGGGACGAGGAGCTGGCGCGGCGCCTCACCAAGGAGATGGAGGAGGCCGCCGTCGAGCTCAAATTCGAGCGCGCCTCCGTGCTCCGCGACCAGATCCAGTCCCTCAACAAGGTCCGCGAGCGCCAGAAGATCATCTCGACGGACGACGTGGATCAGGACGTCGTCGGCGTCGTGCGCCAGGGGGGCGACGCGTGCGTGGAGCTGTTCTTCGTGCGCAAGGGCCGGCTCGTCGGGCAGGAGCCCTTCTTCTTCGATCGCGTCGCCGGCTGGAGTGACGGCGAGATCCTCTCGGCGTTCGTGCGCCAGTTCTACGGTAAGGCGGTCCCGCCGGCGCCCGAGATCCTCCTGTCCGAGGAGCTGCCCGAGGCGGAGCTCACGACCGAGTGGCTCGCGACGCTCGCCGGCCGCCGCGTGCAGCTGCACGCGCCTCAGCGGGGAACCAAGCGGGAGTTCGTCGCGATGGCCGAGGCGAACGCCGTGATCGCGCTCCAGAACCGCCTCCTCTCCCGCGACAACCGCCAGCAGCTCGTTCTCGAGGAGCTCCAGCGCGCGCTGAGCCTGCCCGGCCTCCCGAACCGCATCGAGGGATACGACATCTCCAACATCCAGGGAACCGAGCAGGTCGGCTCGATGGTCGTCTGGGAGAATGGCGGCCTCAAGAAGGACGACTACAAGCGCTTCCGCATCCGGACCGTCGCCGGCGCCGACGACTTCGCCTCGATGGGCGAGGTGCTCACGCGGCGCTTCGCGAAGGCGCTCGAGCAGGGGAGCGTGCTGCCCGATCTCGTCCTGATCGACGGCGGCCGCGGCCAGCTCAACGTCGCGCTCAAGGTGCTCCAGGATCTCGGGCTCGATTACATCCCGGCCGTCGGGCTCGCGAAACAAGCCGAGGAGGTGTACCAGGCCGACAGCCTGCACCCGCTCGTCCTCGATCCGACGTCGCCCGCGCTCCACACGCTCCAGCGGATCCGGGACGAGGCGCACCGCTTCGCGATCACCTACCACAAGAAGCTCCGGGCGAAGCGCACGATCCAGTCGGTGCTCGACGCGATTCCCGGCGTCGGGCCGACGATCCGGACGAGCCTCCTGAAGACGCTCGGCTCCGCGCGCCGCGTCCGTGACTCTTCGGTCGCCGAGCTGGCGGCGGTGCCGAAGGTCACCCCGAAGCTCGCCCAGCGGATCTTCGACCACTTCCACCCGCCGCCGGCGGGGGAACCACGGTCCACTTCAGACTGTTACAATGGCGGAAGCCAACCAGGCTCAGGGGGAGGTGACGCCTCATGAAGAAGCTCATGGCAATCACGGCGGTAACGGTCGCGCTGGCCTTCACCGCGGGTGGAGCGTTCGCGAGCTCCTGCCCGAAGGTCATCAAGGAGGCCCGGGACGCGGCCGCCACGATGAAGATGGACGATCCGAAGGTGAAGGCGGCGGTCGCCAAGCTGGACGAGGCGCAGAAGCTCCACGACGGGGGCAAGCACGCGGACTCGCTCAAGCTGGCCAACGAGGCCGCGGCGGATCTCGGCGTGAAGAAGTAGTCGCACAAGTTTCGGCGTGGCGCGGCAGATCCCAGGGCCGCGTCACGCCGCAGTCCTGGTCGGAGAGCAGCACTTCTTGCCCCTGCCTGCTAAGGATGTTAAAAATTTAACCGAATCATGTCGACCGACCGGTATCCGTTCCGCGAGATCGAAGCCAAGTGGCAGGGGATCTGGGAAGCGACGAAGCAGTTCCGAGTCCACGAAGATCCCAGCCGGCCGAAGTTCTACTGCCTCGAGATGTTCCCGTACCCGTCCGGCCGGATCCACATGGGTCACGTGCGCGTCTACGCGATCGGCGATCTCCTCGCCCGCTACAAGTGGATGCGCGGGTACAACGTGCTGCACCCGATGGGCTGGGACGCCTTCGGGCTGCCGGCCGAAAACGCCGCCATCGAGCACGGCGT
>Ga0209701_10000242_pt1 | contig 29969 bp, 26 predicted proteins | sample CZO8metaG_4_FD_188356 | JGI IMG/M metagenome (GOLD analysis project Ga0209701, IMG submission 188356) | Vadose zone soil microbial communities from the Eel River Critical Zone Observatory, Northern California, USA - CZOApr15con2H3.8 metaG... | ecosystem: Environmental > Terrestrial > Soil >... | reverse complement strand
GGGAGCGCGCCGAGGGAGCACCATCCCCACATGGGCCCGATCAGGAGGTAGGATCGGCCCGCATGATCTTCGAAGGATTCACGCTCCAGCGGATCGACACGGGCGAGGCGACGATCCGCGTCCGCCACGGCGGGAGCGGTCCGCCCCTCCTGCTCCTGCACGGATATCCGCAGACGCACGTCATGTGGCACCTGCTCGCTCCGCAACTCGCGCGCGAGTTCACCGTCGTCGCCATGGACCTGCGCGGTTATGGCGAGAGCTCGAAGCCGGCGACGGCCCCCGATCACGAGCCCTATTCCAAGCGCGCGATGGCGCGGGATTGCCTCGCCGTGATGGAGCGCCTGGGGTTCCCCCGCTTCGCAGTGGCCGGGCACGACCGCGGCGGACGCGTCGCCTACCGCCTCGCGCTCGATCACCCCGAGCGCGTCCGCAAGCTCGCCGTCCTCGACATCCTCCCCACCGGCGAGCACTTCCGGCGCGCCGACATGGCCTTCGCGCTCGGCTACTGGCACTGGTTCTTCCTCGCCCAGCCCTACCCGTTGCCGGAGAAGCTCATCGGCGCCGACCCGGACTGGTTCTTCCGCCACCGCCCGGGGCGACGGTCGGTGTTCGCGCCCGAGGCGGAAGAGGATTACCTGCGCTGCTTCCGGAATCCCGAGACGATCCACGCCGCGTGCGAGGACTATCGCGCGGCGGCGACCTACGATTTCGCGCTCGACGAGGATGATCGCGCGCGCAGCAGGAAGATCGCGCCGCCCGTCCTCGTCCTGTGGGCCGCGCGCGGATCGCTGCCGGCCTGGTACGACGTCCTCGCCGTCTGGCGCGACTGGGCCGACGACGTCCGTGGCGGCCCCATCCAGGGCGGGCACTTCTTCGCCGAGGAAGCGCCGGACGAGACCTGCGCCGCCTTGCAAGCGTTCTTCGCGGGCTGAGCGCGCAGCTGCTGCGCATCGCGGTCGGCTGAGCTTGTCGTGCGGATGCGCCCTTACGCGGCGCTGAACACCTCCCTGACGCTCGCGGCGTGCTTCCCCGCGAAGTCCGGGAAGGCCTCGGGGTGCACGCACGCGGCCATGATCTCCAGCGACTCGACGATCCGTGGGCCAGGCCGGTTGAAGTAGGCGTTCCCGTCCGCGACGTAGACCCGCGCCCCCCAGCCGCGCGGCAGCGCCTCGCGCAAGACGTCCAGCTCCTCCAGCGTGCGGCCCAGAGGGAACCCGCAGGGCTTCACGATCACGACCTCCGGATCGAGCGCGCCGAGGCCTCCGCGGTCGAGCGTCGGCGCGTACTCCCCGGGGCGCGTCACCAGCGGCTCGCCTCCGGCGAGCGTGACCAGCTCCGGCATCCACATCCCGCCGATCATGACCGGCGCGATCCATTCGATGGTCACCACCCGGGGCCGCCGCCGCAGCAGCGCGGCGCGACGCGCCACCTCGGCGACCCGCGCGCGCAGGTCCGCCACGATCCGCGCCCCGCTCACCCCGCGCCCGATCGCCTCGCCCACGCGGGCCAGGTCGCCCCAGATGTCGTCGAGCCGCATCGGGTGCAGGTTGACGATGGCCACGTCCTTTTGCGCAAGGCGCGCGACGGCGCTGCGGACGTCGTCGAAGGACACGGCGCACACCTCGCACAGGTCCTGGGTGACGATCACGTCGGGCCGGGCTTCGCGAAGCCGGTCGAGGTCGATCTGGTAGATGGCGAGGGCGTCCTTGAGCACTTCGCGCACCGCGGCGTCGATCGCCCGGCTCGAGGGAAGGGGGCCAACCCGCGCGGACGTGAGGACGGGCACGTCCTCGACGCCCGGAGGGAAGTCGCACTCGTGGGACCGGCCGACCAACTCGGCCCGCGCGCCGAGCGCGCAGACGATCTCGGTGGCCGACGGCAGCAGGGAGGCGATGCGCACCGCCGCGAGGATACCCCGCGGCGGACGGTTCCATCGCGCGGGTCAGCGGCGGTGGTCGGACACCAGCCGATCCAGCGCCTCCTGATCGCCTGGGGAGAGTCTCTCTTTTGGAGGCGCCTTGGCGGCGCGGTCCTGCTCCGGCGCGGGCTCTTCCTGGGACGTATGGTCCTCCCAGCGGTCGACGCGGTCCCGTGCGCGGGCGAGCGGCTCGGTTCCCTTGCGCCAGCGCGGCTTGCGGGGCGCGGGATCTCCGGGCACCCGCTCCTTGAGCCACCTCCAAGCGCCGACCGCCTCGGACGCGACCTCGTCCGGCAGTCCCTCCCGCTGCGCCCGCTCCCAGAGCGTCGCCCCGTCGAGGGGCAGCAGGAACAGCGCCGCGGCGGCGGCGGCAGCGCACAGCATCACCACGATCCCGAGGAGGCGGCGGAGACGCCCGAGGAGCATTGCCACGATGATCGCCCCGCCGCACAGAAGCAGCAGTTTGGCCATGCGGGAGAAGTGCCACCAAGTGGTTGGGTAGGCGACTTTTCTGCCGCTCCACCCCGCCCCGTCGGGTCAGCGCGGCGCCGGCTCCGGCAGTCCGCTCACCGCGCCGGCCCCCCAGCAGTCCACCTGGTACCCGGCCGCGGCGAGGGCGACCTGCAGCTGCCCCTGCCGCAGGCCGTAGGCGATCTGCTGGCCGACGAGCGTCAGCGGAACTCCGTAGCCGTCGATCGCGGACCACTCGGCGCGCGCTCGCAGCGACGATTCGATGTCGCGCTCCTCGAAGGGCACGCCGTGCTTCCGCAGGCACTGGCGAAGCCGCTCGCACACCGGGCACCAGCGCGTGGTGTAGACGACCACGTGGTCCGCGGCGTTGCCGGGCCGCGGGTCGAAGTACCAGGCCGACCCCCGATCCACGATCAGCGCGGCGACCGAGATCGCCAGGAGCGCCCACAACACTCGCGTGCGCGCCTCGCGCCGCCCCTCGGGGCTGACCGCCCACCTGTGCCAGGCGCTTCTCCAATCCACGGGTCGAGCATAGATCGCGCGTCCTCACTGCAAGCATGGACCGGCTGGCGGCGGTGCAGGTCCCGCTCGCTGCTCTTCCCACCACCTGCGCAGGGTCCCTCTCTACCTTCCCTTCCCGCGCGGACCGGTCCGCGACCCGGAGGGACGATCCATGAAGCGCTTCCTGTTGACCCTGACCTTCATCACCTACCTCGCCGCCGACATCGACATCGTCCAGGGCAAGCACGACATCCGGTCGGCGCTGGCGTGGCGGCCAACCCGGACGCCAGGGAGGCTTCGCTGAAGCGCACCGTCGCCGGCGGGGACGCGTGCGCCGCCCCATCGGCGGCGACTGAGCCGGTTTCCCGTGGTCGGACTGTTCGCCGGGATGCTCGCGCTGGGCGAACGGCTGACCGCGGCGCAGCTCGCCGGGAGCGCGCTGGTCGCGACCGGGCTGGCGCTGCCGGTGGCGGCTGGCTTCTGACAGCGCCGCTCCTGAACCCGACACGGATCCAGGAGCGGCGAAAGGCTCCTTACTTCGAGGCGGCGGCGGCGGTCTTCAGCGGCGCGGCCTTCGCGCCGGCCGGGTCCATCTTCGAGGCGCCATGGAAGAGCGCGCCCTTCTGGATGACGAGCGACGGCGTCTCCAGATCGCCCCGCACCTTGCCGGTGTCGTGGATCTCGACCGCGGTCTTCGCCTTGATGTTCCCGTTCACCTCGCCGTGGACGGCGATGGTGCCACAGGTAACGTCGGCGTCGATGCGCGCCGCCTCCCCGACCACCAGCACGTCGTTGGTGACGATGGAGCCGATGAACCGGGCGTCGATGCGGACGGTGCCTTCGAAGGTGAGCTTGCCCTCGAAGCGCGCCCCGCGCCCGAGAAGCAGATCGCTGCCCGGGGCCGGGGCCGGCGCGACCGGGGCCTCGGGGGCCTTCGTCGCGGCGACGGGCTCCTGCCGCTCGGGCGTGGGCTGGGCCAGGGCGACGCTCGACTTGCGATCGTTGACGGACGTTTCAGCGTTGTTCCAGAGCGACATGAAGCCTCTTTTTCGCCGGTGGACAGGCAAGCGAGCAGGCGCCCGGCGCGGCAACTTGCTCCCTCTCCTACCCACCGCCGCGCGGAGGTATTCCGGCGATCGACCCGCGCGGGTCGGGACCCGGCGCGCTCTACAGCCCGAGCAGCATCTGCTCCAGCAGCTGGTTCCCCTCGAGTCTCCCGGCATGGGAGCGCGCGCACTTTGCCCAATCCAAGGCGTAGGTCGCCATGTAATTTGCGCACATACGATGGCGGCGAACACGCCAAATCCGCGAGATCCCTGGGCGGGCCTGCCAGGCCCGGCTTGCCTTCCGCGCGCGCGAGGCCGTACACCCTTCGCATCTTTCCGGGGGTCCCTCGTGCTGAAGAAGCTGCTGCTCGCCGTCGTCGTGGTCCTCGCCGTCTTCGCGGTCTTCGTGGCGACCCGGCCCAGCTCGTATCGCGTGTCCCGGGCCCAGGCGATCGCGGCCCCGCCCTCGTCCGTTTACGCGTTGGTGGCGGACTTCCACCAGTGGGACAAGTGGTCGCCGTGGGCGAAGCTCGATCCGGCGATGAAGACCACCTACGGCGGCCCGGTCGCCGCGGCCGGCTCCTCGTACGCGTGGAGCGGCAACGACAAGGTGGGCGAAGGCAGGATGACCATCGTCGAGGCCAAGCCCGGCGAGCGGGTCCGCATCCGGCTCGAGTTCATCAAGCCTTTCGCGTCGACGAGCTCGACCGAGTTCGAGTTCGCGCCGAAGGGCGGCGGGACGCAGACCACCTGGACGATGGTGGGCCACAACGAGTTCGTGGGGAAGGCGTTCTCCGTGTTCATGAACATGGACAAGATGATCGGGAACGACTTCGAGAAGGGCCTGTCGCAGCTCAAGGCGGTCGCCGAGGCGGCGGCCCCGGCGGCCGCGGCGGCGCGCTGAAGCCCCACGCCTGCTGAGCTACCATCGCGCCGTGCGAGACGGCACCGCCGACGTGGTGGTGGTCGGCGCCGGCGTGATCGGCGCCAGCGTCGCCTGGCACCTCGCCGCGCTCGGGGTGCGCGACGTGCTGGTGGTGGACCGCGGCGCGGCGCCGGGGGAAGGCAGCACCGGCCGCGCGACCGGCGGCTTCCGCGCCCAGTTCGGGACCTCGATCAACGTGCGCCTGTCGCTGCTCGCGCGCGAGAAGCTTCGCCGCTTCCGCGACGAGGTGGGCGCCGATCCGGGATACCGTGCATGCGGGTATCTGTGGCTGGCGCGCGCCCCGGGCGAGCTCGACATCTTGCGCGCCGCGCAGCGGGTGCAGCACGAAGCAGGGCTCGCCGAGGCGCGGATGGTGGAGCCGCCCCGGATCGCGGAGCTCAATCCGGCAGCGAGCCTGGACGGCGTGATCGGCGGCGCGTTCTGCCCGTCGGACGGCTTCCTCCGGCCGCTGGACCTCCTGCGCGGGTACCTCGACGGCGCCCGCCGGCTGGGAGCGCGGGTCCGCCTCGGCGAGGAGGTGACGGCGCTCCCACGCCGCCCTGGCGGACGAATCGAGAAGGTGCGGCTCGCCGGCGGGGAGATCGCCTGCGGCACGGTGGTGAACGCGGCGGGCGCGTGGGCCGGGACGCTGGGGCGCCTGGCGGGGGTGGAGGTGCCGGTCGCGCCTCTCCGCCGCCAGGTGGCGTGCACCGCGCCCTGCCCTGCGCTGCCGGAGGACATGCCGATGACCCTCTGGCCCGGCGACGGCTTCCACCTCCGCGTGCGTGACGGACGCGTGCTGCTGCTCCGGCCGACGAAAGGCGCCGCCGATCCCTTCCGCGCCGAGGTGGAGGACGCGTGGATCGACGAGGTGCGGTCGATCGCGGCGGATCGCGTCCCGGCGCTGGCCGGAGTGGAGATCGATCGCGCGCGCTGCTGGGCCGGCCTCTACGAGATGTCGCCCGACGGGCACGCGCTGCTCGGCCGCGCGGCCGGTTGCGAGAACCTGGTGCTGGTGAACGGCTCCTCCGGGCACGGCGTCATGCACGCTCCCGCGCTGGGGGCGCTCGCCGCCGAGCTGATCGTGCATGGCGCGCCGCGCTCGCTCGACGTGCAGGCGCTCCGGCCGACCCGGTTCGAGGAAGGCGCGCCCCTCGGCGATCCCGGGCTTCTCTGAAGAGCTGCTTCAGGCCGTCCGGCCGCTAGCTCTTCTTGTGGTGCAACGGGCAAGCGTCGAGCGCGGGCGCCGGATCGAGCGCGTCCTTGCCCTGGAGCACCTTGGTGACCTTGCCGCCAGCGTCGATCACGAAGGTGACCCGGTCGGCGTAGGTCTTCCCGTTGTGTTGCATCTCGACTCCGTAGGCGCGCACCACCTCGCCCTTGGGATCCGCGAGCAGCGGGAACGGCAGCTTCAAGCTCTCGGCGAACTTCTTCTGCGTGTCGAGATCGTCCATCGAGACGCCCAGGACCTGGGCGTTCTTGTCGGCGAACCGCGAGGCGATGTCGCGGAACGCCGACAGCTCCTGCGTTCAACCCGAGGTGAAGGCCTTGGGGAAGAAGGCCACCACCACCGACCGGCCGCGCAGGTCCTTGAGGCTCACCGGCTTGCCGCCGGACGACTCCAGGGTGAACGACGGCGCCGCCTGTCCCGGCTCCGGACGGGCCGACGCGACCAGGAACATAGCTGCAAGAAGGGCATGTGTCATGCGCCGCTGCATATACGCAAGCGGCCTCTTGCGCCACCCTGCCGCTCGCCGGCACCCCGGCGAAGGTCGGCCAGCCGGGCAGGCGCTCGCTGCTCCGCTCAGTGGGTTGCGCGTGCCTAGCTTCCTCGCGGGGGGTCGGATGGGGGGTCGGGTCCAGCCCAGGGACCTCGAGCGGCTGTCGAGCGCCGTATCTTCGCGCCGCGCGGAGGCGCTCGCCGCCTGGAGCACCGCGGTGCGGGAGGCGGCTCGGGCGCGCGGACGCGAGCCCTTGCTGCTCGAGCTCGGGCCGGCGCTGTTCGCACACCTGCTGGAGGACCCTTCCACGTTGGAGCTGCCGGCCGGAGCCGATCCGGCGCAAGTCTCCGAGGAGCTAGCGCTCCTTGCCGAGGCGCTCGAGCCCTTGCCTCGCTCGGGGGCCCGCGCGGCCGCTCGCGCCGTGGCCGAGCTGCAGCGCGCCGCCGCGGAGCAAATCGCGCGGCGGCGGCAGCAGGCGATCCGCGCGCTCGATCGCGTGCTCGCCGCGCCCGATCCGGAGACGCTGCTGGAGGCGCTGCTCGAGTCGGCGCCTTCGGTCGACTCTTGCGCGCTCTATGCCGCTCGCGAGGGCACTCTGCGGCGCGAGGCGGCGGCAGGCCTGTCGCGCGACCTGCCCGATGCGCCGGACGCCCTGGTGCAGCTGGCGGCGCGGGTCCGCGAGCCGGTCAGCGCGGGGGACGCCTCGCAAGAACCGCTGCTCGAGGGATCGCCCGTGGCCGCGGCCGGCCTGCGCACGCTGGCCGCGCTGCCGCTGGTCGAGGGCGGCGCGCTGGCCGGAGTGCTGGAAGCCGGATCGCGGACGGCCTGGCAGCTTGGCGAGGTGGAAGAGCTGCTCCTGCGGGCCGCGGCCGCGCGCGCGGGCCCGCTCCTCGCCCAGCAGCAGGCCCGGCAGCGCATCGCCGAGCTGGAGCGCCGCCTCGCCCTGCAAAACGACCTGGCACGGATCCTCTCCCGGTCGCCGTCGACCGAGGAGGCGATGCGCGGCGTGCTCGGCGCGGCCTGCACGCACCTCGGCTGGGACGCGGGGGCGGCCTGGGTGCTCGACGCCGATGGCACGCTGCGCTGCCGGGCGACCTGGTCGCAAGATGGCTTCCCCGCGGAAGTGCTGCACGACCTGTGCGCCGGCGCGGGCGCCGACGGCCTGCCGGGGCGAGTGGTCCGGTCGGGCGAGCCGCTGTGGAGGTCCGGTCTCCCGGAGGCGAGCGACCTGCCCCGATCGGAGGTGTTTGCCCGCGGCGGGGTCCGCACCGCGTTCGTGGTGCCGATGGGCGTGGGCGGCGAGACGCTCGGAGCGCTCGAGCTGTTCTCCCGCGCCGTGCAGGAGCCCGCGAGCCGCGAGCCGATCGAGACGCTGGGCCGGCAGGTGGGGCAGTTCCTCCGCCGGGCCCGCGCGCAGGACGAGATCCGGGAGAGCGAAACGCTGAAGGCGAGCATCCTCGCCTCGGCGCTGGACGCCTTCGTGGCCATGGATGCGCAGGGCCGCATCGTCGAGTGGAACGCGGCCGCGGAGCATACTTTTGGCTGGAAGCGGGAGGAGGTGGTCGGGGTCCCGCTCGCCGAGGTGATCATCCCGCACCGGCTGCAGGCGACCCATTCCGAGGCGCTGCGCAAGCACGTCGAGACCGGGCAAGCCGGGGCCCTCATCGGGAACCGGGTGGAGATGCCGGCCATGCACCGCGATGGCCGCGAGTTCCCGGTCGAGCTGGCGGTGACGCGCATCGACCGGCCGGGCGGCGCGCTCTTCACTGGAGCCCTGCGCGACATCACCGAGCGCAAGCGCGCCGACCGCGCCGCCCGGCGCGTCACCGAGACGTTCCAGGCCCTCATCGAGGCATCGCCGCTGCCGATCATGGCGCACGACGGGGACGGCAACCTGCTCATCTGGAACCGCGCCGCGGAGCAGGTGTCCGGGTGGAAGCGCGCCGAGGTGCTGGGGCAGCCGGATCCGTTCCTGCCCGCCGAGGCACACGTCGAGGCGCAAGGCCTCTCCGGGAACGGCAGCCACGTGGCGACCGGGATCGAGGTCCGGCGCCCGCGCAAGGACGGGACGCCGGTCGACCTCTCCATCTCCGTTGCTCCGTTGCGGATGGGCCGCGGCGGGCGGCCGGGCACCATCGCGATCGCCGCCGACATCACCCAGAGCAAGCGCGCCCAGAGCGAGGCCGAGGAGACGGCCCGCTTCCGCGAGCACTTCGTCGGGATCGTCGGCCACGACCTGCGCAACCCGCTCACCGCCATCGTGACCGCGGCGCAGCTCCTCCTCCGCCACGGAGGGCTGTCGGATCGCCAGGCCCGCACCGTCTCGCGCATCGCCGCCAGCTCGGAGCGGATGGCGCGGATGATCGGCGACCTGCTCGACTTCACCCGCAGCCGGCTGGGCGGCGGCTTCCCCATCCAGACCCGGCGCATGGACCTGCGGGAGCTGTGCCAGGCGGTGATCGAGGAGCTGGAGCTCGCCTATCCGGAGCGCACCATCGAGTTCGAGGCCCACGGCGACGCCTGGGGCAACTGGGACCCGGACCGCGTCGCGCAGGTGGTCTCCAACCTGGTGGGGAACGCGCTGCAGCACAGCCCGGAGAGCGGCACGGTCCGCGTGGACCTCCGCGACGAGGGCGACCGGGTGCTGCTCGAGACCTCGAACGCGGGACCGCCCATCCCCCGCGAGGTGCTGCCGCACATCTTCGAGCCCGGCCGGCGCGGGCCGGCCGGCCGCGGACGCACCGAATCGAGCGGCCTCGGCCTCGGCCTCTACATCGTGCAGCAGATCGTGCTCGCGCACGGAGGCGAGATCTCGGTGCGTTCCTCGGCGGAGGAGGGGACCACGTTCACCGTGTCGCTCCCGCGCCGTTCCCGCGCGCTCCCCTGAACTGCGTTACCATGCCTCGCGGTGCGGTTCCTCTCGCGCGAAGGGCGCAGCAACCTCGTGCAGTACGGGCTGCGCCGGCACTTCTACACCGACGTGTACCACTCCTGGCTTCGGGCGCCCTGGCGCGTGGCTCTGGGGGCCGTGACCGTGCTGTACCTCGTGGTGAACTGCCTGTTCGCGGTGGCCTACCTCCTGGTGGGCGGCGTGGAAAACCTGGGTCCGCGGTCGTATGCCGACGCGTTCTTCTTCAGCGTGCAGACCATCGCCACCATCGGGTACGGGCACATGGTGCCGATCTCGCACGCGGCCAACGCGCTGGTCACGCTGGAGTCGCTGATCGGCCTCATCGGCGTGGCCATGGCGACGGGTCTCATGTTCGCCAAGTTCGCCCGCCCCACTGCCCTCGTCCTGTGGAGCGATCTGGCGGTGGTCGCGACCTTCGAAGGCGTGCCGTCGCTCATGTTCCGGGTGGCCAACCAGCGGGGCAACCAGGTGGCCGAGGCGCAGATCCGGGTCACCCTGCTCGTCTCGGAGGAGACCAGCGAGGGCATCCCCATCCGGCGCAACATCGACCTGCACCTCCGGCGCAGCCAGTCCACGGTCTTCGCGCTCAGCTGGACCGTGGTCCACCCGCTGACGCCGGAGAGCCCTTTCGTGACCCACACGCGAGAGCAGCTGCGCGCGGGCAATGCTGAGATCATCGCTTCGCTGACGGGGCTCGACGACGCGTTCAACCAGACCATCCACTCCCGGCACTCGTGGTCGATGGACGAGATCGCCTGGAACGCGCGGTTCGTGGACATCATCGGGACCCTTCCCGACGGGCGCCAGGGAGTCGACTACCGGCGCTTCCACGACGTCCTGCCGCTGGAACGGCAGACGGCGGACGACCGGCCTTGACCGGGACGCCGGGCCTGGGCAGCCTCGCGCCATGAGATCGGCCTGGGCAGTCGCGATGGGATTCGCGCTCGCCTGCGCGTGCGCGAGCAGCCAGACCGGCGCGACGGGGAAGGCCGCTCCTTCCGCCGCGCCCCCGCCGGCGACAAAGGCCACGTCCGGGGCCGCGCCCGCGGCGACGGCCGCTCCCGGGCCAATGACCGCCGCGGAGGCGGCGGAGAAGGCGCACGAGGAATGGAGCCGCTCGCGCGGCGGCGGCGGCGGCGACTCGGCGCGGGGGAACCCGGACGCGAGGGAGCGCCCCGCCCCTCCGCAGGCGGGCGGACCGGACGAAGCGCCGTGCGCGAACGACGCCGACTGCACGCTCACGCGCGTCGCCCCGGGAAGCTGTTGCGCCAGCTTGTGCTCCCCCCGGGCGGTGACGCGGGCGCGCGGCGCCGAGCTCGAGCAGCGCAGCGCCGGGTGCCGGGGCTGCGTGGAGCCGCTCTGCCGCGATCCCGGGCGCGTCGAGGCCACCTGCCGCGCCGGCCGCTGCGTCGCGCGGCAGGTCGCGTCGCCGGATTAGCCGCCGCCGTATTTCGTTCAAGCCGCCGCCGGCGCGCGGCCGTTGGTGGCGCCGCCGCCCTGCCCGCCGCGAAGCCCGGTCCACAGGGCGCTCACGACCAGCACCAGGAGCACGATGGCCTGCGAGAGAAGGCCCTCGCGCGTCGCGTACACGCCGAGGGCGCGCACCTCGAATCCGCCCCACACCGTGAGCGGAACCAGACCGACCTCCTGCAGCGCGCGCACGCCGTTCCCCACCATCAGCACGGCGAGCAGGCAGAGCAGCACACCACACGAAAGCAGCAGGGGACGCGGCTTGAGCCGGCGGCCCAGCTTCTGGAAGGCGGCCACCAGCGCGACCAGCGCCAACAGGCCCACCGCGGCGCCGAGCGCCACCGACCCGCGTTCGCCGGGCGATTCGAGGAGCAGTCCGCGGAAGAAGAGCACCACCTCGAACATCTCCCGGTAGATGGCGGCGAAGGCGAGGCCGAACACCACCAGCGCGCTCCCGGCCTGCAGGGTGCGCGTGGAGAGGAACGACACCAGCCGCCTGGCGCTGGCGGCGGCGAGCAACCAGTGGCTCGCGTACAGGAGCAGGGCCGCCGTGACGAGCTGGAGCGCGCCTTCCACCATCTCGCGGCTCGCGCCCGAGACTCCCAGCAGCGCTCCCGAGGCCCACCAGGTGAGCGCGCCCGCGCCGAGGGCCGCCGCCCAGCCGAAGTGCACGGCGCGCGCGTCGCCCGTCCGCCCCGCCTTGCGCAACAGAGCGAGCAGCGCCGCGACCAAGAGGGCCGCCTCGACGCCCTCGCGCAGCGCGATGACGAGCGCGGCCACGAACGCGACCAGCGCGCCTCCGGGCCCGCGCACGTCCGCCTTCTCCAGCAGCGCATCGAGGCGCGCGGCGGGAGGACCCGGGTCGCCGGGGCCTCCCTTGCCCGCGGAGCCGCCCGGACCGCCCTTCCCCGGCCCCCCGTCCAGCGCGACCCGCACGGCCAGGAATTCGCGCTCGATGTCGGAGACGAGCTGCGCGGCGCGCGTGCGCAAGCGGGGCTCGTGCGGCTCGAAGTGGTCGAGGTAGGCGGAGATGAGCGTCCGCTTCGCTCCCGCCCGATCCCCGGAGGCCGCCTGGGCGAGCGCCTTCTGCACCTCGCGGCGCGTCTCCGACAACCCGGAAGACGCGTCGTGCGCCTCGACGAACGGGCCCGCCCGCAGCGCGCCCAGCGCCTGTTCCTGGTCGCGCGGCGAGAGCCCGGCCGCCGCCAGCCGCGCCAGCAGCGCCTCGTCGGGCTGGGTGGCCAGCTCGCGGTAGTCGGTCGGCAGCAGCGCGGCGCGAGCGAGCCGCAGGCCGCGCTGCGGGTCGGCCGGAGCGGGATGGGCCAGCGAGAGCACGAAGTAGGCGAGGTCCCAGCGCGCGGCGTCGTCGAGCGCCTCCTCGTAGCCGGGCATCGCGGTGCCCGGGACGCCGTACGTCGCGGCGCTGAAGATGCGCTGGGGGCTCGAGCCGCGCACCTCGTCCGGCGCGGCGAACGACGGCGGCTGCGTGGAGAGCTCCAGCTGTTCCTTCGGCGGAGCGTGCCCGCCCGCCCCGTGGCAGGCGGCGCACGCCTGCGCGTAGAGCTGCGCGCCGCGGGCGAGATCCGGCGGGCGCGGCGGCAGGAGCGCGACGCGGAAGCGCTGGGCGATCTCGTCGCGCACCGCCCGCGCCTGGGCGGTCACTTCCGGCGGAGGTGCCCGCGCTTCGATCCGGGCGCGCAGCGCGTCGAGGCGCTCCGCCAGATCGGCGCCCTGCGCTCCCGCCTCCTCGCGCAGCTCCTGCGCGGCCTCCGACACGAAGTTCTGCTGCTCGGCGTGCTCGTCCGGGGAGAGCACCTCTCCCGAGGGACCCACCGCGCGCGGGTAGTCCCCCGCCACGTAGTCGAGCAGCGCCACCGCGCGGCGCAGGTTCTGCCCCGGCTGCCCCAGCGCCGGGGCGGCGGCGATGAGGGTGAAAATGAGAATCAGTCTCAACACCGCCGGACAGGATACTGGCCGGGCGGGCGGTTGTCACTCCCCCCCGAACCGTGGCAAGCCGTCGCACTCACATGCCCTTGAGACTGCCTCGCTTCTTCCTGCGCACCCGCGACGACGGCGCCACACACTCCGAGGCGGCGCACATCCCCGGCGGGCGTTCGGTGCGCGACCTGGTGTTCGGCGCCAACGACGGCCTGGTGGCGGCCTTCGCGGTCGTCTCCGGCGTCCACGGCGGCGACGTGTCGCCCCACATCATCCTGCTCGCCGGGATCGCGGAGTTGATCGGCGGCACCATCGCGATGGGCCTGGGCGCCTTCCTCGCCGCCAAGTCCGAGCGCGAGTACATCCTCTCCGAGCGGGCCCGCGAGGAGTACGAGGTGGAGCAGTTCCCGCACGAGGAGCGGCGGGAGGTGCGCTCCATCTTCGAGCAGAAGGGTTACCGCGGGCAGGCGCTGGACACCATCGTCGAGCACGTCACCGCGGACCCCAAGTTCTGGGTGGACACCATGATGACCGAGGAGCTGGGGCTCTCGGTGGCCCCGACCACGCCTCCGCTGCGGTCGGGGCTCGTGGTCGCCCTCGCGTACGCCGTCGGCGCCGCGTTCCCGGTCCTGCCGTACGGGTGGTCCTTGACGGTGGACCGCGCCTTCGCGCTGTCGATCGCGCTCACGCTCACCGCGCTCTTCGGCGTCGGCGCCGCCAAGACCAGGATGACCGGGCGACCCTGGCTGCGCAGCGGGCTCGAGTCCGTCCTCGTCGGCGCGATCGCCGCAGCCGCGACGTTCTTCGCCGGCCGGCTCGTCGCCGGGGGGCTCGGATGAGCGATGCTCCCGAGCGGGAGCTGGCGCGCGCGCTCGAGCAGGGACTGCGCGACGGCTTCGCCGAGCGCGGCAAGACGGCGCTGCACCTGGCCGAGCTGCTCCTGGACGCCGTGGACGAGGCGCTGCCCCTGGCGCACGGCAGGGGCAGCGCGGCCGGCCTGGAGCTGCTCGCGCAGCGGGCGGACGTGTACGGGTGGGACGGTCCGCCCGGCTGGGACGAGGTGCTGGCGCGCGGGATCGGCGAGCGCGGGGAGCTGGACGCGGGCGCCGCTCCCCTGGGTGGCCTGGGGGAGCCCAGCGACCGCGAGGGCCAGCGGCAACTCGCGGCCGCGCGCGTGCGGACCGAGGCACGGCGGCTCGTCGCCCTGGGCCGCGAGGCGGCGCAGCTGGGCGCCTCCTCGGGCGCCTCCGCGACCGAGCTGGTCGCGCACCCGACACTGCCCCCGGGCGGGATCCTGGTCGCCGCCCACGCCTCGCTGCTGCGGCTCCTGGCGCTCTCCTCGGCGAGCACGCTCCTGGATCTGCCGGAGGACCTGCAGGCGGGCACGCTGCCGTCCCCGGCGCTCGATGCGATCCTCGCCGAGATGGACGCCCGCGCTGCGTCGGGCAGCGACTTTGCGGGCGCGCAGGAGGAGTGGCTCGCCCGCCTCCTGCGGGAGAACGCTTCGGCGGCGGAGCCGTCGTTCCGCACCTTCTTCGCCGGCGTGTCGCAGTCGCTGCGGCTCGCGCTCTCGCTCCGCGCCTGGCGCGAGCATGCGCGGAGCGGCCAGCTCCCGGCCGACCTCGAAAGCGTGGTCGGCGCCATCGGCGCCTGGCAGCCGGAGCGGTGGCAGGCGCTGCGCCACGGAGTCCCGGCGGCGTGGGTTCGCGAGCTGTGCCCCGCGCAGCCGGAAGCGCCGCCGCTCTCGCGCCTCGCTCACGAGTGCGACCTGGCCCTCGATCTCGCCGGCAGGTTGTGGACCGCGCGGGGCCTCTCGCTCACCGGATTCGCCGCGCTCGCCACGCTGCTCTTCGCCCGCACCTGCTCCGCCCTGGCGCTCCGCGAGGAGCTGGGCTGAAGCTCCGCGGCGAAGCGATTGGCGGCGGCAGGCGCACCGCGTTACCATCGCCGCGAACGGAGGTCCACGATGCCGGCCGATCCCTGGAGCACCCCCACCTCTTACGAGACGAGCGCCGCCGCCGAGGCGACCTTCCTCGCCAAGGTCTACCGCTGGATGGCGGCCGGCCTCGCGCTGACCGGCCTGTTCGCCTACGCGGTGGTGACGAGCCCGGGGCTCCAGCGCACAATCCTCGGCAACCCGATCGTCTTCTTCGGCCTGCTGATCGGCGAGCTGGTCATGGTCGTCGCCTTCACGCGCGTCGTGCAGCGGGCGAGCTTCGGGACCGCGGCGGCGATGTTCCTCGCCTACTGCGCGCTCTCGGGGCTGACCTTCTCGGTCATCTTCCTCGCCTACACGCGCGAATCGATCGCCTCCACCTTCTTCATCACCGGCGGCACCTTCGCCGCGATGAGCGCCTACGGCACGCTGACCAAGAAGGACCTCACCGGCTGGGGCCAGTTCCTGATGATGGGCCTCATCGGCGTCGTCATCGCGCTGGTGGTCAACATCTTCCTCCGCTCGGACGCGCTGGGGTTCGTGCTGAGCTGCGCGGGCGTGGTGGTCTTCACCGGCCTGACCGCCTACGACGCGCAGAAGATCAAGGGGTACGCGCACGCGGGCGACGAGCGGCTGGCGCTGCACGGCGCGCTCACGCTGTACCTCGACTTCATCAACCTGTTCCTCATGCTGCTCCGCCTGTTCGGCCGCCGTAAGTAGCCGTGCAGGCTGAGGTCCGGCCGCAGCCGCGCTGGGACCGCGGCGCCTTCTTCGACGTGGATGGCACGCTGGTCAAGACCAACGTGGCGCACGCGTACGCCTATTACGTCTTCAACCGCGGAACGGTGCTCGGCGCGCTGGGGCGGATCGTCAAGGGCCTGGCGATGGCGCCGCTGTACAAGGCCGCCGATCTCTACAACCGCAAGGTCTTCAACGAGCTGTTCTACCGATCGTACCGGGGCCTCAGCGAGGATCGGCTGATCGAGCTGGCCGACCGGCTGTGCGAGGACGTGCTCGCGCCCGCGGTGTACCCGGGCGCGATGGACATCCTCGCCGAGGCGCGGCGGGGCGGCTGCAAGATCGTCCTGTGCACCGGCGCCATCGACATCACCATGCGCCCGCTGGTGCGGCTGCTCGGCGCGGACGACCTGATCGCCAACTCGCTCGAGTTCGTGGAAGGGTTCGCCACCGGCAAGGTGATCCCGCCCATCGTGGAGGGCGCGCACAAGGCGCGGCGCATCCGCGACTACTGCGTCGAGCACGGGCTGAAGCTGGACCTGTCCCACGCCTATTCCGACAGCCTCTCCGACTACCCGATGCTCGCCGTCGTCGGCCGGCCGACCGCCGTGAACCCGGACCCGCGCCTGCGCGCGCACGCCCGCGCGTACGAGTGGCCGATCCTGGATCTCCGATAGGGCAAGGGCGTTCCACGCCCGTTCGCCGGTTCACAAAGCACGGTCGCCAGGCGGGGTTGCGGGCGGAGGGGCGAGCGCCCAGCTTCCGGCCATGCGGAACTGGTGCGCGGCGGCAGCGGTCTGTGCGTTCCTTTCGTGCTCGAAGAGCGGGGGCATCCAGCCGATCGACGGCGGAATCGACGGCGGGCCCGGCGGCACCTATCCGCACGACCGCCCGGCCGGGTACGTCAACCCGATCCCCGCGGAGAACGCGCTGCCCGGCGACCCGGGCTGGGCACTCATCCGCGGCGACGGCGCTCCGTCCGGCTCGGCCGCCGCCAAGCGGACGGTGCACGTCGAGGCCTATGCGGATCGGGTCTCGGCCAAGGCAGGCGAGAGCCTCCAGGTGATGGCGAACATCCCCGCCACGGCGGGCGGCACCATGGGCGTGCGCTGGGCGCTCTATCGCTTGGGCTGGTACGGCGGCGCGGGCGCGCGGAAGCTGGCCGAGGGAACGGCGACCGCGGGACCGCAGCCGGCCTGCCCGCCCGACCCGGGCACGGGCCTCGTCCAGTGCCATTGGTCGCCGGCGTTCACCGTCCAGGTGCCGGCGGACGCCGTCAGCGGCCTCTACCTGGTGCGCGTCCTGCGCGACGAGCCGTTCCCTTACGGCACCTACGTCCCGCTGGTCGTCAAGGACGACCGGATGAGCGACCTCTACTTCCAGGCGAGCGTCACCACCTACCAGGCCTACAACCGCTGGATGGGCGAGTCGCTCTACGACGACCAGCTCGGCCTCTCCAGCCGCTTCGCCGTCAAGGTCAGCTTCGACCGCCCCTACATCCACGATTACGGCGCCGGCCACGTGCTCCGCTACGAGGCGCACATGGCCAGCTTCCTGGAGCGCAGCGGGTACGACGTCAGCTACACCACCAACCTGGACGTCACGCGGGAAGGGTCGGGCTCCCTCCGGCGGCACGGCGCGTTCCTCAGCGTGGGCCACGACGAGTACTGGGACGGCCGGCAGCGCGGCGCGGTCGAGTCGGCGCGCGACGCCGGCACGCACGTCTTCTTCTTCGGCGCGAACGCCGCGTACTGGAAGGTGCGGCTGGAGAACCCAGGCGGCGACGGGAACGCGCGCCTGATGACCTGCTACAAGGTGCGCCCGCAGACCGACCCGCTCGCCGGCGATCCGGTGCAACGCACCGGCCGCTACCGCGACGCGCCGATCAACCGGGACGAGGAGGCGCTGGTCGGCACCATGTACGAGGAGCAGGTGCTCTTCGGGCAGGCGTGGGTGGTGCAGGGCGCGTCGAGCTTCGTCTACGAGGGCACCGGGTTCCACGACGGCGATCACGTGCCGGGGCTGGTCGGCTACGAGTACGACCGCCGGTTCGAGAACGACACGCCCGGCCCGGCGACGGTGGTGGCGACCTCGCCGGTCGTGGACATCTTCAACCGGCCCGGTGCCTCGGACGCAGTGGTCTACCGGGCGCCCAGCGGCGCGCTGGTGTTCGGCGCCGGGTCCATCTACTTCCCGCTCGGGGTGGACGACTTCGCCACCGGGCCGTACCACGGCAAGCGCGACCCGCGCATGGAGCGGATGGTGGCGAACCTGTTCAAGTCGGCCCTCGGTCTGCCGGTGCCGGCGCAGCTCTCGACGCCCCGCGCGCCGCTGTACGGCCAGCCGCTGGCCGCGTGGGCGGCGTCGGTGGCGACGCTGGCGAGCGCCCTTCCGGGTCCGAGCAGCGTCGCGCAGCTTCCCGACGGCTCGTTCGTCTACTCCGATCCGCGCGGCCACCAGATCCACCGCGTCGGTCAGAGCGCGCCATACGCGGGGACCGGAATCCCCGGCTCCGATCGGCAACCGGTCTCCGGCGACAGCGCCCACTTCGCGAACCCCTCGTCGGTGTGGGCGGACACCGCCGGCAACGTCTTCGTGGCGGACACGCTCAACAGCTGCATCCGGAAGATCGGCGCCGACCCGGCGCGCACGGTGACCACCTTCGCGGGGAGCTGCACCCTGTACGGGTTGCAGGACGGGGTCGGGACCGCGGCGCGCTTCAGCTATCCGATGGGGATGTCGTTCAGCCCGCAGTGGGGGCTCCTGGTCGCCGACCAGCAGAACCACGTCGTGCGTGCGGTAGACCCCGCCACGGGCGCCGTCACCACGCTCGGCAATCCCGGGGGCGATCCGGACACCGACGGCCTCCCGGCGAGCCAGGCGCTCTTCCCGTTCGCAACCGCCGTGGCGGCCGCGGACGACGGCCGCATCTTCGTGATCTGCTCCAGCCCCGGCGTGCAGCAGGTGAAGATCAAGGTGATCGGCGCCGGCGCGCAGCGCACCGTGACGACGCTGGCCGGCGGTCCCGCCGACGGATACCAGGACGGCATCGGCGCCTCCGCGCTCCTGCAGCCCCAGGGCGGCGCGGTGTGGGACGGGACCGGGCTGCTCTTCTCCGACCCCGGCAGCCACCGCATCCGCCGCCTGGTCCCCGGCATCGACGCGGCGACCTCCATGGTGCAGACGGTGGCGGGCAGCGGGAGCCCGGCCATGGCCGACGGCTCGGGCGGCTCCGCCGGCTTCGGCGTCCCGCTCGGCCTCTTCCGCGCGGCGGACAAGACGATCTACGTCGCCGACGGCGCCGGCGCCATCCGCGCCATCCACCCCTGATCCCGATCGCTCTGGCACGACCAGCCGAGCGCAGGGCTACAGGATCAACGCGGAGGCGCTGAGGCGCGGAGGCTCTCGTTTTCAAAAACCATTCTCCGCGCCTCAGCGTCTCCGCGTTGATCTTTTTGGTGTCGGCGGGCGACTTGGTTTGACATCCGGGCCGCGGGTAGTTTATTATTGGTCGTATGGTAAAGAATGCCTGGCTGGTTGGGGCGGTGGTCCTGGCGGGGTGCAGCGGGCGCGGGAACGGCCCCGCGGAGCTGCAGGGGGTGGTCGAGCTGCACGAGAGGCAGCTCGGGTTCGACGTGCAGGGCCGGTTGGCGCAGCTCTACGTGCAGCGCGGCCAGCGCGTCGAGGCCGGCCAGCTCCTGGCGGCGCTGGACGATGCCCTGCAGCGGCCGGTGCGCGACGCGCGCGCGCAGGATGCCGAGGCCGCGCAGGCGCAGCTCGACCTGCTCCGCTCCGGCACGCGAGAGGAGGACGTGCTCGCCACCGAGGCGCAGCTTCGCGGCGCCAGGGCGGCCGAGAGCACCGCCAACGAGCAGCTGCAGCGTTCCCGGCGGCTGCGGCAGACGGGCGTCGTCCCCCAGGCGCAGCTCGATGACGCCGAGGCGCAGGCGGCGCGTGCGCGCTCGGAGCGCGAGTCGCTCGAGCAGCGCCTGACCGCCCAGAAGAACGGCGCCCGCGCCTCCGAGCTGCGCCAGGCCAAGGCGCGCGTCGATTCCGCCCGCGCGGCGCTGGCCGCCGAGGAGGCGCGGCTCGCGCGCTCGGTGCTGCGCGCCCCCGCCGCGGGAGTGGTGCTCGACACCACCGCCGAGCCCGGCGAGGTGCTGGCCGCCGGGACGCCCGCGGTGATCCTGGGCGAGACCCGCCGCCCGTACCTCGACGTGTTCGTCGCCCAGCAGGACCTCGCCGGCGTCAGGGTCGGCGCGGCCGCGGCGGTGCGCGTCGACGCGGCGCGCGAGACCTTCCACGGGACCGTCTCCGACGTGGCGCGCACCACCGAGTTCACCCCCCGCTATCTCTTCAGCCCTCGCGAGCGCGCCAACCTGGTGGTGCGCGTCCGGATCGACGTGGAGGACCCGCGCGAGGAGCTGCACGCCGGCGTCCCGGCGCTCGCGCGCATCGAGCGCACGCCCCAGCCCAGCGAGGCCCGTCGATGAGCGCCGCGCAAGTACTCAGCGGAGCCGGGCCGATCATCGTCACCGAGCACCTCTCCCGCCGCTTCGGCGACTTCGTCGCCGTGAAGGACGTCTCGCTGAGCGTGAACCGCGGCGAGATCTTCGGAGTGCTGGGGCCGAACGGCGCCGGCAAGTCGACCACCATCCGCATGCTGTGCGGGATCCTCGACCCCAGCGGCGGCCGCGGGACGGTGGTGGGCCACGACGTCGCCACGGAGGCGGAGCGGATCAAGGAGCGCATCGGCTACATGACCCAGCGCTTCAGCCTTTACGAGGACCTCACGGTGCACGAGAACCTGCGCTTCTACGCCGGGCTGTACGGGGTGGCGCCTCGCGTCCGCGCCGCCCGCGTCGAGGAGGTGCTCCGGAAGATCGGGCTCGCCGGCCGCCGCGACCAGATCGCCGGCACGCTGTCCGGCGGCTGGAAGCAGCGCGTGGCGCTCGCCTGCGCCACCATCCACCAGCCCCCGCTCCTCTTCCTCGACGAGCCGACCGCGGGCGTGGACCCCGTCAGCCGCCGCGAGTTCTGGGAGCAGATCCACGACCTGTCCCGCGTCGGCACCACCATCCTGGTCACCACCCACTACATGGACGAGGCCGAGCGCTGCCACCGGCTCGCCTTCATCTTCCGCGGCAGCGTGCTCGATGTCGGCACGCCCGAAGAGGTGGTCGCCCGGCGCCGGCTGCGCTGCGCCGAGCTGGTGGTGGAGACGGCAGGGGAAGTGGCGCAGTCGCTCCGCCAGCTGCCCGAGGTGGACGAGGTGGCCCACTACGGACACGTGCTGCGCCTGGCCACGGTGGGCGATGCCGATCCCGAGCAGGTGGCCGCCCAGGTCGCCCGCCGGCTGGGCGCGCTGGTGTCCCAGTCGCGGCCCGCGCGGGCCACCGTGGAGGACGCGTTCGTCTCGATGGTGCGCCGCGAAGCGGCGCAGGAAGGCAGTGCCGCATGAGCACCGACGCCGCGGCCGCTTCCGCCGCCGACGTTCCACGCGGACCGCGCGTTCAGGTCGCCGCCTCGCTGTCCCGGCTCTGGTCGGTCGGGGTCAAGGAGATCCTCCAGCTGCGCCGCGACCGGCTCACGATGGCGATGATGGTGGCGCTCCCCGTCATCCAGCTCACGCTGTTCGGCTACGCGATCGACACCGACGTGCGGCACGTCCCGACGGTGGTCTACGACCAGGACGGCTCGGCGCGCTCGCGCGACTTCGCCCGCAGCCTGCAGGCGACCGGCTTCTACGACCTGAAAGGCGAGGTGCGCGGGTACGACGAGATCGAGCGCGCCCTGCGCTCCGGCGCGGCCCGCGTGGCGCTGGTGGTCCCCCCCCGCTGGTCCGCGAACCTCTTGCGCGGGCGCGCCGCTCCCCTGCAGCTCGTCGTGGACGGTTCCGATCCGCAGACGGTGGCGAGCGCGGCCAACACGGCGGCCGGCCTCGCGCAGGCGCGCTCCCACGAGATGCTCGTCCGGCGGTCGCCGGCCGCAGCGCCGCGCATCGAGCTCGCCACCACCACCTGGTACAACCCGGACCTGCGCAGCGCCGTCTACATCGTGCCCGGCCTGGTGGGCGTGATCCTCACCATGACGATGGTGATGATCACCGCCATGGCGATCGCGCGGGAACGCGAGCGCGGCACGCTCGAGCAGCTGATCGTCTCGCCTCTCCGCCGGGGCGAGCTGATCGTCGGCAAGATCGTCCCGTACGTGGCCATGGGCCTGTTGCAGATGACGCTGATCCTGCTCCTCGGCCGGCTCCTGTTCGGGGTCCCCGTCGCGGGATCGCTCGGGCTCCTCTACGCATTCGCCTTGGTCTTCATCGCCGGGAACCTCGCCCTGGGCCTGTTCTTCTCCACGCTCGCGCAGACCCAGCAGCAGGCCATGCAGATGTCGTTCTTCTTCCTCTTGCCCAACATCCTCCTCTCCGGCTTCATGTTCCCCTGGGACGCGATGCCGGCGCCGATGCAGTGGCTGTCGCAGGCCTTGCCGCTCACCCATTTCCTGCGGATCGTGCGCGGCGTCGCCCTGAAAGGGAGCGGGTTCCTCGACCTGCTCCCGGAGGCCCTCTGGATGGGAGCCATCCTGGTCGCGCTGCTGGTCCTCTCCTCGCTCCGCTTCCGGAAGAAGCTCGCCTGATGGCGCGGCCCCGCTCGGACATCGCCCCGCGCATCGTGCACGCCGCGCGCGACCGCTTCCTCAAGCACGGCGTCGACGGCGCATCGCTCCGCGAGATCGCCCGCGCGGCCCGCACCAGCGTGGGCATGGTGCACTACTACTTCCCCACCAAGGACGACCTGCTGCTCGCCGTGATCGAGGAAGTGTACGCCGCCCTCTCGGCCGACATCCGCAAGGCGCTCGAGCCCGACGCCGGCGTGGAGGAGCGCCTCCGGCGCCTGTACACGCGGATCGCTTCCATGAGCGACGAGGAGTTCACCGTCATCCGCATCGTCCTGCGCGAGGCGCTGGTCTCCTCCGGGCGCCTGAAGAAGGTGTTTGCCCGCTTCACCGCCGAGGGAGCGCACGTCCCGCTCATCGCCGGCACGGTCCTGGAGGGGATCCAGTCAGGCGCCCTGCGCGCCGACGTGAATCCCCTGGTGCTGATGGCCGCCACGGTGGCGCTCGGCTTCATGCCGGTGCTCGCACGGCGGCTGGCGCAAGGCGCCCTGCCCGATCTGGAGCTCCCCCCGCCCGCCCAGATGGCCGAGAGCCTCACTCGGGCGCTGCTGGACGGGATCGGCGGCCCCGAGGTGCGCCGGAAGGCCGATCTCGGGTAGAACCGCACGTCCGGAGGCTTAGATGCGCTCGCTGGACCGCCTACGCCAGAGCTACGACGAAGACGCGCAGGTCGTGATCCAGGACCGGAAGTCGCCGCCGCGGCTGCTCTTTTCCGATACGGAGCTGCTGCTCGAGGAAGTCCCGATCGGGACGCGGGTGGTGTTCCCCAACCCGCCCATCGAGCCGCTGGCGAACTGGCGCGCGGCCATCCGCTGGGCCATCAACCACCCCGAAGGGTGCGACCCGCTCCACGCGCAGCTGCGGCCGGGCATGAAGGTGCTGATCGCGCTCGACGACATCTCGCTGCCGCTGCCGCCGATGCGCACCCCCGACGTGCGCCAGACGATCCTCGAGATCGTGCTCAACCTCCTCGCCGACAGCGGCGTGGACGACGTCCATCTCCTCATCGCGAACTCGCTCCACCGCCGCCTGACCCCGCGCGAGATGGAGCGCATGGTCGGCCCGAAGATCTTCAACGCCTACTACCCGGACCGGTACACGAACCACGACGCCGAGGAGCCGGGCGGCATCGTCGAGCTGGGCGAGACGGAGGCGCACGAGAAGGTGCGCATCTCGCGCCGCGCGGTGGAAGCCGACCTGGTCATCTACTGCAACGTGAACTTCGTCCCCATGGACGGCGGCCACAAGTCCGTCGGCACCGGGCTGACCGACTACCTCGGCCTGCGCGCGCACCACACGCCCCACGCCATCCGCGGCAGCAAGTCGTACATGGAGCCGAAGCACTCCGCGCTGCACGGGTCGGTGGACCGCATCGGCCGCATGATCGACCAGCAGATGAACGTCTTCCACATCGAGACGTGCCTGAACAACCGGATGTACGACGGCCCGCTCGCCTTCCTCGGCAAGCGCGAGGAAGACTTCACCGATCTGGACCGCACCGCTCTGGCCGGCCTGCGCTGGACGCTGGGCAAGACGCCTCGCGCGCTGCGGCAGCAGATCTTCCACCGCGTCCCCGCCGCCTACGGGCTGATCGCGGTCGCCGCCGGCCGCACCGAGCTGGCGCACGAGAAGATCCTCGAGGCGTGCCGGCGCCAGTGCTTCGTGAAGGTGAAGGGCCAGTCGGACATCCTCATCTGCGGCATCCCCTACATCTCGCCCTACAACGTGAACTCGATCCTGAACCCGCTGCTCGTGCAGGTGATGGCCTGCGGGTACTTCTTCAACATGAACCGCGGCATCCCGCTGGTGAAGAAGGGCGGGACGATGATCCTCACCCACCCCTGCATGGACGAGTTCGATCCGGTGCAGCACCCCAGCTACATCGAGTTCTTCCACCGGCTGTTGCCCGAGACGACCGACGCGATGGAGCTCCACCGCAAGTACGAGCGCGAGTTCGCGCAGAACCCCAGCTACGTCCACCTCTACCGGAAGGGCAACGCGTACCACGGCGCCCACCCGTTCTACATGTGGTACTGGGGCGAGAACGGCCGGCAGCACCTCGGGCAGATCATCGCCGTCGGCGCCGAGAACCAGCACGTCCCCCGGCTGATGGGGTGGGAGCGCGCCGACACGCTGGCCGAGGCGGTGGACATGGCGCGCGGGCGCCAGGGCCGCACGGCGCAGATCACGCTCATGCACCACCCTCCAATGGTCATGACCGAGGTGGCGGTCTCGGCCGAGGAGGCCACTCGCCTGCTCGGCGAGGCCGAGGCGCGGCCGCAGGGCGGCGCGTCGCACAAGCCCGGCGTGGCGGCCAAGGAACAGCCGTGACCGAGCGGGTGCCGCACCTCGGGCCGGCGGCGCCGCCGGACCTGCAGGCCGTCGCGCCCGAGTCCCCGGACCCGATCGATCTGTCGGAGGCCTTCCGCGGCCGCGAGATCCTGCTCACCGGCGTGACCGGTTTCCTCGGCAAGGTCGCGCTGGTGATGTTGCTCGACCGCTATCCGGAGATCGGCCGCGTGCACGTCCTGGTGCGCCCGCGCGCCGGCGGCAGCGCGGAGGACCGCTTCTTCGGCAAGGTCGCTTCCGCGCCGCCCTTCCGCCCGCTGCAAGAGAAGCACGGCGAGGGCTTGGGCCGGTTCCTGCGGGAGAAGTGCACGCCCATCGCCGGCGACGTCGCCGAGCCGCTCCTGGGCCTCTCCGAAGAGCAGGTGCGCAAATTCACCGGCAAGCTCGCCTGCGTGGTCAACTGCGCCGGCCTCGTCACCTTCAACCCGTCGCTCGAGCTCGCCATCTCGGTGAACACCGAGGGCGCGCGCAACGCCGCGGAGCTGTGCAAGCGCACCGGGGCGACGCTGGTGCACGTCTCGACCTGCTTCGTCGCGGGCACCCGGCGCGGCCCGGTGTTCGAGGACGAGATGCTGGTCGGCAGCTTCCCCAAGCAGCATGCCGGAGGAGAAGGGGAAGACCTGCCCGGGGCGCGGTTCTCCGTCGACGCGGAGCTGGCCGACGTCGACCGGCTGGTGAAGCGCCTGCGCGAGCAGGCCGACGACCATTCGCTGCAGGCGCAGTTCCGCGCCGCCGCGGTGCGCCGCCTCGAGTCCGAAGGCCGGGACACCTCGGACGAGAAGGCATTGCGCCTCGCCGCCGGGCGCGAGCGCAAGCTGTGGCTCTCGCAGAAGCTGATCGACGCCGGGATGGAGCGCGCGCAGGTGTGGGGCTGGCCCAATACCTACACCTACACCAAGGCGATGGGCGAGCAGGCGATCGCGATGAGCGGCTGCGCGTACTCCATCGTCCGGCCCGCCATCGTGGAGAGCGCGCTGCGGTTCCCCTTCCCCGGCTGGAACGAGGGATTCACCACCAGCGCACCGCTGGTTTTCCTGGCGCTCAAGGGCCAGCGCGTGTACCCGGCCGGCCAGAAGCTGGTCCTCGACCTCATCCCCGTCGACCTGGTCGCGGCCGGCATCCTGGGTGTCGCGGGTGCCGCGTGCGCCGGCCGGGCGGAGCGCGTCTACCAGCTCGCCTCGGGCGACATGAACCCGATGTACATCCGCCGGGCCATCGAGCTGTCGGCCATCTACAAGCGGCGCTACTTCGAGAAGCGGCGCGAGGGCGGCGGGCTGCGCGCCTTCCTGGACGAGTGGCTCGAGCCTTTCCCGGTCGAGGGCGAGGCATATCGCAAGACCAGCGCGCCGCTGTTCCGCAAGCTCGCCCAGGCGGGGCGCGCGCTCATCGCCGAAAAGGGCGCGTCGTGGGGCGCGCCGATCACCAGCGCGCTGCTCAAGCGCGCCGACCAGGCGCTGGAGAATGCCGACCGGCAGCTCGCCTCGGTCGAGGCGATGTGGGACCTCTACTTGCCGTTCGTCGCGGGCGAGCGGTTCGTCTTCCAGTGCGCGCACACCCGCGAGCTGTGGCGCAGGCTGACGCCTTCGGATCGCGAGAAGCTCCCCTGGGACCCGGAAAAGATCGACTGGCGCAGGTACTGGCTGGACGTGCACGTGCAGGGCCTCGAGGAATGGGTCTTCCCCGGCCTGGAGGAGGAGAGCGACAAGGCCCGGCGCGAGGTGCCGCAGCCCAAGGACCTGCTCCAGCTCCTCAACGCCTCCGTCCACCACTTCGGCAAGCGCGTCGCGCTGCGCTTCTTCGCGGGCGAGGAGAGCGCGGACGAGCTTTCGCGGACCCGGGACGACCGCGTCACCTACGAGGAGCTGGGGACGTTCTCTGACCGCGCCGCCCGCCGGCTCCTCCACGAGGGGGTCCAGGGCGGCGACCGGGTGCTGCTGCTCTCCGAGAACCGGCCGGAGTGGGCGATGGCCTACTTCGGAATCCTCAAGGCGGGCGCGACGGCGGCGCCGCTCGACGCGCAACTGTCGGTGGCCGAGATCCAGAACTGCGCCCAGGCGGCGGGCGCGCGGGTGCTCATCGCCTCTCCGCGCGCGCTCTCGCGGCTCGGCGCGCCGCCTCCGGGGTTGCGCGTCCTCGCCTTGCCCGAGCTGCTCCGCGGAGCGCCGGAGCACGGGCAGCCGCTGCGCAGGACCGCCGCGGCAGACGACGTGGCTTCCCTTCTCTTCACCAGCGGGACCACCGGCAAGCCGAAGGGCGTGCTGCTCACCCACCGCAACTTCGCCTCGCTCGCCGCGAAGCTCGCGACCCTGTTCGATCTGCGCGTCGGGCACGGGCTGCTCAGCGTGCTGCCGCTGCACCACACCTTCGAGTTCACCTGCGGCCTCTTGGTGCCGCTGCTCCTCGGCGCCGAGATCACCTACCTGGACGAGCTGACCGCGGAACGGCTGGGCGAGGCGCTGGAGACCGGGAACGTCCAGGCGATGATCGGCGTGCCCGCGCTGTGGCAACTCCTCCACCGGAGGCTGACGCAGGAGATCGCCGCGCGTCCCACCGCCGTCCGCGCCGGCATCCAGGCCGCGATGGCGCTGCACGGCGAGCTGCGCAACCGCACGCCGTTCAACGTCGGCAAGCTCCTCTTCTGGCCCATCCACCGCAAGTTCGGCGGGAGCTTGCGCCTGCTCGTCTCCGGCGGCTCGGCGCTGCCGGAGGAGGTGCACCAGGCTTTCCACGAGCTCGGGTTCGACCTCACCGAGGGATACGGGCTCACCGAGGCGGCGCCGGTCCTGTCCGTCACGCTGCCGGAGAACAAGCGCCGCGCGGGCACCGTCGGGCCGCCGATCCCGGGCGTGGAGATCCGGATCGATCAGCCGGACGCGGGGGGGGTGGGCGAGGTGCTCGCGCGCGGACCGAACGTGATGGCGGGCTACCTCGACGACGCGGAAGCCACCGCGGAAGTGCTGAGCGACGGCTGGCTCCGCACCGGCGATCTGGGCAAGCTGTCCGACGACGGCCACCTCACGCTCGTCGGCCGCAAGAAGGACGTGATCCTCGACGCGTCGGGGAGGAACGTCTACCCGGACGAGCTGGAGGAGCTGTACGGGCGCAGCGAGCTGATCCAGGAGCTGTCGATCGTGGGGCTCCCCGAGGCGAAGGGCGCGCACGAGCGCGTCGCGTGCCTGGCCGTGCCGCGCAAGCCGGACGAGGGCGCGGGCGAGACGCGCGAGGAGGTCCGCGAGAAGCTGCGCGAGCACGTAGCCCGCGTGTCGGCCGACCTGCCGTTCTGGAAGCGCGTGAAGATCCTTCATTTCTGGGACGGCGATCTGCCGAAGACGGCCACGCGCAAGGTGAAGCGGCCGCAGGTGGTCGCCGAGCTGCAGCGCCTCGAGCGAGCGGCCGAGGCAGGCAGGGGCTTAGGCGAGGTCGCCGCGCGCGGCGACGACGCATGGATCTACGACCTGCTCGCCGACCTGACGCAAAAACCTCGCGGCACGGTCACCGCGCAGACGCGGCTGGCCGCGGACCTGGGCATCGACTCGCTGCTGGTTGCCGAGCTCTCGGTGGCGCTGGAGAAGGCCGGGGTCGCGCCGCCCGACGAGGGCCGCCTGGCGGTGCTGCAGACGGCGGGCGAGCTGGCCCGCGCGCTCGCCAGGCCCCGCGCCGCGGAACCCGCGCCGGAGCCCGTGCGCCAGAACGGCGCGGCGGAAGACGAGGTCCCGGTCCCCGACGCGGTCGCCGCGGCCGGGCGCGCCGCGGTCGAGTTCTTCCAGCGCATGCTGTACGGCAGGCTGTTCGAGCTGGAGGTCCGGGGGCGCTCGAACGTGCCCCCCGCCGGCGCCTTCCTGGTCGCGGCGAACCACTCCAGCCACCTCGACGTCGGGCTGGTGAAGATGGCGCTGGGCGAAGAGGGCAAGAAGCTCGCCTCGCTGGCGGCGCGCGACTACTTCTTCGACAACCCCTGGAAGCGCGCCTGGTTCGGGAACTTCACCAACCTGGTGCCGATCGAGCGGCGCGGGTCCTTGAAGGAGTCGCTGCACACGGCCGTGCGGACGCTGGAGACCGGCTACCACCTGCTCATCTTCCCGGAGGGGACACGCTCGCCCGACGGCACCTTGCAGGAGTTCAAGCCGGCCATCGGGTACCTCGCCTTCGCCGCCGGCGCCGACATCCTGCCCGTGTACCTCGAGGGGACCCATGAGGCGATGCCGAAGGGCTCGTTCCTCCCCGACCCGCGCAAGCGCAAGAAGCTGACCGTGCGCATCGGTCCGCCGCTGCGCCTGACCGAGCTGCGCGAGGCGACGCACGGCCTCTCGCGCTCGGCGGCGCACCGCGAGGTGACGCGCCTCGTGCGCCTGGCGATCGAGGCGCTGCGCGACGGCACGCCGCCCCCGCGGATCGCGCGCGCCGCCGCCGCGCGCACGCTTCTCGGGGAGCACGGATGAAGCTGCTCGTCACCGGCGCCACCGGCTTCCTGGGCGGCGCGCTGGTGCCGCTCCTGGTGGAGCAAGGCCACGAGGTGCGCGTGCTCGCCCGCGGAGGCGCTCCGGACGCGGAGGCGCTGGGCTGCGAGCTCGTGAGCGGCGACGTGCGCGATGCGGACACCGTGCGGCGCGCTCTCGAGGGGCGCGAAGGCCTCTACCACCTGGCCGGCCTCGTCTCGCGCGACCCGCGCGACTCGCACAAGATGTACGAGCTGCACGTGACCGGCACCCGCGTGCTCTTGGCCGAGGCGGAGCGCGCGGGGCTGAAACGGGTGGTGCTCGCGTCGTCCTCGGGCACCATCGGCGTCTCTCCGGTCCGCCGCGTGGCCACCGAGGAGGACGACTACCCGATCGAGACGGTGGGCCGCTGGCCGTACTACCTGAGCAAGATCTACGAGGAGAAGATCGCCGTCGAGGCCGCGCGCCGCCGCTTGCCGGTGGTGATCCTCAACCCCTCGCTGCTCTTGGGCCCCGGCGATGCGCGCCTCTCCTCGACGCAGGACATCTACCGCTTCCTCCTGGGCCGCATCCCCGCGATGCCACGCGGCGGGATCAGCTTCGTCGACGTGCGCGACGCCGCCCGGGCATTCGTCGCGGCGCTCACCCGCGGCAACGTCGGTGAGCGGCACCTTCTCGGCGCGGCCAACTGGGAGTTCACCGAGTTCTTCGGCCGTCTCTCCCGCCTGGCGAGGACGCCGCCGCCACCCCTGCGCCTGCCCAGCCCCGTGAAGGTCGCCGCCGCCCACCTGCTGGAGAAGTGGGCGCACCGGCGCGGGCGCGAGCCCGATCTGCCCGCCGCGGACGTGGAGATGGGCGAGCACTGGTTCTTCATCGACTCGTCGAAGGCGGAGCGCCTCCTGGGCTTCTCTCCGCGCGACCCGATGGAGAC